>Ga0098043_1000877_pt1 | contig 10786 bp, 18 predicted proteins | sample 9B_taG_FD_92581 | JGI IMG/M metagenome (GOLD analysis project Ga0098043, IMG submission 92581) | Marine viral communities from the Subarctic Pacific Ocean - 9B_ETSP_OMZ_AT15188_CsCl metaG | ecosystem: Environmental > Aquatic > Marine > Oceanic | place: Subarctic Pacific Ocean | collected 2015-01-10 | reverse complement strand
TCCCATTATTCACTTGCGAATTGATAGCGTTCAACAACATAGTCATTTTCGATTCTGACCGTAATGATATAATTTTGACCAAAATTACTTATGACATCTTTTAAATCTTGTGGGTAGTCATCCCTCGATGATATTTGTGGCATTGTACTAAAGTCAACACTCAAAGCGGATGCATATCCTACTTTGTACTGATTAAAATAATGTACATTATTGACAAAAGGTACTTCATAAAAAGAATAATACCCATTAGGCAAACTAAAGACCGCATTATCAAAGTCGGGAGTTCTACCAAATTTAAATAAATTTGATGGGGGTGTTGGATCAATTGTGTTGTTTGCTACCTTATAACCATAAGCGAATGGACTTAAACTTCCGGGGATCAAATACCAAACCATTTTTGTCCCCACTTGCCCCCATCTCCAAGAATTAGCATCCGAACCATTTGATTGTCCGGCACCAACTGAGATTCCAAAATTAAACATATTGAACCCTCTTGTCTTGTTAAAATTTTCTACTGAAGAAATTTGATCAAGGATATATGATTCGTGAGTTCTTGGGAAATATAATGCAATCCCTTTCGCTCTTGATAGTGATTCGGTTATTGTATCACCATAATAAACATTTACATAAGGTCGGACATTATACGGAGGAATCACATAAACTCCCGGAGTAACTGATTCTTCGGGGGCGGCGTTTACTGTTATTATTACATAAGCGGCATTGGATGTATTCGTGCCATTATTCGCCGTGAAATAAAATTCATCACGCCCGGTGTAATCCGTTGTGGGCGTATAAGTGACCGTTGATCCACTTAAACTTGTTGAACCATTGTCAACATCATCTGTGATTGCAAAAGTCAAAGACAACCCATCAGCATCAAATCCATTTAGTTCTATTGTTGCCAAAATGTTTTCGGTTGTACTAATGTGTATGTTTTCAACAATAGGCGTTGATATTGACAATGATTCGTAAATCCTATTGTCAAGCAAATTGGAGTTGCTCATAATATACCAACGCCCTTGACTTTGGAATATTCTTGAGTTGATTGACCTTAAAATTTTGACCAATAAATCCTTGGCATTCAAGTTCAGATTTGAATTTGTTAAAACACCATATTCAAAAAGTTCAATATCGTTGAATATGGTTTTATCATCTGAATCCAAAAACCCTTGACCCCTTATTGAATTGGCAACGAATATATCAAAATCAAGTCCGGTGTTTTGTAGTATTTTATAAACATAGTAAAAAGCCTCATCAAAGTTCGATTGCGTTGTTTGACTTGGTGATGAACCATCCAATACAATATTGGAGTTTGGTGCATCATAACCATCCAAAAGACCAAGTCCATCGGATGCCACTAATTTAATCGGATATGGCGTTGTGGTGAATGCCTCTTGATATCGATCAACTACAATAAATCCTTCCCAATAAAATTCAAATCCTTGACCGGATGGATCATCCCAATCAACGGCGGATGTTTGCCATTGGTCAGTAATTGAATCCCAAAGTGGTGATCCACTAATATCCCCGGTGGAAATTTGAACCTTATATTCTCGCTCATCGGCATTATACCAATCATCATAATTTGTTCCGGATGTTCCGGTTGTTTCATTCCATTGGACTTCGCTTAAATTCCAATTTTCATCAAGTTCATCCCAACTTGTTCCACCGGTTGATTCGGTCACAAAAAGATTTATTTCACAAGTTGAACCGATTATTGGATTGTAAAAATCATCATTGTTGTCCCATTTAATTACTACCGGGTTGTCTGTTCCAATAAGCGGAAAAACTGCCCCGGAATAGTTTTTTTGTAGAATTGAAAGTTTCCGAGGATTATTGTAAACATCGGAAAACAACAAAGAAAACTTCTCGCCGTATGCCATTATAAAATTCTTGTTCTGTTCCTATCGGCTCTCTGTAACGCCAAGACTAAATCTTGACCCTCTAACTTAAAGCCTCCGGTAATATTTACATTTGTTTGACCTCCGCCAATCATAGATTTCAATTTGTCAAGGGGGGCGATCACTTCGGGGTTTGACCTTGCACCGGGATATTCACCCATCAGTCCGAGAGTTGGTGATGATACAATTCCGCCATTTGCGAATTTAGGGACACCACTAAGACTGCTAAAAATGTTTTTGAATCGACCTAATTTTGCCGCTGAATCCATACCCTTTCCCGGTAATAATGCATTTAAAATAAATGCTGCTGCTGCTGCTGCGGCTAATCTTTTAGTAAGATTAATAATTCCATTAATAATTGAATCAAAAAAGTTTTCTCCATTCATTAAACCTTGAAATGCACCCATCAAAGTATCACCAACTGACATCGCTAAATGTATAGTTGCATCGCTTAGTTCTTCGGCTTGAATTTTTACTTGAGGAATTACAAGTTTCATTTGTTCAAGTCCTTTGGTGGCAAATAATGTTGAGCCTGAAACTCTATCAGTTCCAAACTCAAATTGTTTTAAGATTTTAGTGCCTTTTATAAATTCCCTATCACCTTTTTTTCGCACTAAAGTAAATGCAGAAACTGTTTTTACCGCATCCCTTGTGTTATTAATTGAATTTTCTTGTGCCTCATTATTCTCTTCAATAACCTTGGTTTCTTCTTCGGTTTCTTTTTTATTTTGCTTCTTAGTGTTTAAAAGTTTTAATTCATTTTTTGTTGCCTCTTTTATCGCTTTAGATTGCTTATCGAATTTTTTATTTATTGAATCTATGTCGGCACTAAAACCCTTGCTTAAAACCTCTCTAAATATTGAACCAAGGCGATTTACTTGTCCACCTAAAAGTTCAAATTTTTCCTTTGCCTTAATTAAAAATACATTTAATTTATTTTGCAGAAAAACCCTTAATCGTTCACCGGCTTCGACTATATCATCAAAATATACAATTAAAGATGATATTGCTATAATTGCAATCGCTATCGGTGCAGAAATTGAACCAATCGCCGTTGCGATACTTCCAATAACAATAAGCAAAGGGGGTAGTATTGCCGCTAATCCGGCAAACTTTAAAATGCTTTCTTTTATTTTAGGGGATAATTCTTTAAATTTTTTAATTAATTCATTCCCTTTTATAACTAATTTCGTAAAAAATGGTAATATAATTTCACCAAATATACTTCCAAGTTCTTTTAATCCTTGACTAAACATCCTCATTTGGTTTGCCGCACCACCGGAAGTCCTTGCAAAATCACCTTGAGAATTTGCCGTTTTTGACATTATAAATTCATAACGTAAAGCAACCTTTTCGGCTTGAGTCATCTTCTTGATGCTCTTTGTAATATTTTTTTCCAAAGCGAATTGTTGCAAATTCACCTCAGTCATAACAATCCCAAGTCTTTTCAAGGATTCAGTTTCACCGGTAAACACCCCGGCTAATGCCGTAGTGACTTCTTCAATATTTATGTTTTTAAAAGATGCTAAGTCCCCGGCAAGTCCGGTCAAAGAAATAGACATTTTAGCCGCCTCGGCAGTTGACAATCCCATTGATGTGGACATATCTCCAAAAAGTGCTGCCATATCTAACGCCTGACCTCTTGCAATACCAAAACTTTGTAAAGTAGTTTTTGCAAAATCCCTGACCTCTTGTGAAGAACCTTTGAAAGCAACATCAACTTTGTTCAATGATTCATCGGTGTCTGATGCGAGTTTAATCATAGCCGCACCGGCAAGACCGATGGGCAAAGTTAATCTTGTTGAAAGCCGAGTTCCGATGTCGGTGGTCTGCCTTCCAAATGCTTTTAATTTCGCTGATGCTGATGAAAGTGATTTATTTAATCCTTTTGCATCCCCATTTATTATTACTTCTAAAATGCTTGCCATAATGCAAATTTAACAATTTAAAAAACAACCTCCTTTGGAATGTCTTTCATTGATTCCAATAAATCTTCAAATTCTTTTAATTTCTCAGGGGTTGACCTTGGAACGTTCTTTTTGAGATAAACATCTTGCGGCAAAGGAAACAAATCCGGGGGTTTTATCGTTTGACTTTTCTTAGTGCAATTTACGTTATGGATAAGTGTTGCTAAATATCTCAAACGTTCCCATTCAAGGTTTTGTTTGATGATATGGCTTTCACCCAATAGTTGGTTTTCCTTCCAAGTGTTTAACCAAAAATCACCCGGCAGAATACCGCATTGCCCAATAAAATAATCAGCTAATGAATCCCAAGTTATTTGCTCGGATTCGCTTGTGTTTTTTTTTCCTCGGTGGGGTTTCTTTGAATCCCCATATTTAAGTCGTTCCCAAGGATTCGAGATTCAGTCATTGCCGTGACAATCTTTTCAAGTTCATTGGCATCAACATCCTCTAACCACGCACCGACTTTGAATTTATTGTAGTCAATTTCGTTGCCTTGTTCTTGGTCGTTTGCTAATAAACCACAATAAATGATTTCTCGAATTACACTCAATGATATTCCACCTTCAAAGATATCCCCTAATTGGTCAAGTGAAATGTTTAATTCATCGGTGAATGCACTCCAAAAGTTCATTGAGAAGTGCATAGTCCTATTCTTACCACCAATTTTAAGGTCGTGGTAACCCCTCCTTTTGTTCCCCATTATGTATTAAAATTACGAATTGACCGCAGTTGTAATTGATCCGGTAGTCACGATAGTCCCTGAGTAGGTAACCGCACTCTCCATTTCGCCACTTGTTTCAATTGAAGTGATAAATCCTTCACCTGAAAAAACAGTATCACCGGTTGTGGTAGTTCCAAAAGACCAATCGATTTTTGAACGGTTTTCCATAAGCGTAGCCATTGCCGGTACATTTTGGGAATCGGTATAATCAACAAGACCTTCAAAGCTAATTTCTCCACTTCTAAGTCCGGCGATCACCTCCTGATAACCTGCTGAATCTTTGCTTGTTGCCTCCGGGGCATCCATAGACAACGAAAGAGATGCACTCGTTGAGTGACCGATAGTTGCCAAAGTACCGCCATCAGCGATGAATTTTAATAATAAATTTGTTCCGTTGTAAACAGTAGATGCCATAATTCTTATTTTTTACAAATATAATACTTTTTAATTTTTCTTTTTTTTTTATTTAAATGCCATATACAAAAACGTTTGACCGTTTTCGTTGATCATATTACTGTTTGCGTTATCAATTGCAAACCCGGTTGATGTCAAAGTTATTCCCGACAAACTGCCACTATATGCATCTTCATCATCCAATGTGCTTGGGTAGAGATAACTTCTGTTTCCCGTTCCGCTTGGTCTTAAACTATCAAAGATTCCCCAAGGGTCAGATTGTGTAGCGTTTTTAATAATCACCATTGATGGCTGAAAACCTACATTTTCAGTCACTCCCGATGTTGACCCGGTATATTTACCCATCTTACTTACTCCGCTTACAGAGTGGAAACAATAATTTATCATTTTGTTGCCATTCCATCCCCAATCAGTAAATGTAGTAGATGTTACTGCAAAATTATGGATATTGTCTGCTTTAGCTGCACTTGAATTTAAAACTAAATAATCATTGCTTCCATCAATCAAATCTGTATGTACATACCAATCACCTGTATTTGAAACCATCCTTTGAATAATAATTTCAGGGGCTGATGTTAATCCTGTTCCTACTGTATTTGTGTAAACAGAGCCACCACCTGCAGGGGTATATTCCACAATACTAAACCCTGCATCCGGATTCGCACTAACTGTACTTGTTATATCGCCTACTGTATTGTTTCCTGCTGAAACAGAACCACCCGCCTTAAAACACCAACCAACATACCCATCCGTTCCACTTGTTGCGTTTGTGTAAACTGCGGAAAATGGTGCTGATGTTCCTCTTGAAACGGTAAACCCATCCGAGTCAAATGATTTAACAAAACCGTAAGCGGCATCATATAGACCTTCGGAATATGTAGCATTTGAACTTAAACTCTTACCTGCACCTGCACCCCTTACAACATCGAACAAAAGGTGGTCAGTTTCTCCGACCCTTTGTTTAACCCAAACCATATCGGGCGTAAATCCTACACCGGTCACTCCATTGTCTGTTCCTGCATCACCGGTGTATAATACACCCTTAAAAAGGTCTGTATCCGCCGCCGCTTCTGTTGCGATTAACCTTTTGCCTATACTCATACATTAAAATTAGGTAGTTGGTAGGTTATTACATTTGCTTTCGATGTAAGGGCATTTATTTCAGATTCCTTAGTTGCACATTCAGTTCTTAAAGCCGCCCTTGAATCTTTTACAGATTGTTCGGTTGTGTTGCCAAGTTCTGAATCCCTTACAATAATCCAATCAGTTTTTGATAATTTTGAATTGTATATTGATTTCAAAGATGTAATTTTACTCGCTTTTAATTCCGCTAAAGTTTCAGACCAAGTTTTGTCCTCCTTGGTGTAAACAAAAACATTATCTTCAGAATCAAAAGTTAAGTCAGTTAAATCGTGAATCCTGCCATCATAATCATCGGGATTTTGAACATCAAAAAAACCCTCTGCCTCAACAACCTCCGTTGATGCATTTCTAAAATTCATTATGTGACCATCTGAGCCATTCCAAGTTTCGGGCAGACTATTATATGTTGTTATATTTCCGTTGTGTTCTCTTGCTTTCATATTTATGGCGTTGTGTCTACTGCGTATGTGTTGATTGAATAAATTAAAATGGCGGCTGAATCAGTATCATCAACACAAACCACTTGAATGACATTTGTTGCGGACTGATCCAACGCCGTACTCCCGACCTTGTTGATTGTGGCACTTGTGAAATCTGTTGCAAGTGTGATCACCGCACTACTTAAAGTCCCGGACAAGACAATATCAATTACTTGACCCAATTTCATATTTTGGATTGTAAGCGTTGCCGTTGCAACGTTACCGGTCAACAAAAAGGTTGTTGCCGCAGATGCATCCAAATTTTGACTCCCGGTTGATGTGCTTGTTGCTTTTGCCGTATATCTGTTTTCGAGTTTGTCGTGAGTAACAGAATCATTTGCTAAAAATCCACTACTAAGTGAAGTCGCAACCGTACCATTCGCCAAAAGGATTTGGCTTGATGATCCGCCGGTTTTAACAAACGATGTTGCCTCCAACCTTCCGGTGGTGTCAACTTGTATATTTAAGTCGTTACCAACACCATCAGTCAGTTCTTTTGTTGAACCCGATGCGGCGGCATTATCAGTCAATTTGATAAGACCTTGATAAGTATCTTTTATTTTTAATCCCGATAGTGTAGTACCCATAATTAATTTTTTACAAATTTAACAAATTTATATTTCATCCCATAATTCAGTTTCCGCATTCCAATTTTTAGTCAACACCTCCCAAGTTTCCGGCAATCTTTCGTTGTATCTGTCCCACACTTCATTGATAGAATCCCAAGTAAGTGGAATTACATAATTATAGGATTGCCATCTGTCCTCGGTATTATTCCATAAATCCTCAAGATTATCTAAAAGATGTTTTTTTAATATCTTTTTGGTTTTTTTTGCTCTTGAAATAATATTAAAAGAAAGACCAAGCATTTATTTTGGTTTTCTTAAATAGCAAATGACTTGTCCTTGACTTATTGAAATATTAGTAAAATTTCCATAAATGATATGACCTTCTTTTATTGAAAAACTTGAAAGACCATCATCTCCCCCGGATGTGTCGTTTGTAAGTGTTATCGTTGAATTTTCCGTACATTCTATTGAGCCAAAAAATTCACCACTTGGCGTTGATGTATTGCCGTGTGTATTATCTAAAACCCGAAATCCATAATCACCGAACGACATTCGATAAAAATTATTTGCAGAATACAAGTCACGAGTTGCCATATTTATCTTCTTTTACCTTGACCACGAGATTTCTTTTTCCACCCTTTTTGATTTATTGATGCATTCTTTGAATGAACACCGGGTCGTTTTCTTTTCGTGGCTTTTACAAAATTAGTAATATTTTTCGCCATTATTTATGGAGTTTATTTCCAAACACCTTCTCGACCCCGCGACTACCGAAATAACCGCCCAAAATCACTTGCATAAGCCCCGTGATTGTTGTTAGATCATAATCCATATACCAACCAACAATGTAAGAAATTGTAAAAAAACACAAAGTTAAAGGGCGGACATTTTGTGCCAACCATCCACTTCTGCTATCTGCCACCCACCTTCGGGTCACGCCATCCATTTCGGCTCGTTCTAATCGTAGCTTTTCTAAAGCGACCTCCTTATCCTCCGCCGACATATCTGAGCCGCCAATAATTGCCTCAATTACATTTCCAATTGGGGTATCTTCGGCAATTGCACCGACCACCTTTGGAATCTTTTGCAGTAGAAAAGAGCCTACCGCCGTATCTTTAAATTTCTTTTTAGGCATATTGTACTCCCTACTGTATTAGCTATATAACCATAAAACGTTGGGGTCTTTGACACCATCGGGAAAGTCAGTTCCATCCGAGTCAGTGTGAATGAAAGTTTTGGCAACCCCAAACCGATTGAATCCGGCTTGTTGTAATGCCGACAAAATAATCCCTCTTTCCCTTGAATTTTTGATTGCGATGTCCACCGCTTTTCCAACAATATGGCTTGAGTTCGGTTTTCCTCCAACCTCTTGATTGTGTTCGATTGTTCTCCACCCGGAGTTGATTTTAAAAGGGATACCGGCGATTTCACGAGCATTGTCGAGCATTGCCAAGAAATCAGCATCCATATACCTACCACTATCGGGGACATCCGGCGAATCAAATTCCTCATATTTAAAAAACTTTAAAGCCATTATTCCTCACTTTTACAATCTTCATTTCCACAATCATCCTTTCCGCTTTTTCTAAGCATCAATCGGGTGATCGTGTCATCTTGTAATTTGATAAGCATACCCTCAAGACCATCTTTTTGGGTGACAAGCATATCAACCTTCATTTCCAAAGATGATATTTTTTTCTTAGCATCATTTAACTCATTGGGTTTGGAACCGGTGATGCTCGATATGATCATTGATAAACTTGCGGCGATCATTCCCGTGAGAGTTAAAATGGGATCACGGTTGTCCTCCGGAATCTTGTATTGTGTAAGATAGTACATAATCAAGATAATAAGACCGAAAACCAAAAGCGAACCGGTAAAGTGCAAAATTTCTTTTCCTAAGTTTTTACTCATTTCTTCAATTTTTGGGTTATGTTAATTACTGTATAAATTAGCGTTGCCACTAAAACTAATGTTTGTAATATCGGATTTACATCCGATAGCGATAAAAAAATCGCCCCCATATTGATTCCGTAAATTTTAAAATCACCCATTATATTTTTTCTATTTTATTAGATATTTCGACAATGGCTCGGAAATAAGTTTTATCCTCCAAATCATCCTCGAAATATGTCACGCCTCCATTTGTGCAAGTTATTACCTTAAATCCATCGCTTGATAAATCATAGTAACCGCTCGACCTTGTGCGGACTAAATTTAAAATACTACTCACGATTTGATTTGATTGCAATTCACCTCCGGAATCAGAATCAAACGCCGTTACAACCTCTAATCTTGTAACGCATTCCGAAATAAAACTTGTGGCATTGAAATCGCTTTCGTTGTTACTTACAGAAAACACCCTTATATATGGCTCAGATGCATCGGATGGCACTCTATTATAAACCGGGACATAACTGCCACCAATCGAAATTGCATCCGTTAAACGGGTTAAAATGGCTTTTCTTATAAAGTGTAGTGCCTCGTTCATCGTGTTAAATTATTTAATCTTCTGTCAAGTCTATCCATTAGGCTTTTGAGTTCCACCCTAATCGATGAAAAGAAAAATGGTCTTGCATTTAAATTCGTTTTCTTTTTTAGTGGATTTGCCTTGAATTGTTCGGCATAGGATTTTGGAATACCGAGTTCTAACATATCATCAAATTTCATATTCCCATCCCTTGTTCCAAATTCAATAAATGGCGAATAAAAGGTTTTTGAAAAGACCCTTGCCATTTTACCCATTCTGCCGAATCCAATGCCTTGTTTTAAAGCCGACTTATCTGTTGGAACACTTTTTTGCATCCTCGCCGCAGAAAAAGCGGCAGTATCTCCAATCTCTTTTGAAAATCCCTCCTTGGAAAAACTTTTGAGTTGATTGAGTTTTCTGTTCAAATCATTTAAATCGCTCTGTTTGATTTTAACACTAATCAATTTTTGTGGCTTTTATGGTTGTATAATATTTGTATCCAGATTCAAATTTGCCATTGATACGGTATTCCCCGGAAACGTTTTCGACTTTCAAAAGGTCGGTGTTTAATATAGTGTCGGCGGTTTTTTTACGAACGATCAATTCAATATCAACCTCACGCCTACGCTTTCCATTCTCTTGGCTTATGTCACCGCTTATTTCCCTTTTGTATGCCCATATAGTCGATGCAGTTGCCGTTGTGGATGTGTAACCCCCATAAGTGTCGGCGGTCTTTGTCAATCGCCTTACTTCAACCCTTGTATCAAGCTTTCCGGCATCCATTAAATAAACACGGTTTTATATGATGACAACAAATCCATCGCACTTGTTGGGATTTCATTTACTGATTCACCAACCACAAAATCAGATCGATTGTCATAATAGGTCGTTACCATTTGCAACAACGCTTGTTTGAGAAATGAATCATCAAGTCCGGTGGTAACATAAGTGATTTTGACTTCTTTTGCCGGTAATTCATTCAGTTCAATTATTTCGTTGTCCAATCCTTTTGCCGAATATGTGGCGGCAGTTCCATCAACGGTTGCCGATGAAATAGATGCAACCGGGGCGAAAGGCAATGCAATTCTTGTGTTGGCGAATGGCAAATAGTAAGTTCTATTT
>Ga0098043_1000873_pt1 | contig 10806 bp, 5 predicted proteins | sample 9B_taG_FD_92581 | JGI IMG/M metagenome (GOLD analysis project Ga0098043, IMG submission 92581) | Marine viral communities from the Subarctic Pacific Ocean - 9B_ETSP_OMZ_AT15188_CsCl metaG | ecosystem: Environmental > Aquatic > Marine > Oceanic | place: Subarctic Pacific Ocean | collected 2015-01-10 | reverse complement strand
AGCCTTCTTCATTTTGTTAATTGTTTGTTGCATAAAGTTATCGACTTCAGCAGGTGGTATGTTTCCAATGTCTAACTTAAACACTCTCTTCTCAGGCGCTCTCATTATCCTATGGATTAACATAGCATCTTCCATAAGAGTTAGCTGTTTCCATACTTTTCTACCAGCTTCTAACATAGACCTACCATAAGGAACATAATTAGCATCAGATAACAATCTAAAATGTGCTATTTGATAGTTTTCTAATATAACGTGTTCTGTTTTTTGTGCAGTATGTCTGTGCGATTGAGCGCCGCTATTAGGTGTAATCTGAAATTGAACTAACTGTGGATTTGCTAAATCGTGTCCTTCTAAACGAGCTACATCATAAGCAGATAGAGGAACAACATTTGTTATTCCATACTTATCATTGACTTCTAGCTTTAGAAAATGATCTCCATATTTAGTCATATTACGAACCCACGGCCATAGATTAAATTCTATATTCAATATATCGTAAAATAAATTATGTAGTATATCATGTATCTGATTATTATCTGTTTTTACAGCCAATACATTTCCATATTCATTCTTCATTGTAGATTCATCTGAATAAATATCTAATGCAGAAGCAACTATGGAATCTGCATCCATCGATTCGTAGTCTCTAAATAACCCTAATCTTAATTGTTGTGAATACAATTGGTCGTTATATCCTAATTGTTGCATATTAGAATACAGCTTTTGATATCTATCTACTAAATTATTTTTAGCTTTGGATTGTAGTTGACCTGTATCCATTATTTTTAATTTTCTACCACCTACATTACGAACTATTGTATTCGTAGAAAATAATCGTTTTAGTCTTGAAAATAAGTCTTTATCAGCCATAGTTTTACCTCTTAGTTAATTAGCCATTCTAAGTTTTCTTTTTCACCATTGACATCCATTTCCCAACTATTGTTTTCATTAGTCGGTGTTTGTGGAAGCATCTGTGATGCAATATTACCCAATGTTTTCTTTTGCAAATCAATACCCTCTTGCCTTAATCTAAGAGCAGTATCTCTTACCCATAAACATATAGCAAAACTCATCACTAAGTCATCATTGTAACCCTGCATAGCTTCGGCTTTATTGTTATTATATATAAATACAAAAAGTTCATCAATTAATCGATTTGAACGAACAATTACCGACTTTTCCCTAAAGTATTCTTCTAATTTAGCGATTACCAATGGTCGAGTTTTCATTGTCATAGAAAAACCAGGCACCATATTTCGGTCTTGAACTCTGTATCTATTTGATAGTTGATTTTCAACATCAACATATTGTAAGTCTTTACTGGTATAAAATAGTCTATCATATCCTCTGTCAATTACCTGTTGAATAGCAGCCCATCCGATATTGTTATTCTCAACAACCAATAGGGCATTGTTGTATTCTGTAGCAGTATTGACTAATAAGTTACCAAAATCTTTTGTGCTAATCTTACCTTTGTATTCAGCAACCTGTTCCATACTTTCAATATCCATAATATGAAATGCAGAGTAGTCAGCACTATCCCCTCTACCGACATCAGCAGAAAGAACGTATTCCTTTGTATAGTTTGGCGGTTGCCATACCCAAAAGTTACTATCGATACCACGCTTTTCCAAAGGATCTTGAGTATGTGTTTCTCTATATTCCTCTAATATCACACCATCAACAACTGTTTGACCAGAAGTTATAAAATCACAATCACATTCTTGAGCAGCTAATGAAGGACCTAATAATTTATCCTGCTCTTTTCTCCATTCGTCATTTCTTTCGGGATGTAAGTTCCAATGTAATCGTATCCAATTCCAATCATTTGTTCCATCTTCAGCACCAACCCAAGTTTTATGAAACCAATTACCAACACCATTAGGTGTGGATAGTGCTATACATTGCCCACCAGTTGATAGAGTCTGTGAAGCAGCAGCCCATATCGGTTCAATCTTATCAATGAAAGCGGCCTCATCCAATATCAGTAGAGATAGAGCTTCTGATCTACCACTATCTTCTCCGCTTGAAACAGCTTTTATCTGCGAACCATTATTGTATCTCAGAGATAGTTTATTATCTTCTGTACATTTCTGTTTTAACCAACTCGGTAGATTTGCATGCATTACTCTTACTTTAGTTACTAAATTTTTAGCAGTATCTTGTTTGGTAGCAATTACCAATATGTTCTTATCACTATGAAATGTCATCATCCACAAAGAGTAACCAGCAGTTAATGTTGATAATCCTAACTGACGAGCCTTTAGTATAATATTAAATCTATGATCTTCAAAGGTTTGTAATGATTTCTCCTGATACTCATAAAGATGAAAAGGAACTTTACCCTTCATAGGATGCTGAACCATACAATACTTCTTCATAAAGTATGCAGGATCTTTAGCACACATAAGGTACTGTTTCTTTATCACATCTTTTAATGGAGCAGGTTTCATTATATCTTTCCTAAAATAAATCCAATACCTAACCAAAGATATGTATTTTCATACCACTTTGGTTGAAGTGTTTCTATAAGTTCTTCATTTACTTTTTCACGTGATTTCAATAATTCAATTTGTTTACTTTTAGCAGCCGATAAAACAGAATCTACTTTAGCATATTCTTCTAATTCTGATATTACTTTTTCACTATCAGCAATAGTAACTTTTTGAGATTCTATTAGAGAATCTGCTTTTGCTAATTTACCTTCCCATTGTGCATCACGAGCTTTTATCATCTCTAAAGCTTCAGCTTCTGTAAATGTTGTTTGTGCTAACAAAGGTGTTAGTAATAAAATCCAAATATACTTCATCTTATTTACTCTTTGCAAACTTTCGTAAAAAATCTTCTGCGGATTCAACTTCGTCATTTTCATAAACTTCTTCCATTTGTTTAGTTTTCTTTTTAGAGTTAGTAAGTTTTCTCTTCATATTACCAATCTCTTTTTTAGAAGCACTTTTAGCTTTTTCTAATTCTTTGATTTGTTTTTCAACTTTCTTTTCTTCTTTTTTGTTCTCATCGATAACTTTTTTAAGTTTTTGAACCTCCTTACTCTTTACCTGTTTAGCAGCAAATAGTCCACCGATGATGCCAAAAAAGGCTAATATAACTTTCCAAACTTTCATTCTTCATTCTCCAACTCTTTAAGGGTTTCATTAAACTTTTCTAATGCTTCATCTGCCATTAGTTGTATCTGAGTGGTGTCTACATCCCATTGTTCTTTCTCTAACTCAGGTGTGTTTACACCGACATTGTTATACCACTCGGGTGCTTTCATATCTCTCCACTCTTCAATTGCCTGTATCTGTTCTTTTATAAAAGATATTTTATTTGCTCTAATCTTTTTCTTTTCCCAATCTTTATACTTTCCTTCAATACGAAGTTTGTTCTCAAATTTTAACTGACAATCAAAACAATGGTTGTAAATATTCCACATTTTATCATCTAATCTTTTCTTCATTACTTTTTTGCATTTAGGACAAAATAGTGGCATTCTAACTTCTTGCATAAGCTCTGTCATTTTACTGACTTTATCACCTGTTGCTTCTTTCTTTCCTTCGTAACCAACAAATATTCTTTTCTCAGGTGTTTTGCCTGATAATAAGTCACCCAATACTTTATTTTGTCTTTCTGTTTCTTTACTATATCCCATAGATTACCTCGTAAACCTTAACATTCCTAATATCTGATTAACAGGAGCAAATGCGCCTGTATACTTATAAACCTTTCCCTTAAACATAAATGTAATTCCTTCGCTTGGAATTATTGAATTTAAACCACCTAAAGCATTTAGTCTATCTAACTGTGTTTTCAACATTTGTAATTGAGAAGGATCTTTAGCTTTTTTAACTTTTGTTATAGCTTTTGCTAAATCATTCTTTATCTTTTGAACAGCTTTGTCTGGATTAGCTGCTATAAAGTCTTTTATATTTGTTAATACTTCAGCACCTAATTCAAAAAATAAAACTTCCCAATCTCTAATATGTTGTTTTTGCAATCTTTTTAAATCCATTTTATCAGTAGATAATACCCAATCTAAAAAATCAGGATAATCTTTTAAATCTTTTTTAATCTGTGGTATCTTATAACTCTTATCAAAAAATGCCCATCTCTTTGTTAAGTTCATTAAAACATCGTTTGTTGGGTTTGGATAATCTGTATTTTTAGCACCATTGTAAATATACTCTATCCAATATGCTTGATGATAATCAGCTAAAGTATCGGTATCAGATAGTGCAAATTCATTCTGTAATGTAGCCAACTTACCCAAAAAGTAACTCTGTCTTTCATCAAAGTTTTTAACTTTTGGTAGATTAGCAACAAATGGTTGAGTTATACTATATGTTTTTTGTATATTTTTATTTATTTGTTTTATCATACCAGCTAACATTCTCGCACTTTCCCTATCCGAACCTATTGGCGAACCATTGGCATCGTATTCGATAGTTCCGTGAAACTGTAGTATAGATTTATCATAAGGTATGACATTTGCTGTTTTAGGATAAATAACCTCTAACGACATAAATTTCTTACCTTCTGCAAAAATTTTATCTTTTTGTTTTTTACTTAAACCACTAATCGCAGTTTGTAAATCTACCATAGCAGATGTAAATGCTTTTTCTATATCTCCTCTTCCTGCAAACATATTAGCAATTCCTTTGACATCTAAAGAATTAGCACCAAAGTTTTTAATATGTCCTTTGTTACGAGCAGCGATAAGTTTATTATTCTTCCAACTTATCATTATGTTTTGTCCATCTGTTTTTTCCGTAACCGCTCCTTCACTACTAAGATTACCTTGTAATGTATTAATAATTAGTGTTTTAAAATCCCCAAATGTTAAATTTTTATCATCAAAGGGATGATTTAGGTGACCATAAGCTCCACCCATAAGTAATAACTCCTTTTCTTTACTTCTTTGTTTTAATTCACTTTTAGGATTAATTTGTTCTTTTAGTTCTGCGTCATATGAATCTCCACTAGCACCAGCTGAAAATAATGTACCGATTACATTATCAATAGCTGCATCAGTTCCCATCCAATTCACTATTTCCCAACCCAATGGTTTTACAACATCAGTCATCCAACTCTTATACTTATTAACAGCTGTAGTTGAACCTTTGGATTGTCCGTGATCTAAGTAACTTAAAGCTACAGATGTATAATGTTTTTGTCCTGCCTTTCTTCTTTTATGTACATCATCTGCTTTAGCTACATTATTCTCTGGCTTTATCATATCCTCATCCATCATATAATCTATAACTTTCCAACCTGCATTTGAGTACAGAGAATCTAACCATTCTTTAGATACTTTTTTGTAAGCTGCTAATGATTGATAATAGGTTGAAGGACCATCATCTAAATTTCCAGCAGGTGTGGTAGTAGCCTCTAATAAAAACTCTTCTATTAAATCATCTGATAAAGTGTATGTCTCAAATAACTTTTTAAATTTATCTACCATCATAGTATACATACTTTTATCAAAATATCCAAATAGTTTTTTAAATAATTTTTTTCTTTCTTTATCATCGATATCAGGATTACCCAACATAGTTCTAGCTTTAGTTCCACTAATATTGCCTGCCTGTGGTGCTGTTAGGATATATCCGTGCTTTTCAAAACCTTCCATATTATTTGTAAAAGGTTTAAAGTACTTACCACCTAATCTACCTGCATCTTTCTCACCAACCACATAAACAACTGCTGTAGTTTCAGGATCATATTTTTTCAGTATATTCTTTGCTACATAAGGAGATTTCTCCATCACTATGTTGCTACTAGCAACACCCATCTTCATTATGTGACTTTGCTTTTCCTTAAAGTTCATAGGATGTCGAGGTGGTTGCTGTATATTAGAAGTGGTGATGAAAGCCTCATCAACCCTTTTACTCAACCATTTGTATGTGGCTAAATGTCCTGAATGAAATGGTTGAAACCTACCACCATAGATGCCTATAACCTTCGTAATACGTGAATTTTCCACAATAGAATATACGACATTTTCCAGGTGTTTGTCAAGACTTTCTTTTATTTTTTTGTAACCGCTACCATAAGGAACAGATGTGTTTCCTTTCCTCTTCATCTTCTTTACTGTTTTACGGCTTGGAGATGGTAAAAATCCTTTGGGTGCTCCAAACTCTTCAAAAACACTATCTACTTTACCACCACCAGCAATCAGTTGATATTTTCCTTTTGGATCTTGCTTTCTAGCCTTTTTTAATTGTCTACGAGCATCACGCTTTGAACCTCTGAATTGAATTATGTTCTTACCCTTTATAACTTTATAATATCCATAATGTGTAGATGGTTTTATAGCCTCATTCTTCTTTTTAGTTTTCTTCTTCATCTTATTGATGTAAGCTCTATAGACAGCAGCTTGTGAAGCCTTACCCATTTCTTTAGCTCTCTGTTCCATAGCAACAGCTGCTTGTATCTTATGTGCGTGAGATTTACCACTTCCATTTATTTTACTAACGGATGCTTTGGCATCCTTAACTGTGGCAAACTTCAATCCTTTGATCGTACCTTTTGGATTCTCATCTGTATATAAATCTGAATGTGATTTAGAACCTCTGTGTTGTCCTTTTTTACGAGGTACTCTCGGCGCTTCGTTTACTTTCTTTACTATTCTAAATTTTAGTGCAGGCCTACCATTGATAAGTAAGTCTCCCTTATCATTAAAATCAATGGTTTTCACCACAACTTTTTTATTCTTAAATCTACCCATAAGTATAGTATCACCTACATCTACAGGTATTTTCACATCCTCTGTTAGAAAAGGCTTTATAAGTTCTTTTGTAAGTTTATTCATATTAATAAATATTAAGTTTTGTAAAATATAGTATTATACCTGCATCCAAACAATTTTTCCAGTAGGACCAGCTCCACCGTTAGCACCACTACCACCTTGACCATTACTGTTTATTTCTGTTCCGCCTGATCCTCCTGATCCAGCTGCTCCACCGTTAGCTTGAGTGGTCATACCGGCAGTATTTACAGCTGCTAAATTTGAAGTGGTACATACGATAAGAACTCCTCCCGTACCTCCGCCGCCTCCACCGCCTCCGCATGCTGATCTTCCTCTCTGTACACTGCTGCTACCAAATTTTCCTGCAGTTCCACCTGCAGCGCCGGTTGATGAATTTATACATACTGTTTCATCCGTTCCATCGTTCCCATCATTTCCTTGTTCTAAACTTGTACCAGTAGTCGGAACTGCACTATGACCACCACCACCGCTGCCAGCACCAGCTCCTGGTCTTAATCTGGCTGCAGTTTCTGCACTATCCATAACATCCCTAACCATTTGTACAATGTGTGGATCAATAACATCAATTCTTGTTATAGCTGCTGAAGCCCCACCAGTACCACCAGCAGCTGGAGCAACTGAAAAATTAAAAGTTGCATTTATGTCAGCGCCGGCAGCAACTGCACCACCAGCAGATGTTGGAAGATTAATAACACCAGATCCACCAGCATTTCCTATTCCACCTTCTCCACCATTACCACCAGCACCACCATTAGCTCGAATAGTTCCTGTTCCAGTAATTATTTTTGCATAAATTAAAACAATACCACCAGCACCGCCACTTCCACCACCAGCTCCACCACCAGTTTGTTTAGCTGAACCTGCTGCTCCATTTCCACCTACTTGACCAGCTACTCCACCACGTAAAGTGCCTGTAGCAGAAGCTGCTCCCGCAGTACCACCTGCAGCTGATCCTCCGCTACCTGAGTGACCAACAGCACCATTTCCACCAGCACCACCATCGTTGTGAATAGTTCCATTGTTAGTTAAAGTACCAAATACAAATAATCTGAATCCGTTTGTTTTTAAGGTAACACCTGAATCTATGGTTAAATCAAAAAAGTATAAATCTTTACCTAATGTATAAGTGGAGCCTGATCTTGTAAATGCGCCTGTACCACCATTAGCATCTGTAAAACTAGTACTACTAGCCTTTGTACCATTTCCATTACCACCATCAGCAACTGTATAATCACTTGTAGACATCACCACAGTTCCATCTGCACCAAATCCAAATAGTCTTGAACGTTCTATAAGAAAGTCATTTGAAGTTATATCTCCACTTTGTTCAAATGTAATCTGACCACCAGCAAAAACAGCATCACCAGCTGGTTTTAAATGATAACCAGATGAACTGATTTCTAAATTACTATTTGAAGAGCTTATAAAAGAATTAAATTCTGATCCTAAAAATATCCTAGTGGATTCTATATTTAGATTACTACCACTTATTCTTAAATTACCATTTGAACCACTTACAAATGCAGAGTTTTTATCACCAAGTAAAAATGAAGGAGTTTCTAATTTTATATTTGAACCTGATAAGAAAGCAACTTCACTCATCAATCCAAAACCATTGAAACCTTCAGGTACATTTCGTGTACCAGCCACTCCACTTAAATCACCAAGTCTTGCCTTTAGTTCCACATCGTAAATTCCACTACCTGTTCTTTCAACTATATCTATGTAAGGAGTGGCCTTATTATTTGGATTAGCATTTAATCGTATGTAACCACTACCAACAGTATCATTTCCAGTTCCACTTATATAACGACCTGTACTTACTAAAACCTGACCTTCGGTATAGCTAGCTAAACCACCGATTGGATCTCCTACCGATCCACTCTCTCCTAATTGTACTGTCAATGTCTCTTCTTGATGAATTGCTGACAATGAGCAAGTCATATTTGAAATGGTAATTCCCAATGTGTTTGTTGGAAAAGCCATAGAATTTCCCTGTTTGACAAAAGCATATTGTAGTTTGAATCCATTTGATGATGATCCATCGCCTGTTATTCTAGGATTATCGTTACTATTCTCTAAATTACCAACGACTAATTCATCGGCTGAAAGTAGTTTACCATTTTGAAAAACTTTTAATTCTAGTTGCCTTCTATAGTGTATTTCAAAATTATCAAATGGACTGTATGGTAGTAGGTCTGTCAGATTATCCTCATCAGCTCCATCTTGGACTTTAAATGTACCATCATTTTTAAATAATATAAAGACATTAAAATCATCAACACTTATTGCTTGATCAGTATTACCTAAACCAACACGAGCTTGTATGGTGTTTTGAGCAGGTGAGAATCTAAATATAGTTGAATTAAAATTTCCTGCTGCTTGTGTTGCATAACCACTATTATCAGTAAGTGTTACGGCACCGTGAGGACCATCAATTGAAGCATTAGAAAGGTTATAGTCACTAGCCACTAGAGCTCCATTAGTGCTTTCAGAAACTATTAAATGAACTGAAATTTTGTCAGGAGTAGGATTTGCACCAAACCCTTCATAAAATGATTTAGGTACAACATCTGTAAAAGAGTAGTTACCAGCTGCATTTTTAGTTTGAGCAGTATTATCTCCTTCCATTAGTGTAAAATTAACACCTGATCCACCAGTTGGTAAAGAGCTACTCACAACAGCTTTTATGGTTGCTGAATTTGCATTTACTGTAAAATCTGATCTAAAAACCATTGAGCCAGTTATAAGTAGATTTTTACTCATATCAGCACCTTTCTCTTGATTATCAAGAGGACTGCTAGCATGATATTGAGAACCTGATCTTAAAGGAACTGCAGAAGCTGATGTGTAACTACCAGAATGATGTCCGACATGAAAGAAATTATGCAATCTATATGGTTGTGAGCCAAGACCTCTTTCTACAAAAATTTCACCGCTTAAATTATCAGGATCACCACTACCAAATGATGAGGAAACTAATCTAACATATTCCGTATTAAATCCTGTGTTGTCAACCTTTTTTATTAATAATACTTCACCAGCTGCAAAACCTGTGGCATTTACAACTGACATTGATGTTGCTGTAACTTCTGCAGCAACACCTCCTGAACCTGTTATCGCAGTTGAGTTAGCTACAAAAAGCTGACCACCAACTGCATTTACACTTTCCTTTTCAAATGTGGTTGTTGCAAGAGTTCCCCTTACTTTTATATTTTCAAATTCTGCGTACCCATTTTCTTGAGCAGTTATAATAAATCCTGATTGATCACTTATATAATCGGTTGATCTTATAAAACCTTCCTTTCCTAGTATCAGATTTCCACCTCTGATTTGAGATTCGTTTACAGTCCAACCACCAACAGATGCTGATACAAATTTTGCAAATCCACTACTATCTATTGAAGAAGAAGCATTTAAAGCAGTTGATGGAGAATCAGCTATGGTAGATGGTGTTCGTATATTATCAACTGATAGATTACCCTGTACAGTTAATTGATCTCCTACAAATTGTAAAAATTGACCATCGCTTTTACTACCCAATAAAATTGAACTAGCAGTAACACTACCTGAGGGTGTTAAATGAAAGTCTGACGAACTTATTTCTATATTTCCACCTGAACCACTCATAAATTGAATGTCTGGATTACCTACAAAAAATGCATCTGCTCTAACATCAAAAATACTTGGTTGCGTTCTAAATCTTAATGAACCACTAACACCTACTAATTCTAAACCAACACCATTATAATTATCTCCACTATCTGGTAAAACAGAACCACTATACATCATAAATCCATATGAACCTGACTGAGCTGATGCTGATATAAATCCCATATAACCAATTGATCTTAAAAAGCCTGAGCCAGTAGCACCATCTTCTCCAGTTTCGGGTAATGTAGAATCCTTACCACCAAAATGTACACCACTTGCAGTAGAATCTCCCCCAAGAAATAAATCTCCTGATATAACATTATCAGTACCAGTTATGCTTAAATTAGAACCTTCAAAAGTTACATTAGGTTGATATACAATTGTTT
>Ga0098043_1000871_pt1 | contig 10810 bp, 6 predicted proteins | sample 9B_taG_FD_92581 | JGI IMG/M metagenome (GOLD analysis project Ga0098043, IMG submission 92581) | Marine viral communities from the Subarctic Pacific Ocean - 9B_ETSP_OMZ_AT15188_CsCl metaG | ecosystem: Environmental > Aquatic > Marine > Oceanic | place: Subarctic Pacific Ocean | collected 2015-01-10 | reverse complement strand
GGGTTGAGCTTTTACCTCTGTATAATGTGCATTAGCAGATTCACAATAAAATCTAGCATATGATTGTGCCCCACCATTTTTTATACTCAATCCACCACCTTCTATTAAAATATCTCCAGATGCTGTTATATCCCCTGTTACATCTGTATCTTTATTTAAAGTAACTAGTGAATCTGTTAATCTTACAGCTACAGTATTATTTGGGCTTATGTCTATTCTATTAGCTGTAGACATAACCATTCTATTTACTCCAACTCCCGGAATATTAGCAGCAAAAGAAGCTCCTATAATATTACCCCCACTTGAACTTATATTACCTGATGCGGTTATGTGACCTGATGCTGATATATTACCAGTGATGTTAATACCATCTGCTTTTGTTACTAATTTTTGATTACCTGCAAAATATAATCCAGCCCAACCATCTTCAGAATTAGTTTTGAAAAGAAGTTCAGAATCTTTATCTTGAATTCTAAAGTTAATTCTATTACCGCCATTATTAATTGTAAGAGGATAAGGAGTAGAAGCATCTTTTTCTAAATCTATGAAATTAATCCCACCAGCATTAAATCTTATTCGATCGCTAGTAAAGTTTAGGAATGTATTTAAATCGCCTTTATGATAAACGTATTGGTTAGTTGTTAATGAATCACCCTGTATATCTCCTGATGCGGTTATATGATTTAATAGGGCATTACTGCCTGATACAATGACTTTTTTCCAACTTGGCATATTACTTTTTATTGTGGTTGGTTACTCTATATGAGCCCACTTCCCTTTGGGGCCAACAATTCCAGTATAAATATTAATGAAATAATAACCTATTACTATTTTTTAGTAGATTTTTTATTTTCTTTTTTATCTTGGAGTTCAGGAGATCTAGCTTCGGGTTCTTTTTGAATTCTATCAAATTCTTGCTCTAATTTAATTTGCAAAGCAGCTACAAATTTAGCACTATTTCCTTTTATTTCTATTATATCTAATGAATTTCTTAAAACTTGTAATTCTTCTATAGTAAACATTATTTTTCTAATTTAGTATATTGGTTTTGAAGTTTTAATATTAAACCATATATAGTTTCTATATTATCTCCTCTAAAACTTGTGTTTTTTATTAAATTTAATATAATAGTAATTTCTTTTTGATCCAAACTATCTTTAGAAAGAAGTGAAGGGTTATTTACTTTTATTTCTTTATTTGATCTTTTTAATTTATCTATTATTGCCATAACTGTTATTTTAAAAAAGGGCTGACTAATTAAAGACAGCCCTTATAATTTTTATTAAAAATTTAATTTATTACTCTATGTAAATATAAATTTCATCTGATTCAACTCTAATGTTACCATTTTTTCTATAAAAATCAACATCTGAGGTAACTACTTGAGACACGAATGCCGCAGGTGAAAAATTAGCTGATGTATCAGCATCAAATGATGAGGTTACACCAAATCTACTTGTGGCACCATCAAAGGCAAATAATTCACCTACTCCTCCAGCAGCTTGTTGTACTACAAAACCACCATCACTAGCACCTGAAGATCCAGAATTTAATAAAATATATTTATCCGCTACTGCTAAATTATTTGAATTAGTAAATGAGGCAGTTCCTGCTACGGCTAAATCACCCTCTATTCTTACACTATCTCCACTAAATATGATGTCTTTAGTAAATGTTCTATTTCCAGGAATAGTAGATGCTAATGTTAAACCTTCTGAGCTTAAAGATAAAGTACTATTACCCGTACTAGTATCAACTTTAACTTGTAATTTTCCAGCGTCACCAGCAGCATTATATTCTATACCACCTTCTGAAGATGTGTGAACTCTTAGAACACCAGAAAGAGCTTCTAAACCTCCACCTGCTTGTGCCGTTGCTAAATCTGCAAATGTATCTTTTCTAGTATTATTATCATTACCATCTTTAAATGCAAATTCATCATTAGCAACATCTATAACTGCACTTTGTAATCTATTAATACTCATTGAAATTGCACCATCAGTACCTATTGTTATACCCGCGCCTGCAACATTACTATTATTAGCTAAATTTTCTCTGTTAATGTTTATTGAACCTGACAAATTGGCTAATGTAACTTTTTTAGTTGTTACTATAGAAGTAGTATCACTTACATCATGAAAAGCAAATTCATCAACACCTTGTAATGATGTTTCTGCTGCTAATTCATCAAGACTCATAGTAATGGATACTTTTCCATTAGCATTACTTGTATCAGATAAATCAAGACCACCATTAGTAGGAGTTAAAACTTGTTGTACATCTCCAGCAGCCGCATCAGAAAAATCAAAATGAACACCATCATCTGCTATTGTTACTACTTTTCCTGCTGAAGGTGCAGAAGATAAAGAACTTGATAGGTTTGTTGCACTTAAAGCATCGCCTGCAACATTTAATTTAATAGAACCTGCACCTACCCCAACACTTATTGATCCTGAAGAACCCGGTTGTACTGAAGTACCTGGTACTGCTAATACAGGATCTCCACCTGTACTACCAATTACTAATTGACCATTTGTGGCTTGGCCTAATGCTGTTACAGCACCTGCTCCACTACCTAATATTACCCCTCCATCTGTAAGGGATGTTGCTCCTGTACCACCATTTCCAACACTTAATGCAGTATCTAATGTTGAAATATTAGCTAATTCAACATTTGATGAACCGGAGACAATGACTTTTTTCCAATCTGCCATAATTTCTTAATTTTAAATTATTGTTTTTTATTTATTTGTAAAAGTGTTGTACTCCGTACAACATTATTTTTAATTCGTTTGTTATACATATGTAAACTATTCTGTTCCTACATAAAATTCACCAGAGGAATAGTAAAGTCCTCCGGCTACTGGTGGCGGAGTGTGGGGAAGGTCAGCAAATACTAAAGCTCCTGAAGAACTCATTCTAAGTAAATCTATACTTCCACTTTTTATTAAAAATATATTATCAACTGAACCTGTAATTTCAAAACTACCACTTAATTTAGTTAATCCTGTTGATTTATTAAATGTTAATCTTTCACTACCTGCAAACGCACCTCCATCATTAAATTGAACTTGAGTAGTAGCACCACCCGGAGTACCACTTCCACCTCCTGTGGATATAAAATTATCTAAAGTTTGACCAACATATTTATATCCTGTTAATGTTACAGCATCTCCTGTATTAGGAGAAACATCATTAGATAAAAATTGTAAAATACCTGTTTTATAATCAAATTGATAATTTTGATCACTAACATTACTATTATTAATTTTAACTCTAACATTATACCCTGCAGGTGTATCATCTGCTTTTGCTAATGCTAAAGAAGCAGTCATATACTTGTTTGATAACCAATTTGTTTGTTGAAATCCTTCTATAATTGTTGAACCTATACCCGCATCTGGGTTTGGGGAGAATCCACTCCCAGAAACTACAAACCAAACTTCAGATTTACCCCCTCCAAAATTTCTAGATGATTTCGAACATGATATTTCAAAATAATACTGTGCAATGTTAACGTCAGATCCATCTATAGAAGCTGTTACAAATTTTAAATGACCTGAACTATCATTAAATGGCAATGAGCTTGAAGGTATATGATTCTCTTGAGTATATATTTCACTAGCATTTAAATCAAGAACTTTTGTATATGCTTCCTGATTATCCTGCGCAGCAGCAGTATATCTTAAACTTTGTAAAAGCCTATTAGATTTTATCGTTTTACTAAATTCGTCGGCCATTTAATGCTTTATTAAATAAGCATTCGATCTCTTAATAAAATCGAATGCTTTTTTATTTTTAAATTACTCATCTTTTTATGCTTGATAAGCTACTGTTATACCCGTAATAGGAATTTGATCCGTTGAGTTTTCTTTATACCTAATAATTACTTGATATATTCTATTTGAAGCATTAAGTGTTACACTTTTTCCAGCATTCATAGAAATTTGATATGTATTTGTTCCACTATTACTTGGGGATTGAGAATTTGACTTAATATCAATATTAACTCCAAATGGATTTAATCCTGCTTGTGGAGTTGTTGCCCCAGTATTCCCACCTGTAAAATCTGCTACGTCTATTAGTATTTTTCCACTAGCACCCGAAGCATACAATATACCAATTGCTATTCCATCATCTGTAGTATTAGTCCATTTCTTTAAATCACTTTTACCTACATTAATTGTCATTGAAGAAAATGTTGAACCTCCAGTATCAAATTCTCTAGCATAATATCTGTAAATACTAGTTCCAGTAGTAGGTAACCAGTATTTATAAGTTCCTCCAGGTTTTACTAAAAATCCAGGTTTGACTTGTAAATCTAATGAGGCATTTACTAATCCATCCGAATATGCCGTTCCATAATCATCGGCTGATGTTACACTTAATAGAGCATCATTAATTTTTCTTCTAAAATCTTCTCCTACAAATGTTTCAGTTGTTCCCGTTGCAGTAGCAGCATCATATCCCTGAGCTCTACCATAATAAGCCATTGATCCACTTGCTACAGGTTGATCAAAAGACCCAGTATCAAAATAAGGAATAGTATCAACTCTAAGGTTAGATGAAGCTCCAGTTCTATTTTTAGCTGAATTAGTTAAAGTAAAACCATAATCATCTAATATATTATCTTGTCTTATGTTAGTTTTAGATGTATCGGGACCGGCAATTAATTGTATACTTCCTGATAATCTAACCTCATCATCTATGTCTGGAGTTCCTGTATTTTTTACTACTCCTGCAGGAGAAAATACTACATTATTTGTATTTATACTTCCTGCACTAATTGCTAAAGTTGTAGTTGTTGTTGAAAGTGTAATAATACTATCACTATCACTTCCCTTAGTCATTTGAGCTACTGATGTAGTATTCCCTGCATATAAAGGTGAAAATATTCCTTTAAAAGAACTTGTAACTCCCCATTCGGCAGTTCTTAAATAAGGAGCTCCTGATAAAGAACGTGAAGTTGCCGAAATAGATCCTGAAAAAGGTGCAAATGGTGCTCCTCCAGATGTAAGAACGGATATTGATTGTGGAGAATTTGCATTAATTTTAGCATTTAATTCATCTACGGGCGCATAAAATACTTCATGATCATCAACTTTAGCTGGTGAAAAATTAAGAGCACCCGATCCTGTTCTTATTTGTATTGAAGCAGTTAATTGATAAAATCCTACTGATTCTGTAGATTCATAATTTACGGCACTATTTATATCAGAAATTTCAGCTTCAAATACATTTGCAAATTTTCCATCTTGAAATTCATTTGGGATTACTGCAGGGTTTGCTGTTTTAATAGTTCCAATAGTTAATCCATCAGAAGTTCCTGCTCCTGTTTTTGTTAATAAATTTTCTGAAGAAGATATAGTAGTTTGAGTTCTACTACTATTATCTGCAAAGAACCAATCTAACCCTCCTGATACTGCAAATTCAAGACCTATAGTTCCTAGTCCAAATAATTGAGCATCTACAGAAGATGAAACGCTTGTGCTTCCTCCTGCTGCAGAAGAATAATTTCTTTTATATATACCTGATCCATTAAAATCATTAATAGTTCCTATTCCATTAAATAAAGTATTACCTGTACTAGCAAATCCTTTACTTTGTAAATAAGTTACTGTAGGATCCGAAAAATTTAAAGGTACATGACCCGCAGGTGCAGTACCTGTTTGGGTTCCTCCCTGAGTAGCAGTAATACTATTATAAGTTTGAGTATTAGGAGAAGAACTTGGTGCAGAAGAACTTAACAACCCAGCCATAAATCTTAATATTTCAGCTATATCAGTATTATGATCAAAAGAATTAAAAAATGAACCTTGTAAATTACTTTTCCATGGATTTGATGTAGGCACTCCTACATTAGCATTGTAATGCCATAATGATTGACTAGATACAAAAGCATATTTAGATGTTCCTTCCGAGGCAGTTAAATTAGTTGAATGTGCTAAAGGAGTTTCAAATAAAGTACTTCCAGATATTTTTAAAGATGAAGTAGCTTGGAATTGATCAGTAGATCCTATTTTACTAAAAATACCATCTATATTTGCTCCTCCCGTTCCAGCTGCTGCTAATGAAGCAGAAACATCATTAAATCCAGGAATACTTAAAGTTCCAGAAATATTAGTTGAACCTGTTATTTCTACAGATCCTGTCATTTTAACTGTACCTATTAAGGTTTGAGTATCTGTAGTACTATCCCCAAATATATTTGAACCTGAGGTTACAACTTGTGAAGCTGTTATAAAAGATGATGTTAAATGAGTAACATTTAAGCTAAATGCCGATATATCCTGAGCTGTTATATCATTTACTGTTAAGTCATTAGCCGTTATATCATTTGTATTTAAATTACTAGCACTTACAGCTAAAGCTTCTGAAAAATCTACTACAGAACCCGTAGCTAATAAAGAACCCGTTATTTCTAAATTATTAGTTGTAGCTTGTACTGAACCTGTTGCGGCGAATATTCCACTTCCTCCTCCACTTCCACCAAAAGTTTCATTTGCTAATGTTTTACCTACATATCTATATCCTGTTAATGTTACAGCATCTCCTGTATTAGGAGAAACATTATTTGTTACGAATTGTAAAACACCTGTTTTATAATCAAATTGATAATCCTGGGAACTAACATTACTATTATTAATTTTAACTCTAACATTATATCCTGGGGTACTATCATCAGCTGTTGCTAGTGCTAAAGAAGCGGTTATGTATTTATTTGATAACCAATCTGTTTGTTGGAATCCTTCTATAATTGTTGAACCTATTCCTGCATCTGGATTTGGAGAAAATCCACTTCCCGATACCGCAAACCAAACTTCAGATTTACTATTTCCAAAATTTCTAGAGGATTTTGAACATGACATTTCAAAATAATATTGTGCAATGTTTGTTTCGACTCCACCTATACTAGCAGTAATAAATTTTAAATGGCCTGAACTATCATTAAATGGCAATGAGCTTGAAGGTATAAACTGCTGTTGTGTATAAACTTCGGTTGCATTTAAATCAAGAACTCTTGTAAATGCTTCCTGATTATCCTGAGCTGCCGCTGTATATCTTAAACTTTGTAAAAGTCTATTTGATTTTATTTCTTTATTAAATTCATCTGCCATGGCTATATTTTTTTATTTTAATTTTTTTATGTGTTGTATGCAACATTTATGCTTTGTATAAAATCATTTAAGCTATTCTTATATCTTATAAATATTATATAATTAGTATTAGATCCATTAAGTAATTTATTTTTTAATGCATTCATTGAAATAGTATAAGTATTTCCACTAGAAGCTATAGAATCATCATTTGATTTAATATCAATATTAGTACTGAAAGGGTTTAATCCTGCTTGTGGGGTTGTTACTCCAGTATTTCCACCTGTAGTATCAGCTATATCTATTAATACAGGAGTTCCTAATGTTCCACTTCCTCCAGATTGGTATACTATTCCTATAGCTATTCCATCATCTGAAGTGTTAGTCCAATTTTTTAAAGTACTTTTACCTACATTAACTGTCATTGAAGAAAATGTAGTACCATTAGTTTGAAATGCCCTAGCATAATATTTATATACACTAGAACCAATAGTTGGAAGCCAATACCCATTAGTACTTCCTGGTACTACTAAAAACCCAGGTTTTACTTGTAAGTCTATTTCTGTTAAATTATTAAGAGTAAATGATCCTGTTACAAATTTATCGGCACTAGCAAAAATACCAGTTAAAGCATTATTAGTTAATTTTACTCTAAAATTTTCCCCCGAAAATGTTTCTGATGTGCCCGTTAAAGAACCTCCATCACCCCCTTGGGCTTGTGCAGAATATATTGCCATACTTCCACTTGCAGAAGGTTGATCAAATAAAGTAGCATCATAGTAATTTTGTGTAGCTGAAGTAGAAGTTTGTGAGGAATTTTTCCAATTTCGTCCTGTAGTTCTAAAGGTTAAACTATAATTAGTATTTTCTTGGGTAGATTTACTTTGTACTACATTATTAGTAGCTGTAAGAGTAAATGCAAATGATGAACTCAAAAATGCTACATCATCTATATGGGGTATAATACTAGTATTTCTTTTATTTGAAGGATTACTGCCCGCAGGAAATACACCTGCTGTAGTTGCACTTGTAGCTATACCATTTGAATTTATAGTAACACTAGTATTACTTAAAGTAGTATTACCTACATTATCCCATGTATCCGTAGGATTACTTGTTTGTATAGGTGTAGTACTAAAGGCATAAGCTGGGTCAAAACTTTTAGATACCTGAGTATTATATGTGTAAGAATAAGTTGTAGTAAGTAAATATGGGGCACCACTTAATGATCTTGAAGTAGCTGAAAATGCGGTTCTAGTTAATTCATCGGATATTGTAACTGTAGGAGCACCATCTGTAATATCTTGTAAAGCTCCAGCAGAGGTAAAACTTCCTTGGTATGGGTTTGGGGTATAAAATACTATACTAGAATCTGATCCATTTTTTGTTTGAAAAGTAGACATTGATCCTGTTTTTAACCCTACTATAACATCATGCATTTCATAATATCCACTTGAAGAAATAGTGGTATTGCTTGTAGCTTCTCCTGTATATTTTCTTCCCGTAATAGGACCATCTACATTTTGGAATTTTCCATCTTGAAATGCAGCAGGTAGTTGTGCACTGGGAGGGTTTATTTTTCCTAATAGTAAACCATCCCCAGATGTACCAAAAGCATTTGTACTATAAGTAATATTTGAAGAAGTAATAAAAGTAGGAGAATTACTTGGATTAGGACTTGCTGAATAAGTATCTAAATAGGATTGAGAAGTTGCTATTTGTACAAAGTATTCTGTAGGTCCTCCATTTGTAAGTTCTCCCATTCCAAAAAATTGAGAATCTCCACTAGTTACAGAAGTACTACCCCCAGCAACTGAGGTATTTGTAAAAGTTAAACTTGCAAAATTATCACTTCTAAGTATATTATTCGATATTCCAAGTCTAGTAGAGTAAGAACCATGAAATGGGTTAGTACCTGTATCATTTCCAAATGTACCTCTATCACTTTCTTGTACAAATCCTTTAGCTATATAATATTGTTGGGCTTCTCTAAATGAAGCTGTTTTAGAAAAATCTATAAATGCAGAACTTGTCCAATGTTGAGATAATCTAGCATTTTCATATGTATCACCTAATACTCCATCAAATAAACTATCTCTTGAATAAGTATTTTGCCCCGAATATGCTGTAGATACACTATTCCAAAATTTAGTATTAGGTGATGTATCAGCAAAAGCAGGCCCAATTTCTGACCCACTTAGTACTCCTACCATATATCTTAACATTTCTGATATATCAGAGTTATGATCAAACCTATTAAAGAAAGTACCCTCTAAATTTGTTTTCCAAGGATTAGTAGTGGGTACTCCTACATTAGCATTATAATGCCATAATGATTGACTAGATACAAAAGCATATTTAGCCGATTCTTCCGAAGCGGTCATATTTGTTGAATGTGCTAGGGGAGTTGAAAATAAAGTACTTCCAGATATTCTTAAAGATGAGGTAGCTTGGAATTGGTCAGTAGATCCTATTTGATTAAATATACCTCCACCTCCACCACCACCACCTGAGGGTAAAGCAACTGTAAAAGTAGAACCATCTCCTTTGGTAAAAGTTAAATCACTCCCTGCTACAGAAGCTGTAATTAATAAAGAACTTGTATTAAAAAATCCACCTCCAGAACCCGTGTCTACTGTAATTGTAAATTGTGAATTATCTCCTTTAGTAAAGGTAATAACATTTTGACTCCCAGAGGCATTAATTAAGGCATCATCACTGGCTGTTGAACCAAAAGCACCTACTCCTACATTGTCTATAAACGTTATTCCCGGCATAAAATTTCTCCTTTGTTGGTTATAAATACACTAATAAAAATTAGCTATTCGAATCTGTTAAATTAATAGGTGTCCCTTTTCCATCTATATCATTACGTGTTCTTCCATCAGGAGTTACTGTGGGATTTACTTCATATCTTTCAGGAGTTGAATCCATTTCCATACCAAATATTATTTTAGATTTATCATTAAATTTTTTAATAGCTTTCATATCTTTTTGTATAACATCAGGAACTATATACCCATACATTTTTAATGTAAATGTACCTCTTACTAATCTTTCTTGGCTTTGTTGTAATTCTGTTACTGTAGTAAAACTATCTATTCTCGCTCTGAATTTAAATCTATCAGGATTACCCCAATATGAGTCTGAAGCATAGTTTATAGCTTCTATTATTTTATTTAATTGTTCTACATAATAAGTTTGCACAATACAACTATAAGTTAAATTAACATAATCTGGTACTACATTAGCTAAAAATTGTTTAGTAGGAATTCTATTATTTAAAACATTAAAATTACTATAAAAGTTTTTATTATTATATGCTTTTTGAAAAGTAGTATATAAATTAGGCATATTAGCATCTAATTTATTAGCTAATGATCTATTTTTATCTATAGTATCTCTCTTAAATACTATTATAGGCATCATAATAGCTCCTTTTTTATCTCTTAAATATGTATCTTTTTGTATTGATTTCCATCTTTCAGGAGAACCATATATAACTGGAACAGCTATTCTTTCATTATTTTGTATTACAAAAGGTTTAATAACATTATTAAAATAATACATTATAGATTCATCAATATCTTTTATACCAATAGAAAAGGGTTTAGTATTATCGCCTTTAAAAGACATTTGTTCCGATCTATTAAAAGGAAGATTTGCCTGGTTAACTGGGGGGAATTGATTTTTTTCATTAGCATTATTAGGAT
>Ga0098043_1000869_pt1 | contig 10811 bp, 16 predicted proteins | sample 9B_taG_FD_92581 | JGI IMG/M metagenome (GOLD analysis project Ga0098043, IMG submission 92581) | Marine viral communities from the Subarctic Pacific Ocean - 9B_ETSP_OMZ_AT15188_CsCl metaG | ecosystem: Environmental > Aquatic > Marine > Oceanic | place: Subarctic Pacific Ocean | collected 2015-01-10 | reverse complement strand
CGTGTGTCATCGAAGATTCGGGCGGGCTCCAACACTTGCATGACATCGTCTTCAAAGAAAAACTCAGGTTGGTGCAGTCGGAAAGACAAAGGTGTTGACGCTACGTCTTTCCACGGACGATCCAACGTGACGTAATATGCCAACTTACTGTTCTCGGTAGGTTCTGCTGCCGTCCAAAACTCTAAAGACTGACGACGATACAACCGTCCCGCACTATCCTCAAACTCAATGTGCAACAGTCCATCAAAGGTACCGTCGACTACAGGGCGCCATGTTACACCTGACCCAGTGGTGTCAATCCCTGCGCCTGAAACGTTCACGAACTGCATGATGCGTTTGTCGGTGCTCAAGGGTTTAAGGTAAGCCGAAACGGTACCAGTCTTGATATCAGGAAGCAAAACGGCATGGGCTTCCGAGGGGATCAACGCTTCAGGTACATCTCCTGCCAGTCGATCCAGCGCCAAGTTCAATGCCTCACGAACTCGACGGTTGAGTGTTTCACCCGTAGTGTCCCACGAGCGGAAATCAAACATGCGTGTACGCAATGAACTGAGGGATGTGTCCACAAGGCGCTCCTAAGGAAAAGCGGGAACCCCCGTAAAGAGGCTCCCGCTTAATGTATCACGTTATCGGGACTTATCGAAAGTCAACGTAGATGTCACTGACGCCGTCGGTAGTGTCAGTCAAAGCACGTCCGAATACCGCGTACGAGTCGGTGGCACCGCCTGCAGCAGGGATACCAGTACCCGCAGCTGCACCGCTCGACGTGACGTTGTTTCCTGCCGAAACACCGGCAGTTTTGACAACGCATTCGCCTTTGACAACGATCCAACCATACTTGTTGGCTGCAATCGCGTGATCCGCCACACCAATCAAGTTGATCAGCTCAGTGTCTGCCGCCGCAGGTGCGGTTTGAGCCACGTAGCTTGCACTCGAAGATGAGCGTTTGCACAGATCGTTGACAGCAATACCGCTCGAGTCGGCTTGCACGAACAACCAGATGCGATCACCTTTCAGTGAAGCATCAGCGTCCGTAACGTCCGCAGCAGGTTGAACACGAGTTTCACCCAATGCGTAAGTTTCGCCGTCATAGACAGTGCTGAACAGGTCAGTTTTAACAGAGTTTCCGTATGCCATCTGGGGCCTCCTTACGCGTTTCCACCAGCAACACAGCCGTGGGCTGGGAGCTTGGTCGAAATCATGTTTCCTTGCATTGAGAAGATAGCAGTTACAACGTCTTGGTCACCCACACGCTCTTGGAACTCACTAATCGTCGGAGCTTCCAAAGTTGGGAACTCGAGATAGTCAGTGTTGAGCATGTAAGTCACGCCCTTTTCGGCGTCACTCGATGGGCTGCTGAATCCGCTGCTTGTACGATCAAGGTCGATGGACGAGAACGTCTTGGCGACACCGAGCGAAAGCTCAATGGTGTTGCTGTTTTCGGTCTTGTCTTCGACGATGCTCACACGAACGTTGGAAAGCTTACCAGCTTCAAACTGCGTGAATGTGTCATCATCCATGATCACCAGGTCAGGACCCTTGCCGATGCCACCAGCGTAGTGTGCACACTGACGGTACACCTTACGAAGAGTTGCTTCGGAGAAAGTCGTCGACATGTCGGCGAACTGGTTGAAGTGCGAGATGGAGGTAGACTTTCCAACCCCTTGAACAACGTCTCCAGCGGTAGTTTGTTCCGCAGGAGTGAGGAAGTCAAGAAGACCGTTGGTCACACCGGTTCCAATACCATCAGACACATTACCATTGAGGGTCAGGAAACCCTTGAGTTCCGAGGTGTTGAAAACCAAACCACGGCTCACACCGGTCAGGAAGTATGCGTTCAAGTCAGCCTTGGCCGCTTCCATTACAGTTTGAGGGTACTCTTCAATGAGTCGAATGATAGCAAGCTTGCCAGAGTTCTGGTTAAGCTCACGCTTCGGAATGTTAATGGCAGCAACAATACGATGCGGCTCCACTTGGAAGCGCTTGATTTGTTGACGCCGGGTCATGTTCAGCAGCTCGTCACCGACGTAAACACCGACACCCCGTGCAGGAGCACCACCGGAGAAGGACCGCTCGATGAGCGTTCCGCCTTCCATGGGCATCCGTGCCTTGGACTGAAGGGCATCGAACAGTTCATTGCTGCGAACAAATGCATTCACCAGAGGCCCACGGAGATCCGCGAACGTGGTGTTCAAAAGTTCAGTAGAAATAGACATTTTAGCCTCTCGGTTGCTGGGTAGACATCTTTGTCACCCCCCAACCGTTAAGTTGAGTTGAAGGATTCACAGTTTTGATGCTTGTCCACTGATGCTTGCTGCTGGACCTTGCGGCTACCCAGCACACCAAGAGGGTGCGTATCAAAGAGTATACGTGTAGAAAGAGTTTGGCAAGACTGACTGTTAACTTTTCTACTTATGCGTCAGTACTTTGACCGTTTAGGGTCACGTGATACCATGGCAGCATGACTAAGAAGAAAGGCGGCGCCAAGTTTGCAAAGGCTAAAGGGTTGCATGAGGGCAAGATCAAAGCGATGTTTGCGACACCGGATGCGTTTGTGTCGATGTGCCAGATTGTCAGGGAGGATGAAACCATCGGGTACATGACGCCCACATACACGCAACGCAAGTTGCTTGAGGCGTACCATGACAACAACTGGCTAATCGTAAACAAGTTCCGTCAAGCCAAGATCACAACCATCTCTGTTATGCTGTTGCTGCGCGACTGCATGTACCTTGAGGGTGTGAAGGGGTTGCTCATTGCGGAAAGGCAAGACACGGCAGAAGACATCTTCGAGCGGATTCTCTTTGCCTACCAGCGCCTACCTGACGATGTGCGGATGCCTTTGGCTCCTGGCAAGAAGGCAGGAGCAACGCAAATGCAGTTCATACACGGCGGCGGGATTAAGGTTCTTACTGCCGGTGGTCGTAGCCCTGCCATTGGTCGCTCGATTGACCGTCTGGTCATTACGGAGTTCGGTGAAGCCCAGTGGCAAAAGAAAGCCGCCATCAACATCTTCCCCACAGTAAACAAGCGTGTAAATGCGAAGGTCATTCTGGAGTCCACCCCCGGACGAGCCGGTAGTCACCACGAACAAATGTGGCGATCAGCGATGGAAGGTACCAGTCGTTTCCACCCATTATTCTTGGAGTGGTGGGAAGACGACAGCTGCATCGCACTGGAGAAAGGGTTCGCACCAACCGTCAGTGAACGTGAGTATCAAACCAAACACCAAGGCATGTCTTTACGAAACTTAGCGTTTCGTCGTCGCGCCCTTGGTACGGAGTTTGTTGGAGACGCGAGGTTGTTCTCGTGCAAGTACCCGTCGGACCCTTACGATGGTTGGTTAGGCGCCACAGACCCTGTGATCCCTGCTGATGTGCTCAAAGCATACTTGGCAGAGAGTAGCCCCGACCCTCAAATGGGTGCGTACAAGTGTCATGAGATTGAACCTCCTCAACCGGGTCACCAGTACATTATTACCGCAGACCCTGCAGGTTTCGGTGCAAAAGGTGACCAGTCTGCTCTGACCGTGTTCGATGCATTGGAGCAACGAGAGGTGGCGTTTTGGGAAGGTAGAGAGTCTCCCGATCGCTTTTACCAACGACTACTCACTGTTCAACGTAGATACTCAATGGGGTTGTTGGCTGTAGAGTCGAACGCCGCTGCATGTATTGCACTGTTGAAAGACAACGGCGCTAAGAACTTGTTGTGGACCAACCGCAACCATCCGGGGTGGTACGCGACGGAAAAACGATTGCGTGAGGCCGAGGCTCGTCTGGTCAAGATGCTGGCAGACCAAGACCTGAAACTCAAGAGTCGCGGGATGCTGCACCAGTTATTGAACTACGATGGGTCACGAAAGAAGCGCGTAAAGGGCTTTGATGGCGTCACACACCACTTTGACCGAGCCCGTACAGCCGTCATGGCGGCAGATGTTTTGTCACGCCGACGGTTTACTCTTAGTGAAAGTGAAGTACAATCGGATTATATTCCTGGGCAGGTTACCATTGGTGACCTTGACAAGTACAAAGACCGGAAACGCCGGGAAGCCAATACACCGTTCAAACCTATGTCGAGATGGAGTTGACAATGCCTAACGCAAGTTTCGCTAAAATGATGCAAGCTGCCAAGAAGAAAGCCAAAATGTCAGACAAAGAAGCCCGAAAGAAAAAGAAGGGTAACCCTCACGGCGGAAGCAAAGGCAGCTATTGATGGTTAGTCTCGACAAGCTAATCGACCGGCACTTGCGCCATTACAACCGGCACGAAAAAAAGCAGTTTGATAAAGCGCGCAAGTTTTACCGAGGCGAGTTCTACAACCTTGAAGGCTCGAACTTGGACCGGTCAACTCAGAGTTATCTGTGCAGCAAGAACTTGATCTATGCGATTGCTGACACAGCTGTGAGTGCTTTGTTGGGACCAAACCCTCAAGTCGCTGCAATGGCTCGTACCCCGTCAAGTGAAGATGCTGCTCCTGCAGTTTCTGGCTTGATGGAGTACATCTTCCAAACCAATCGCATGCGGCGCCGAGCAGCAACGGCTCTTATCGATGCAGTTCTGTGCAAGCGCGGAATCTTTAAGACCAGTTGGAATGTTAAAGAAGATCGCCCTGTAGTCCGTATTGTAGACCCCAGCGCTCTGTTCTTTGACCTGACGGTCAGAGATCCTGATGACATCAAGTATTGGTTGGAGTGTACCGTCATTCCATACACTGAGTTCAAGGCTCGTGTGAAGCAAGGTCGGTACAAGAGCAAGAACATTGCAGATGTGCAACCAGATCGCTACCCCAAGTTTTTGACTTCAGGTGGTCCATCTGGCGGTTCAGACACGCGAGACGCATTCCAGTGGGTGACTATCTGGGAGTACTACGATCGCGAAAAAGGTATCGTCAAGCATTACAGCAAACAAGCAAACGCTGTACTGTTTCAAGACAAGATTGAGTACACCCCTTACTCGATGTTCAGCCTCAACCACTCTGCAGTGGACTGCTCAGGTTTGAGTGAAGTTCAACTGGTATTGAACCAACAGCAAACTGTGAACGACCTGTTGACTCACATGAAGCAGATCGTGTACCTACAGGTGCCGCGTATTCTCTACGATGCAGGCATGCTAACTGAAGAAGACTTGAACAAAGCCGTCGAAGCATCTGCGGGATCATTCGTTGGGGTCACTCCGCAGAACAGCGAAACGATCCGAAACTTGGGTGCGTTGTTCTACCCTATGCCCATGCCCGACACACCTGCTGGTGTAGTGGAGTTTATCAATCGGCAAGAGTCCGATGCAGCGTTCATTTCTGCTCTGGCCGAAGCGGCTCGGGGTCAAGTCACTGGCGCACGTACTGCTACAGAGATGGCGATCATTGATGCTCAGATGCGTACTCGCTTGGCAACGCGTGAGGGTCACGTCAACGATGCACTTGAAGACGTAGCCAAAAAGGCATTCTTCTTGTGTAAGAGGTTCATGAAAGCCGAGAAGATGGTGCGAATCGCAGGCGACCGTAAGTGGGCAGAGGTCAACCTCAAGATGCTGCGGGATGTCGACGTTGAGTTTGAGACTGTGTCGTACAACCCCATTCGTCAAAACCCAAGTGTGTTGGCTGAGACAATGATGCAAATGTTGCCATTCTTGGCATCTGACCCGAATATCGACAGTCGTCGTTTGGTGGAAGAAGTCATTTCTGGATTGGGTATGCCTGCTCGTATCTTGATGCCAGAAGAGGATGTGATGGCGGCGCAGCAAGCACAACAGATGGCAGCACAACAACAGTCGCTGGGTGGCGCTGCTGCAGGTGAGCCTGCGGTTGCCGCTTCCTTGGCCAGTGAAGTCATAGCCAGTCAACAAGCCGCAGCAGCAGAAGAAGAAGCGCTCGCGGCAGAAGAAGCGTTGGCAGCAGGAGGAGGCGCGCCTATTCGTGAAGGTGCGCAAGCATAATGGCTCTTTCTCGTCGTGACGCAGCTCGCAAGGCGATGCTTCTCAAGAAGCATAATCTTGAGGGCGTAAACAAACCTAAGCGTACACCAAATCATCCTTCAAAGAGTCACATTGTACTGGCGCAAGAAGGCGACAAAATCAAACTGATTCGCTTTGGTGAACAAGGGGCAAAAACGGCGGGGAAGCCCAAAAAGGGTGAGTCAGAGAAGATGAAGAAAAAGCGGGCAAGTTTCAAATCAAGACACCGAAAGAACATCGCTAAAGGTAAGATGAGCGCAGCGTACTGGGCTGACAAGGTGAAATGGTAGTGGTTGAATACAATGAAATGATGGACTCGATGCGTCGCAACGCGCAGAAAGCCGACTCTTGCCCCGCAGCAACTCAAGATGTCGAACTCAACTTAGAGAATCGACAGAACGCACTCGACACAAAAGAGTACGGTCCCGCAAACCCCGGCTTAGACGAGGAGGGGGGCAACAAAGAGTTTTGGCAACGATACGCGGATCGCTTCAATGACACCGTTGAAAATGTAATGACGATGCGTTGCGGAAACTGTAGTTTCTTTGATACGTCTGAAAGCATGAAAGAGTGTATTGAAATAGGTATAGGCCCTGACGGCGATCCTGAAGCAGCCGTCGATGCAGGTGAGTTAGGTTACTGTTCTGCACTTGATTTTAAATGTGCGTCTAAACGAGTCTGCATCATCTGGGCAGGAAGGGCTGCGTAATGGCAAAGAAGAAAAAACTAAGCGCAAAGACTATGGAAACGTTGCGCAAGAAAGCAGAGAAGTCAGGTATCTCTTTGCGTAAACTTGTTGCAGTGTACCGTCGTGGGCAAGGTGCTTACTTGTCTTCGGGCTCCCGTAATGTACCCATGGCCGCTTGGGCAATGGGTCGCGTCAACAGTTTCATTCGCGGGTCGAAGAAGCACGATAAGGACTTGCGATAGTCATGGCTCGTCGTAAACTGCCCCGTAAGTTTGGTGTGGTCGCAAGGTATCTTTCGGGATCAAAGAACCCCCGAGCAAAAGCTAAAGAGATCAAAGCTACGCAGAAGGCTTACAGAGAAGGTAGATCCATAGACGTTAAAAAAGTCAGTGCGTTTCGTGCCGCGCAGGCCAAGAAAAATAAGAAGTAAGGGAAGAAGTGATGCCAGGGAGCAAAGCAATCAACAAGAAAGTTAAGAAGTTGATGGACGAGGGTAAGCCTCAGAAGCAGGCGATCGCCATAGCACTCTCCATGGCCCGAGACGGTAAACTGGGACCTCAAGGTGGGCGGAAATAATGAGTTGGCTAATCAACAACTTGGAATGTAGTGGTTGTGATTTCTTCGAGGAAGAGGTGATGTACCGACGTAGTGCAGGTGTACCCGACTGCCCCCAGTGCAACAGCGAGCGGAAGATGAGTTTCAAAGGTTTGCGCTACGCAGTGCATGGGGAGAGTTACGGGTCTTTTGGTGCTGTCGACTTTGGAATCCTTGGAAAAGCAGAAACCAAAGAACAGTACGATCGCTGCATCAGCGTAATCAAAGAACGGTTCCCGAATCACCATGTGAACATCGAGCACGAATCCGATGCCCAACGCAACGCGCGTTCTGAAGAGCGTCAACACAACACTTATTTAGAGCGCAAATCACGCGGGTACGATAGCCAAACTCTCAAAGAACGGCGGGCAGAAAGCCACGCCAAAAAGTTTGAACAACCATCTACCGGAGCTAGCAATGCAAGTGGGAGTACCCAGTGACCTCGAACTCGTGGAACACGCCCAGTTTTTGGCTTCGCAAAACGAGCGTACGTTACGACTCGTTTTGGTCCATGGAAACCGAGACTGTACAACCTACGAAGATGTTAGAAGTAAAGAAGTTCGTACGCTACCTAACAAGTACATTCGTGCGATTGGCGAACAAGCTTCGTTTGAGTTGGTCTGCATTGACCCAGAATCCTTAATACCTACAAACTCCTAAACAAGGAACCATCATGCCTACCAACCCCGAAACTGGTGTCGAACTTCCGTACAAAGGTCAACCTGGCTACGACGAAGCGAAGAAAATGTTTCCTGAACTCTACGCTGCAGAAGAAGCGATGGAGAAGCCCGGAGACGAGGGTCCTGACGATGCTGCTATCCCCGAAGACGGTGTGGTTCCTGATCGCGACATCAAGCCATTGATGGACAAAATCGACGAGGTCACAGACATGGGGGCTGAAGCTGCGTTCGGTGAAGGCGAAGAAATGGCTGAAGGAGCCACGGCCGAGGGTGACATGAACATCAAGCCTATGGTTGAGATGCTCGGCATGTCTGAATCCCGCGCCAAAGAACTGCTGATGGCGGCAAAAGAGATTCCGCGATTTGCACAAATGTCTGCGGAAGATTTGGCAAAAGCTATTACTGAAGACTTTCAGATTCTTATGGAACTGGAAAAGGTGGCAGCAATGAAGGTCACAGGTGACATGCCTGAACAAGCTGCAGCTGCTGCACCGATGCAACCTGCGCCTGAAATGGCCTAACCTGTTGGAGAGACACCCATGATCAACGAAGACAACGAGACTGTTGCGGCTGCAGATACGGGAGAATCTGTAGACGTGAGTGATGCGGCGCCTGTAGAGGCTGCTGCAGAGCCGGTAGAAGCGGCTGAACCTGTAGACACTGCTGAAAGCGTAGAAGCCGTAGAAGCGGCACCTGAGGCGGAAAGCGAAGTAGAAAGTGTTATCGACTGGAACGGAGAGGTTGACTCTCTTCGGTCGTCCGACTGGTTCACAACGCTTGATGACAAACTGCAAAGCGCTTTGATGGAGGGGTTGAACAACAAGTACTCAAACTGGCAGCGGGGTTACACCGACAAGTTTCAAGAGATGAGTGCTCGCCGAAAGGCCTTGGATGCAAAAGAGCAAGACGTACGTCAACAAGAACAACGGGTGCAAAAGTGGTTGCACGGCGACATCGATCCTCTTGAGGAAAAGCAAAAGGAAATCGATGAGCTGAAGGCAATGCACCGCGCAGCCATCGACACCCTTAGAAGTGAGTTCGCCGATGCTACGGAAAAAGCCCAAAACAGTAGTAAGAGTGAACTCCAGCAAATCATTGAAGAGCGTGAGACTCTTCGTCAGCAGATTGAAACATGGGAAGCCCGTGCCAAAGAAGCTGAAGAAGCGGAGATCGAGAGTGCTGTTGCAGAGTTCGACACTTGGGTAAAGGAAACGTCACCTCAAGTGCACGAAAACGATGAGGCTTTCAAACTGCTTTGCGATTTGTGCACCGCTTCCGTAGATCCTACAGAAGCCATGGACATGGTCAACCACAAGTTCAAGATGGGTCAATATGCGCCTCAAACAGAACCGGAACCAGAGCCCGAACCAGAACCAGTGCCTGAAGCGATTGGCATGATGAACATGGGGACAAGCGCCAGCGGTACGCAAGAGGCAGAATCACGAGACTTTGCGTCAATCATGAAGAACCTTCGCAGTCAGGCGCAAGCAGACTTTGAAGCGGAAATGAAAGCGCTAAACGAATGATCTCGGTTGGAGACATACTTCTCCACCCCCGAGAGGGGCCCGTCAAAGAGACACCCGGATTTGACGGACCCCGCACCGCGTAGAAGCAAAACGACGGGATGACTGCTCAGGAGAACAACAACCACGCGGTGCTCAGGGAGGGAAGACCCCCGTATTCCAAGGGTCAAATACAATATATACTCCCGTGCCAAACCTGCAGGTCAACCGGTAGACGGTGCTAATCGATTAGGTAAACGTGGTAGTAGACCGTAACCTATAGGGCTGATACTTTGAACTAAGGAGGCCGCACTGTGGACCAGATCATTGATCAGTTACTCGCCGGTGGACACTTAGGACTCTTTGCAGCGTTCTTGGTATGGCAGTTCATCGCGTTGCAGAAACGGCTCGATCGGTTGGTCGAATCATTTCAATCGCAGTTGAAAGACATCAACGACAACTACGATCAGCGATTGGTGAGCATGCGAGAGCGTTACGACGCTGTGCTTCGTGAAGCAAGAACAGAGCGAGACCAAGACGCTCGTGAGTTCATGGCTACCCGCGCCAAGATACAAGAACAAATCACCGCCAAGCTGGACCGGTTACTGGAGTCGAAGAACTAACAGTTGGCGGGAACACGATGAAGATACTTGTAGCTTGCGAATACAGTGGGCGCGTTCGTGAAGCATTTAGAGTCATGGGGCATGACGCAATCAGTTGTGACCTACTACCAACAGACATACCGGGCCCTCACTACCAAGGATCGGTGCTCGACATACTTGATGACGGGTGGGACATGATGGTTGCCTTTCCCCCCTGCACACACCTTGCGGTCAGTGGTGCTCGATGGTTCGCCGCCAAGCGCGCCGATGGTCGTCAGCAACAGGGTATCGACTTCTTCATGGCTCTGGCCAACGCTGACATCCCCAAGATCGCCATTGAGAACCCTGTGAGCATTATGTCGACCCAGTGGCGCAAGCCCGACCAGATTGTACAGCCGTGGCAGTTCGGTCACGGGGAGACGAAGGCTACATGCCTGTGGCTAAAGGGTCTTCCGAAACTAACGCCCACTGACATCGTGGAGGGTCGAGAGCAACGCATCTGGAAGTTGCCACCGTCGGAGGATCGAGCGAAGCAGCGGAGTTTGACATACCAAGGTATTGCTGCCGCTATGGCAAAGCAGTGGGGTTAGGCGGCAGTATTGTCCGGTTTAGCCCAAGAGCCCCTGGCAACAACAGCTCTGGCGCAAGCTTCGCCTAAGAACCTTCCACGATGCGTGACTCCTACATCGCGAAACACAACGATCACGTCACCCGTTGAAGTTGCTGTGACTGACGCGCCAGATGATACCAGTCGATGGCACAGCACCCCTGCAGTAGAAGCGTCCAGTAAATCAGGG
>Ga0098043_1000865_pt1 | contig 10825 bp, 15 predicted proteins | sample 9B_taG_FD_92581 | JGI IMG/M metagenome (GOLD analysis project Ga0098043, IMG submission 92581) | Marine viral communities from the Subarctic Pacific Ocean - 9B_ETSP_OMZ_AT15188_CsCl metaG | ecosystem: Environmental > Aquatic > Marine > Oceanic | place: Subarctic Pacific Ocean | collected 2015-01-10 | reverse complement strand
GCTGTCTACAGGCACGTAGGAACAGTTGTATGCACCTACATTGCAGCGGTCTAGTGCAGGGCCAGCAGTCATCAATGCTCTCATGCTGGGCATGATGTCCTGATTCAATACTGCCTCTTCTAGCTCTGCACGTAAGTCTACGGGTAGAACATAACTCTTTGCAGAAGAACCTTGTCTGCCCATCTTAGATAGGTGATCTTCCATGTAGTCAAAGTATCGTTCTACTGTTTCGGCCCATGTCTCTCGCCGTTGTTCATCTTCTTTCCATCGTGCATACCGTGATAGCGCAATGAAGTTCTGGTAGTCTGTTGGTAGGTAATTGTTCATTCTTTATTCTCCATAACTGCTCTAACTGATTTGACTGTAATACCTTCTATATCGTGCATCAAGTCTAAAAACGCATCCTCTAATTCTTCGTCCACTCTCCCATCTGCAGGGATAGGATATTCTTCTTCATCAATATCAACTGAGATAAACATTTTAACTCTCATCACTAGCCACCACATCTTCTAGCAAAGTATTTAGATACCACTGTGCTTTTTGTAAGTCTTCTAGAGGTTTACCTTTATAATCAAAACGCCACAAATATTTCATAATATTACCTTGCAAGTAATACTTAAAGTTTGGCCCTAGTGCGGCTTGAATAGCAGCTATACACTCAATGCCTGATTGATTGTAGTGTGATGGACTATTTACCATATCAACATTGCCATATGCTTCTTTTGCTGCTTTTTCATTCTCTTCTACTTTTTCTAGCATTTCTTTCATGTATTCTTCATGCCGCATTACGCTCTTCCTTTCGTCCGACTGTTGAAAGATAACTTTACCACATTATCTCCTATCTCTTCAACCGTATGTCCTGACATATTTTCTTCTTCATCTTCAGATGACTCATCTATAAAATCCTCTATTTGTTTTATAACTTCTGGATGTTCCTCCATAAAAGCTACAGAACAAGCAACTATTTCTGCAAGATGCTGTAGATGAAGAAAACTTTGTTTGTCTAGAGGACTATACTTATCATAGGCAATACTAACTTCTAGTCCACCTGTCCAACAATCATCTTCATCTAAATCTGGTTTTAACTGTATGCTAAATGATGTAGGGTCTAATTTCATTACCATTTCTTATCTCCTTTTAACCTTTGTACCCGTAAACTTTATGAAGCTGGGGTGTTTGTTTTTGCCTTTTTCTTTCAACCAATCTTCTGGAATAATGCGATCATAATATAAGAAACCATACTTAATACACCACTCTGCATAGTTACTTTTTGCTCCCTTCCTTAACTTTGATCTACTATTAGTGAAAACAAACCGTATGTCAAGTTTAGGATGTTGTTTTTTAATTGCAATATGCTTACGTCTATCTGCTGCAAGAAACCTACCTTTTGTTTCAATTATTATTCCGTTATCTAAAATAAAATCTGGAGTGTAGGTGCGATAGGCTAGGTCTTCCCATTCAATTTTAATAGACTCATAACCGTAGTTCTGTTTGAGTTGATCAAGATAAATAGAAAGTTTATGTTCTAGTCCACTGCGATAGCCATGCTTCCTAGCTTGCTTGTTCGGCATTATATTCAATGTACTGCACCATCTTAGGAAACTTTGCTTTTGATTTAGCTTGAGGATGTTCTTGCAGGGTAGGCCAACAAGTATTCCTGAAGTCACAAAATGTGCAATGTTTATTCAGCACTTTGTTACCTGTTGCTACCTTTCTAAATGTCTCTTCCTCTGGTTCAAAGCAGCGAACAAACTCATCTTTCTCTACAGTTTTTACTGTTGCTTGTATCTTATCTACTTCTTTGTCTGTATCAATACCTTCAGCGGGTACATACTTAAACCTACCATTAGCTTTATTTACTACCCACCAGCCACCAGCACGTTTACCTGTTGCTTTAGCATAGCCAGCCAGTTGTCCAATATAGCCAAAGCCATCACCAGCAGCGAGGGTACTATATGACTCAAACTTATTACGATACGACCAATCAGATGCTGACTTGATGTCATCAACCGCACCGTCCATAACAATATCATATGTTCCATTAATCTCTGTGCCATCTTCCAGTTTAAGAACAACATTCTCTGCATCTCCATACTCAACTCCTGCTTCATCTAACAGACCCTTGAAGACAGCTTCAACGATGTCTCCAAGCATCATGTTCATTACAAAGTTATTAGGTTTAGGTTGCGCTGCCTCTGGCCTGTGCTTCTCAAACCATAGTTGGCAAGTTGGGCGTCCAACATTAGACATACGCAACCTAAACTCTCTCTTATCTCTCCCGCCGAATTGTCGCCGCAATGCGTCCATGATATCAGAGCCTATCTTCTGAATTACCTCCTCAGATATTGTTGATTTACCATTAGCTGCATTAGTCATGTACCTATGCAGTTTCATTTCGGCAGGATGATTCATTTTTCTTCTCCCTCTTCCAGTTCAATGTCAATGAAGTCTTCCACTATTTCCATGTCTTCATCAGGCATTTCTTCCTGACGCTTTGTGTTTTTAGTATCCCACTCTTTAAACACATAGTCATTTTTGTTTTTAATCCAATCCAAAAAATGTGACAATGTTTCATCATCTTCCTTAGTGTGTTCATAGTGTACACCCATATCTACTTTACATACAGGAGTATAATAACTGCTGTTATTATCCATTTCATGCTGTGTAGATTCTGTAAAGGTAATGGCATGATGGAATGGTGTACGCTGATGCCTAGCAAATGTACCCATACATTCTCCGACACTATTGAAGGCATCTTTGTTATCAATCTCCCAAACAAAAGGAGTCTCAAACTCATCCATAGGCTTACCAGATTGATCCATAGGATTTTCCATAGTGACAATACCAAACAGTACCCGTACACGTTTAATCTGACGGATCAGGTCTTGCATGTCTGCAGGTAATGCTTGAAAGTCCTCAATATAACCAGCGGTCTTTCCACAGTTAAACCTTCCAGTAGTATCCTTTAGGTCTTCCTTTAAAGTGTTTGACATAATAGTGCGCTGGAACTCGCCCTTCTTTTCATTAGGCTTTGGGTTTTTGTTTGCCACATAACGCTTCAACATAAATCTCTGCATGAAGGGACGCACACTAATTGTTTTGCTATATACATATTTAGATACGCTGCCTTCAATAACCTCTAGACGGAATACTCCACCATCAATTACTTCAACATTCTTTAGTTTTCCATTTATTTCGGCTTGACCCATAGTAGGATAATGCCATAGACGCAAACGATTGAGGGAATCAACTTTACTCCCTGTATTCATATCGTCAGTAATACCAACCATCTGCGCTATAGCGTCATAGTTACCACTACTCATTACTGTTAAGTCATTCATTCTTTCTGCTCCTTTCAGATTAAGATGCATAGTTATATCAGCTTACATCTTTAGTGTCAAGCCAATTATTTCCAATTTTTGCCTCTAAAAGCAAAGGCACATTTAGATTAATTCTAAACGTGGTATTTACGATACTGGTCAGATCATTGTTTACCATGCTAATAAGGTTAATGACCTGCCGTTCCTCGTCTGGGTGTATGTCAATCACAATTGAATCATGCACTGTGTTGACAATACAACTTTTCATATTACACAATAATGCATCAATATGCAAGAGGGTAAGTGGTACAATATCTGCTGTAGCAAACCCCTGCACAGGGTAATTTTTTATCTGTGTAAAGTAACTCACTGTACCGTTAGTCTTCCTAACTACATTAGGAAATGAGTATTGACGACCAGATGGTGCAGTTATTTTGTTCGTTGATAAAACTTCTTTAGCCAATCGGGAGTGCCAAGCGGCAATCCCTTTGTACTTCTTTGTGAAGTGTTCATAGTACGATGCCTCTGCTTGTGTGCGTCCGTACCCCGTTGCCCCGTAAAGGGGCGCAAAGGTGTGCGCTTTTGCAGTCTGGCGATCCGTAGGCTGACCAGCTTCGGTAATAACTTTAGCGGTGTATGCGTGTACATCAAATCCAGTAGATACTTCTTCAATTGCAACTCCATCCTGTGATAAAAATGCAGCAGCCCTAAACTCTAGCTGTGCAAAGTCTGCTTCCATAATTTTGCCACCTTCCCACCGTGATATAAACACTTTTTTGACAGGGAATGTGCCACCTCTTGGCATGTTCTGCATATTAGGGTCAGCACCACTAAACCTACCAGTGGCAGTGCGATGCTGTAGCAAGCGAACATGCAACTTGCCATCCTCTTTCGTATAGTTCTCAATGCCATCAACAAAGGATGACAAGTAAGTATCTAAAGCACTTAGACGTTTTACCTTACTCAAGAAACTCGTAGCATCTTCCATGCCACGCTGTCTAGCAAAACCTTCTAGTATTTCTAGATTTGTCTTGCTTGTAGTAAAGCCATGTGCGCTTATCCACTTTGCATCTGGTGCAGAGAAACGCAGTCCAGCTAATTCTTTTGTATTGACAAACAAAAAGCCAACCCCATTACAATCCTGACACTTGGATGGCTTTGACCAATTACTACCGTCTACCTTCTTTTTATAATATGTGCCACGACCATAGCAGTTAGGGCATTGCTTTGCCCTTGTCTTGTAAACAGGCTCTGAATGTATTGACACCATCTCTTTATAGGATGTCTTGCTCATGTACTTATCAAAGTTGTTCTGCCACATAGATTTGTCAACAGGCTTTCTACTGTAGATTACCTGAGATAATTGCTCTGGACTATTAAGATTAATAGGTGTGTCTCCCATTATCTCTGTTACTTGACGCTGTAGACTGTCAATAAGTTGACGCTTCTCCTGCTCAAACTCTTGACGCACACTGTCCAATGCAGATAAATCAACTTTAAACCCACGCTGATATATGCGTGAGAGACAAACTGCAACTTTATTTGTAAGTATCACTGTTTCCATAAGACCCGAATCTTCTGGTGTATTAAGACGGTAATACAACTTGTCAGACAACTGCTGTGTGGCAATTAGGTCAGCCGTTAGATATTCCGACAACTCATCAAATGGTATATCTTTAGTTGTGTATCCTTTCTTAAAGTATTCTTTTAGTGTGTCTTGTTTCTTTGTATCCAAGTCATAACGATTAGCACACATCTCAAGAGACAGCGGTTCTTTCTGTCCTCGTTGCAGAACATACTCTGCCAGCATTGTATCAAATACAGGACCGTCATATGTGAAGCCAGACTCCCACAGCCACAGCAAGTCGTGTGCTGCATTGTGCATGATGAGGATAGTAGTGTTGTCAAGCCAATCCTGCACTAGTTCTTTTCCAAATCCAGTGGCTGGTTCTTCGCTATGATCAAATGTGACAATGGCTTTATTACCTGTATCACTAAGCATACCCACCATAGTCAATGAATTTTCTGGCTCAAAGGGATCAAGGTGTAGCTTACCGTTTCTGGTAACTGTAGTGTTTTCTACATCAAGTGTTAGTTTCATTTATCTTCTCCTTATGATCTTGTAGATATCTAACTGCATTCATAACAGTTGTCAAGTTATCCCTGAACCCACCAAGACCGTCATTACAATGTTTACATATATAACCGCGAAATGTGTTCGTATCATGGCAGTGATCAAGCACCCACGTGCCTAGTAGCTTCTGCCCATATTTATTTACTTCATCAATAGTTCTATGACATATGGGGCATTGATAACTAGCCCCCTGTGGATACATATTACGTTTTCTTAAATCAGAGATTACCTTTCTGTGTCCTGATTGACAGGAACGGCAGGTTCTTTTTATTTCTGCATCTCCTGTTTTTGTGTAGGACATCTGCTGAAAGTTTGTAACAGGCTGCCTGATATCACATTTGATACAAACAAGCCCGTCCTCACATACCTTTTCAATCTCTTCTGTAAAGAAGTCTAATTGAGTCATGCTGTATATCTTCCAGTGCGATAATCTAACTCACAAGTAACTACACCATGCCAACCTGACAGCTTATTCTTTACCACATTAATGTGACGCTGTAGGTCTTCTACGTTTGGATCATCTTCCTGCCTCATTGGATTCTTCGCAATAAGAAGCATAAGGTCAGCCTCTGCTGCCTTACCCGTCCTACTGCCCTCCATCATACTCTGATTAAGTAGTACCTTACCCTCTGCTTCTGCAGATAGCTGTGACATGTAGAACATAGCACAGTTGTATTGCTTGGCAATCATACGGGCATGGATGGCATTGGCCTTTAAAGCCTCGTCAGGACGTGCAAATCCACCCTGCCGTGCAAACTTATCTCCCATGTCTAGAAGTACTACATCAGGCTTATAGGTCTTGCAAACAGACTCTACCCACGACATGTCACGTCCTGTAGCATCCTTAATCTTAATACGCTCCTTGACAGGGGAATAAAGGTCACGTGCCTTGGCTGGATTGTTCTTGATCTGCCTCATAGTCATGCCAGTTGCAGCAGTCAGGTATCTTGCACCAACACGATGACTACCCTCTTCGTTACACAAAATAATACAGTTAGCACCTTGTGATGCTAAACCCTGTGGTGATGCAATAAGGCTGGCATGAAAGGATGTCTTGCCAGTGTTAGGACGCGCTCCAATCTCAATCAAGTGACCAGCATTGATGCCCTCAACCTGACGACCTAGTGTGGGTATGTTGAATGTCCAACGTGCCTCAAGATCGTTTTTAGCAAGTAATGTGTCAATGTCCATGTCATCCCACTCCACATTTAAATCAGGTAAAAAGTTATCATTATATTGCTCAAGCAGTTTACGCAATGACTCTAGGCTGGCCTGTGTGCCATTTACATATTCAAACCCTAACTCTGCAATGTCTGTACCAACCACTGACTGAAACAGTTTAGATAATACTTCCTGTGCCACGTCACTGCCAAGTGGATGCTCCTTCTTTATCTGATTAAACAGGTGCTGAAAGGATTGCTTCTGCGCTGTGGTCATAGTGGGGTTGTCGGATAGGAACAGTGCCTCAATCTCCTCTGGCACGACAGACCGACCATACTTGTCCATTGCATTATCAATGGCTTTCTTGATCTTACGGTTGTCTGTGCCAAATAGACGATCAGGACATTTGGCTCCACGATGATTGTCGTAGAACTCCTTGTCCATTAAACTTCTTAGTATTGATAACTCCATTTGGTTTTCTCCTATATATCTTGGAAGGCAAGAAGCCGTTCCATGTCATCGGGGTTTTGGTATTTAATATCATCATTAAGGCGTAGCACCTTAACGTCATTAACGTATCCACTCAACTCTTTTTTGAACTGTAGCGTTTTTGGTAGAGCATCGGGGTCTAATGCCATAACGGCTGTTGAGAACTGCGCCAGATACCTTTTATGCGATTCAGACAAAGACGTGCCTAATATCGCAACCCCGACAAAAGAACCGTACTCACCAACAACGGCTGCACTAACACAGTCCTCAACAACAACTGCGACTTTACCACAACCAGATACATATGGCAAGCCACTATTTCCATATCTTTTCCATTTAGGTAATCTTTTACCTAGCGCACGACCTGTAGCGTCCACAGCCAAGCCTTCATGTACAACAGGAAACACAACCCTGTCTTCCCTTACATCGTACATCAGACCTAATTCGTCACCATCAATGCCCCATTTGGCACACCATCTGTTCATGTACAAGCCACCACTACGATTTACCACATATTCTGGCATTTCAAATGTCCCAACTTGGGACACTTCCTGATCACCATACATCTTACGTAAATCATCAGCAGTAACTTTAGCACGAGTATTACCACTCACACTACAAGAAGCCTTATAACAATTCCACAATAGCTTACCCATATTATTTGTAGCAGTAAATGTTTTATACGAACTACAAACAGGACAATTAATCCTACGAGATTCACCAACAGGTATATCTAAATCTTCTACATAACTTTTAATATTCATTATTATTCTCCTCATATATATATATATGTATTATATATAGGTCCATTTGGCAATCACGATGTTTAAATATCATGTTTTTTACGAGTCGTCAAGGCTAAATCTGCACTAGCAAAAGTATTTTTCATGTAGGGCTTAACTGACTGTGGGTTAGCATGTCCTGTAACCGACATAATATTGCCCATAGATACCCCAGCCTCAACCATTTCGGTTGTGCCTGTACGCCTAAGATCAGACAGCCGTAGTGATTCAGGTAGTCCTGCATCCCTCATTACCCTACGTGCTACTTTGGGTAGTCTGTATATTGTATAAGGGTGATACACACCCCTAATAGGCTCTGTCATAGGTGCGACATACTCTTGAAAACCAAAGTCTTGTTTCTGCTCAATCAACATCTCATTTAATTCTTGCTCAATCGGCAAAAATACCTCTGCTTTACGTTTAGACTGCCTGATATGTACTCTGCAAGCATCTAAATCTAAGCTATCCCATGTCAACATACGCATATCACCAAGCCTCTGACACCATTCATATGCCATCTGTGCAATAATACCCACGTTACGGGTGCTAAAATCGCCATAGGCCGTGTCTAAGAAGGATTGCACCTGTTCCCTACTCCAGACAGTGCTACGGACGCTCACAGAGCGTTTCTTGACCGATATAAATGGGTTTATAAGTAACATTTCCATGTGCAGACCATGATTAAACAGTATGCGAGAGGCAGACAAGATATGATTAGCAAAATGAATGCCTCTCTCACACCATTGGTTGTATGACAGCTTTGCCATTCGGGATGACACTTTGTCACAGTGCCTTTCCCGAATAGTTTTGCCCTCAACTACAGTATTTAGCATAACACTAATGTGATATTGATACTCTTTCTTAGTTTCATCTCTTAGAGCATTGAAATCATAAGAATTATAGTAGTCATCTACCACTTGCTGTAGTTTATAACGCATTGTTATGCCGCCACCAGTTGACGGAACTGTGGTGAACTAGTCCACTTTGCTACTTTCTGCTCTCGTTCCCACATGTTTTTTGCTTGTGTATCATTGCCAGTTTTTCTCAAAGCAAAGCCGTTGTCCTCACCCTCATGACTAGAGAAGTTAGTAAAAGCAGAATATAAAGCCCACACATTCTGACCACGAATAGATGCCTCATAGTTATATAAGCTAAACATACTTTCAGCACTACGCTTTGCCATGATGCTTTCAAGCATATCCTTGACTGAAGAAGCCATTAGCTTTTTCTCTGCCCACTTCTGATAATTATTAGCTGACTCATTGAAGTCAGACACTGTATCTTTTAGTTCTCTGATAAACCGCTCTAAAACAAAGTTAGATGAGTTTTTCCGCTTAACCTGATCAAAGTCACCCGTGATCATTCCATTTGTGCAGTAGAAATCAATGGAACCAAAGTACACCTGATTAGAACAAGTGCCGTTAAGGCCATGCAAAGCAATCAAGCGTGGTGCAATTGTTGTTGTGTGTTCGTCAGACTTAATCTTGCGTAGTACATTAGGCATAACCATGTCCATCAAAACCCAAGCGTTGTTATGTGCAGTCTTGAACTTAATGTTCATGTTATTGCAAAACTCCATCCCAAAGTGATTAGATATACCGTTATGCACTTCAGTAAAATATTCACCATGTGATTTTTTTGGGAAACCTGTACCCACAATGCCAAGATATTCACCCGTGTTGCCATTTACGACATACTTGGACTTGTCAAACTTAGTAGGCTCATGGATAACTGGAAAGTTAATGTGATCAGGAACGATCTCTTCTGCTGTAAAATCTAAAGGCATTTTTTATTCTCCTCTCAATGTATCAACTTGATACGGTTAACGCCCATAAGGGCAAGGGATACTGTGTTATATAATAATACACAGCTTAAGTCAAGTGTTAATCCCATCTATAAAAGATGTGTTCTCCTATTTGTACAATACGAGTTTTACTTTCTGCCCACTCAGGCAGTACATAGATAGCGTGGTAGTGTGTAGCACCCTCCACAAAGTCATCTAGGTTGCCATAGTATACACCGTGAGCAATCATAAGAGCCTTGTCATAGGCTACCTGATCTGTTGTGTTATCTGATTTACCGTCACAGTACCAGCTAAACTGGCAACGATGACGCACAGGGTAGTGTTCAGCCCATGTGTAGGTTGGACCCTGCATCACCACGTCACATGTTGTGTCGGGATACCTGTCATCACGTACTCTGTTCATTACCACTTGGGCTACCGCAACCTGCCCAATGAAGGGCTGGTCACGGGCCTCATGGTACACGTTGAGTGCTAGGCAAACAAGTGCTTCAGCAATCATCTTTCACGTCCTCTGAAAGTACCCAATCTGAGTAATACATTCTTCTTCCCTTTTCATCCAATTTTGGTGAAAACTCAAACATATTATGCAGTATACACACAGCATTGTCTAGTTTACGTTGACAAGCCCCGTCATAGTCACGACACTCATCTAGGTGTTGTATAACATACTGCAGGTCATTGTGTAAATCCAATAGTTCTCTGCGATCATTTGCTTTAATTGATCTAACTGCCATTTTACTTCTCCTCTACAAGTTTGGTCAGTAGTTCCTCAATCCTGCCCATAAGGGTATTGATTGTAGTCGCAATGTCTCCTGTGTCGGTAGGTTGCATACGTGATTCTAGTTGTCTCACCTCCTCAACCAAGGCGAGAATGTGTTGTTTATATGTCTCTCTGTACATTTTCTAAGTCCTTTCTTATATCATGTGCCTTATCCTCTAGCAGATAAACAATTTCATCTGCAAAGTCATCATCAGTACTTTTAAACCAATCAGCCCAGTGTTCTAGGGATTTTACAAATGCCAACTGATTTTCCTCTTTCTTTTGTTTGAGGTGTATATTCCACGAAGACATATTGTCACTGTCCCACACTACATGAACAGCATCTTCATGTGCTGCGTCATAGTCGTTACCCTC
>Ga0098043_1000864_pt1 | contig 10827 bp, 10 predicted proteins | sample 9B_taG_FD_92581 | JGI IMG/M metagenome (GOLD analysis project Ga0098043, IMG submission 92581) | Marine viral communities from the Subarctic Pacific Ocean - 9B_ETSP_OMZ_AT15188_CsCl metaG | ecosystem: Environmental > Aquatic > Marine > Oceanic | place: Subarctic Pacific Ocean | collected 2015-01-10 | reverse complement strand
TACTCTTGCTCACCAAGGTGGTACTGTTGGCTCAAACAAATATAACTTCGCAGGTCTTTGGCCCGGCGGTAGTCACGGAGGTGGCGCAGTAAGTCGATTAGAGTCTTACGGACACTCACTTATTGGCTGGGGTAGCGACACTTTCGGCATGGACTGTGAGACATACCAAGACTCTACAGGTGTAGCGACTTTGACTTTACCTAATACCCGCAACAGATGCTTCGGTTATCGAATGGGTGTAAGACAACTCTACAACCGACCTCGCTGGTCGCCTTATGTAAGAGGCTGGCTTGAAGTAGCAAATGCCAACGCTATGCTTGGCTATTATCACGGACCGCTTATTCAGCAAGACTCTAAGACTGGCGGTTGGGATTATGTCGGTAGTGATTCTGCACAGTCCGACCAAAATGTAGAAGCAATAAATGTCGGTATTTTAGAGCGCATCACTCAAGTATCAAGTCTACTCGGTCAAGACCAAATAGGCCGACAGGTGAGATACAGCGACGGTCGTCGAATGACTTCATCATTCGGATGTCCAGTGAGGACTTTGAGAAACGCCTCGACCACTACTCGTTTGTTCCCGAACGATGAAGCAGGGCAAGGTGTCGAAGAACTCGCAAAGGCTCATCGTCATTACATGGTCGATTGGTGGGGCAACACTCGTGGAGAAGATGTGAGGCGTTTCCCTGTAAGAGGATTCGGATTGCGACCTTCATGGGACCCCGAAGACGCATACGCCGATACAAATGTAGCGCATAGACCAGCCGCCCATGACCTCTTCGGAGGAGACGGTGGTGACCGATACAGCGGTAACGACAACAGCGACAACAACGCCGCATCAAACATGGGCACTGCTGATTGGTTTAACCCAGCCAGTGCTATGAGAGTCGGTGACCGAGGAGATGGACGAGGTGTCCGATGGCCTACTGTATTCAACGAAAGCATGCTTATGGATGTCAGCGAAACGCATGACGCTACAGGACTTGTCCTCAGTCACAGCACCACTGAACCTATTGTAGGTCAAGGGCTTGTAAGACCGAGCAACTTGGCTTTACAAGACGGAGAAGTCGAAAGAGGTATCAGTGACCGTGTAGATTTGAACTCGGATGATGGACTACTCAAACCAAGTGCAAATGTGGGCGAGGCTACTGAGACTGTCAATGCTGACGACAGAGGTGCTGAGCCTGTTGCAAGAAACGATGTAAGAATGGGTCTCGATGTAGATACGCTTGCTGAACTCAATGACGGGGTAAGTCGTGAATATGTCGTTATGTCAACAGAGGCACATAGCCTGCACGCTGACAAAGAAGTTGGACAGAGAACCAATCTTCGTGGTGCTTATGATGTAGGTAGTCGAACACTCAAAGACTTAGACATGACCGCTCTTAACTGGTCGGACAAGCCTGTGACAGGTGTTGTCAAGCACTCAAACGCACACGCTATGTGGTCGCTCGGAGGAACTTACATCATGGAGTGGAGTAAGCATGCTGGCGTTTTAGATGTAAAGGGATGGGGCAAAGCAGGTGCTTCTTCTTCGTCGAACCCTTACCAAGATGGTAATCATGACCCTGCCTTAGAGAATATCAACTACACAGACAACACTATTCAGTTTATCTATAGACCGTCTCACGGACTTGACTACAAGCACAGTCAAATGTTCCGAGCGTTCTTGAACACAGGCGGTCCTCAAGCAGGCTCAAACTTCTATAGAGCAACTGCTGGTGGTAAGTATGGGTTGTTTACAAGTGATGTTCCGAGTGCAAGAACCGGAACACCGAGTAGCCCTCCTTATGCACCTGTTTACTCAATAGCACCTGCGTCCAATGTCACTGTTCCCGACAGCCAAGGGCCTAAAATACAGGGTGTCGAAGTCACAGGCTACGACAAGACTGACATCCGTTCTCCTGTGGCTCGTATGGTTATGAGCGAGAACACACTGGAGCATTTCCGTTCCGATGCAAGTCGTCGCTCTACAGATGACAAAGAAGGAGACTATGAAGTTCAGCCGAGATTCAGTCAAACCTTACACCCGAAAGGTAGCAAAGGGGATGCCTCTTATAACACAGGAGACCATAGCGGGGAGTGAGTGGTATGTCGGCAATGAATAAGGCTTGGGTTTTGTTGAAAGAGATGCGGCAATCAAATCTTGGTGAGCATGAAGATTTTTTCCCTTCACCTTACGGCCCCGTAGTTGCTTATCACGGAACTACGGGTGATAACTTCACAGACATAATGGCCGGTTCGGGATTACAAAACCCCGACCCTTATTATGCTCATATAACTACCAACCCTTCGGAGGCGGCTACTTATGCATTACAAAGAAGCGGTGATGCAAGGAATACTCCAATGCATCAATCACAACCTAAGTTGGTAGCAATTAGGCAAGCGGCTTTCGACCAAAACCATGCGAATTATATTGGTCCAAGTCATGGTTTAAAAAATAAGGACGATTACAAAGGAGCGCAACATTTTGGCGGTAATATACCAAGACAATTTTTAACAAATACTTCAATGTCAAATAATATATTAGGAGATACAATGCAAGCGAGAGATAATAGGCAGGACATCATAGACAGAAATATGGCTTATCCTGCTCAAAGTGAAAACAAAATAAGAAGAGTAAATGCAGAAAGGCGAGCGCAAGAAGAACGAGCAAATCAGCCAGTCATTGATAGGTCAAGAAGAAAAAGATGGAGTAGGAGTAAGTGATATGGCACTGGGTAAGAATCTCTCAACTGGTCGCTTCGATGCAGACCAAAACTCCATCATGAAGGTGGTGCGTAAGCCACGCTTCGTCGATAACGCTGTTCGTCATGGCGAATACACCAAGACATCAGCAGGCTTCGTTGTCGACAAACCTACCCAAAGCGATTTCATGCCTACCGCTGAGAAGCGATACCGACTCATCGAAGAAGAGGACACCATCCGTTTGCTTCATAATCCGACTGACGGCATGAGATACGAAGGTGCATTGTTTGTCGTTGACGATAAAGTCAGCACAGCGAGCCCTCTACCAGCACTGGTGATAGGGGCTGAAAACAACCAACAAGCCTTGGTCGTCTCGCAAATCAAAGACGCTACAAAGGGAACGAGATACCGCTTAGAGAACCTCAAAGGTCGAAGCCTCAATGAAATAGGCTTCACCGACAAAGCCATCCATTTTGCTCAAAAAGTGGGCGTGGGTTTGCGAACATCCGATTTGGCGGCTCGTGTTGCAAAAGCCAACACCAGTTCTATCAACGGTGTGAGAGCAAGGGCACCCAGTGTCACATTCTTGGCTCAAGACTTCTACGGAGTTGAGGCTTATACTGCACTGCGTCACTTGTCAAAGCATGACGGCTACAGTCCAAGAACAGACAGATTCGGCAATGTCTGCTATTTTCCTCAAAACCAAATTGAAAGGGAATACTTCTTAGGCGAAAACCGTGTATTGGGTGGCTCTCTTGATGAGTCTAATGAGAACACTCCGAACAGAGTAATAGTAAGAGGAGAATCTATCGCTTTGAACCATGATAACACTGTTCAAGTAGATGACTTTGGTCGTCAATCGAACGGCGTGAACGAGATACCGGGAGGTATACATGCTCCAACTGCGGTAACAAAAGCAAGTGCTAAGTCGATAGGGCGCAAAATGCTAAGGATGGCTAAGAACGCAACTGGTAGCCGTAAGTTGAAGGATGTAATATCAGCCAGTAGCATGCACCCCGGTGATTTGGTCTCTTACCAAACGAGGACAGACAACGAACGGTATGTCTTACTCGGTAGTAATATTGATGTCAACGCAAGGACTGCCGAACTTCATGTCAATTCAGTAGATGTAACGCTTGAAGATGTGTTACAAAGGTTTCAAGAAACCGATGTAAGCGGTAACTTACAGGCTAATGAAGAGAGGAACAGACAGTTCTCTGTCGAAGAGTTCAGCACCTCTTTTGGCTTTAAGTTCAAAGTTACTTGGCAGATTTCACAGAGAGCAGATATGAACAGAGGCGTAGGTTTCAACCTCGGCTTGAGTCGGAGGAACACTATAAACGGCTCATTGAAGTTAAAAAGCACAGGGGTTCTTATCAACAACGGAGGCGGATATGCAGCAGGTACTACTTCTTTTACAGTTGACGGGACATCGGCATCGAGCACATTCGGAACTGACAACCAAGCAGTATATACCTCCAATGGCAATAAACTGGGTCACATACATCTCGCATCTATAGGCTCAACTACAGTTGCCATCAAATCCGCAAGTGTGCATCCTGTAGAAAACAACGAAGAGTTGTTTATACTCTCTACCGAAACTTTCCCCGAAGACCGTAATAACCATCTCAAAATTGGTTTGGTTCACAGTAATTATTCAAGAAGAAGGAGAGGATGAAACGCCATTGTTGAACGAAGGAACGAGATTTTTAATTGACACACTTAAGAGCCGAATCAACGAAGTAGTCTTTGGATTCGACGGAACGATTGCTACTCAACAAGACGGTGGCATTGGTAATCCTGCTGTAGTTGTTACTCCTACAGTAAGAGTTGTCGATGACAACTCGCTGGTAGTAGAGGCTAAACTCGCTCTCGATGTAGCATTTAACCGTCCTTTGAAAGAGGTCGTTATCCGATACAAAAACCCAAGCGATTCTACTGATACTACTGACTTTATGAGATACACCTATAACGCAATCGAGAAAGGCAGTAATAACGAGATACAGTTTTCGGCATTGATTGAGGTGACAGTATGACGAATCCAATGGCAGGACACACGAGCGCAACGAGCATGGGTAGTAATGCCCAAGGTTTGAGAGACGGCGACGGGCTCACAAGTCCAAGCCTCACTAATATCTACGAGGCACTACACGGTAACGGTATCATGCGACTGGGTGACGGAGCAAAAGCAGACTCACTAAGAAACAGCATAGTTCCGCAAACACCCGGATTTGTCGAATTAGGGAGTAGCACTGGACAACTAAAGGTCTACGGAGGTTACTGTGTTATTGACGGAGTGCTGTACAAGTTTGCAGGAGGTCCCGGTTCAAGTGAAACATTCACTGTTGGGAATACGAGCGGCCCGAACCATAGCGGCGACTTGCCCAGCGTTCCGGGCTCTACGAGTGATGTATTCGTTGTTGTTTACCTTGTAGGTAGAAACACTCCGGAGGCTCACCTCATGTATGAGATGGGAACACCAGCATCACCTGCAAGCGGCACCCCACTACTGCCTAATCGTTTTTTGTCTAATCCAAGCGTCACAGGTAATACTGATGCTAATCACCAGCATACAGTCATAGCAGTGGTTCGATACTCGATGACAGGTGGAGCGGCCAATGTAACTGCTTCACTCAATGCTTCACCTACTATTCATGACAGAAGAACATACATACGAACATCCCCTTTATACCTCACGCCAATGACGAAGGGCGCAATTGGCAATGTAGATACATCAAACGCTCTTACTGACTTAGATGCTTTCTTCGGCAGTCCCGAAGACGGAGACTTTAGCGGTAGCACATTCGGTGCTATATGGCAAAGTCATAGAGAAGACAAAGCAGGTGCTAAGCATGGAGTTATCTACGCCTCAACCCCTAAGAATCTCAACACTACGCCTGTAACTGACACGCATGTGCTTGGCCCTAATCGACTTGAAGTCATAACGACCAGTGGCGATGTGACCTTTACTTTCGACCAAGGTAACATATGGATTGTAACAACTGACAACAACAGGAAAATAAACCCAACAGGTACATTCCCAGCAGGTCATGTTGTCGAGATATACCATAAGGCTGGCTCTCACACACTCCACTTTGATTCTACCAGCGGTGGGCACAGCACGAGCACCAAAATAAATGTCGATGTTGCCATCAACAAGTATGCAAAGTTTGTCTACGACGGTGCGAACTGGCATAAGTTGGAACTGCACACGGTGAGTTGATGAGTAAGTTCGTCGATTTACTCAAGCAAAAGTGCGAGAACTGCAATCGCATCGCTTTGCCTCGCACTATCGCTGGCAACTACATTAGCGGCGAGAAGGCAGTGCTACACGAATGCCCTTCTTGTCATTATGTCCGCTTTCACGGTCAACTCGGCTTCAAGGGTGAACGCAAGCGTAAGGCCAAGCCTGTTGCTAAAATTACAGGCGGTCGCTTATCTCGTTATCTGCGCAAGAAGGCTGAGAAATAAACCAATCCATGATTTCTAAAATCCCTACAACTGCCCATTCAAGGTGAGAGTAATTATCTGTTCCGGGGACTCTCAAGGTCTCCTGTGTTACAAAATCAATAAACTCTTTGATGTAAATTATACCATCTGCTCTCCCTTGATTACAGTCGGGTCTGCTGTTTAGTTTGTAAGTCAGTTTGTCTATATGCTCTGTTATTATCATGGGTTCTCTCTCCATAACTTACCGTATGGTGTTCTATACATAAAGGAATTGAGTATTCCCAACGGGCATAACAGGAGTCGAACCCGTATCACCGGCTTAGAAGGCCAGTATGCTATCCATTACACCATATGCCCAGTGAATATCACTCGGTTTTCTTGCCGATGATGTCATCAATGCGAAGAATGCTGATTGATACTTCGCTTGCAGATTGAATCGCTTGCTTAACCAAGTCAAGAGGCTCGTAAACCGACTGAGATAGCATAGAGCAAGCCCCGCCGTTCTCAATGTCCGGCCCACTGTCGGTATTACCCGATTTATGCTCGTTTCTAAGCGTCAAAATGGTGTCGAGGGGGTCATGGCCTGCGTTTTCTGCAATAGTAGCAGGAATAGACTCCAATGCGTCAGCGAAAGCGTCGATTGCCATCTGTTCACGGCCTCCTGCCTCTGCCGCTCGTGAGCGGAGATGGAGTGCGGCGTTGAGATAGGCTGAACCGCCACCTGCTACGACCTTACCGCTGTTATGAGCGAGGCAAACGACACCGAGAGCGTCTTCAAAGCCACGCTCAGTCTCATCGAGGGTCTGTTTGGTAGCACCTCTTAGGATAAGTGTAGTAACTTCGCCTTCACCCTTGACAACGACATACTTCATGTCACCTATTTGCTTGCATTCGACATCACAGGCGACTGCCTCAGTGAGGTCGTCGGGGCTGTGGCATACAGAAGTGCCGAGCAACTTGGATAAGGCAGTCATGTCGCTTTCCGGTATACGGTGAACGAGTGAAATGTTCAATCGTGCGAGTGTAGCCGCTACCACTTCATTGACGGTATCTCTTACGAATACGACACCGCCTTCGGGTAGTAGATTCACTACAGACTGCGCCTTTTCGACCCATTGTTCACGGCCCGACTGACGCTTGTATTGTTGGTATTCATTTGCAGACGACAAACTCAGTTGGATATTGTCATCGCTTTTGCTGTCACTGAGGCCGGTGTTGAGTAAAACAGCCTTACCTGTGGGTTTGAGTGGCATTGCAGGGAGCATGAACTCCTTATGTAACACTACGCCGGAAAAGCAAGACGAGTCGTCTAAACTACCACCGGGCTGACAAAGAACACGGATGCGTTCATATTCGCCACCGGCAGTCTTGACTGCTTCGACACATAGTTCGCTGACATGCTCGATGCTGGATTCCAACGCTTTACCTGTAATTGATGTCTTGGCGACATTGGCGAGGTGGTCTTCTGCTTCTGTCGTCAATGATTCGATGTGTTCAGTTGCCCACCTTGATGCTTTACGGTAGCCTCTACAGATGATATTGGCGTGTAGCCCTTTGTTAAACAAGAGTTCACTGTTACCCAGCAGTTCTCCTGCCAGCACTACAGTGCTTGTCGTTCCATCGTAGCACATGTTCTCTTGAGTATTAGCCGCTTCAACGACCATTTTTGCCGCAGGGTGGGTGATGTCCAATTCTTGGAGAATAGTTGCACCGTCGTTGGTTACGATGACATTACCTCCGCCATCGACCATCATTTTGTCCATACCCATAGGTCCAAGGGTCGTCTTAACTGTGTTCACTGCTCTCTTAGCCGCTCGTATGTTATGCACGACTGCTGTCGTGTTGCTTTCGTTTTCGTTCATGTCTCTCTCTCTCCTCACCAGTCTACCTCAAACTCTTTCACATCGCCTGTATGTCGACATCTCGCTTTCACGAAGCCTTCATTCATACCATGTTCCCATAGTTCGTATACCAGTTGAGCGTCTTTTAGGCAGTATTCTGCCACTTTGTCATGATTACCTTTGCGCCATTCAATAGGCGCATCATGGCTGTTCATGAGTTTTCCTTTGCTGAGTGTGTGAAAGCACGCATCCGAAAGGGGGACTGCGTGACCTATAATGGACTTGAGCAAAGCAGAGGTGTCAAACACCTGCTCTTCGGACTTTGCCATAATGTCTCCGGCTGTCCAGCAATCTAATGCGTCTCGGATAATGGGCAAGTCAAACATTTTGAGATTATGACCGAGAACCATGCCACCGTCGGACACATGTTTAGCCAAGTCTTCACCTATTGTCTTTGGGTGAAGAGGCTTGACATTGGTTCCTTCGGGTAAGTATTTTGACACCTTTTCATTTGCATAAACGGTGCCTTGCTCTCCATCCCATGTAGCGACAACAGTAGGCTCAAACAAATGAGTTTGTCCGAACCCCCCAATGTCATGAGAGAAGTTTGCGGTTTCAATATCGAGTGCCAGCATTTTCTTCATTTAATGTAAGCCTCCATCATAAACTTGCATCCGTCGCATAAGCAGACCATTTTATTCAAATGTTGACCCACTATGAAACCTCCGATGTCTTTGCCTAATTCGCTTTTGCATATTACACATTCGGTATACCAAAATGACTCTTTCACGCTTTACCACCCTTCTTTTTGAAATCATCCTTGATTCGGATAAAGACTCTCGTGCCTTCTCTTGTATCGCTGAACATCTCTGTGCCGTAAGTATTGTATTTGTCATTGACTGACGCATGACTGCTGTAGTTTGCCAGTTTTCCGAAGTTGTTCATAACTTCTTTCTTCTTCGCCCAGCCAAAGCCACGACTGTCATCGAAGTCAAACAGTTCGGCTTTCTTGTAAGCGTCACGCCAAAAGCCTTGCATTTTGTTACGCTCACTGGCTCCAGCACCGATATTAACTTCGGATTCAAGCCATTGAACGAGGTTGTTATACAAGTCAAACAGTATCTCTTTAGCCATGTCGATGTGGTCTCCACGAACAACCCATGTGCCTTCTATGATAGCAAAGTGATGAGCGAGGATATTCGTGTAGTTCTGTAATCCCATGATAAACGAGGAACATATACCTTGTTTGTCGGGACTCATGGTCTCTACTACGCTGTAGTATTCGTCAATCGCTGAAATCAAAGCAGGTTTGTAAGACTCATCGGGTCGGAACATTTGACGCATGAGGCCCATGACTACAGTCTCTTGGTCGTTATCGTGCATTTCATCCCATTCGATAGGAGCGATACCGCTCATATCCAAAACTCGTCGTTTGAGTGTCTTTTGGATGCCCTTGAAGAAATCGGTAATGTCGTCAAACGGAACATCAAACTGAACATCATTGTAAACTGCTTCTGCTAATTCATGGTTGATAGCCTGTTTCATCTCAAGAGTCCAATGTCGCCAATATGTGAGGACTCGTTGAAAAATACCCTTGTCCAATACATGCTCTTTGATACCCTTTGGTGGGTATGTTGTAATCCAAAGAGACACTTCGGATTTGATAGTGAATGTATCTCTTGCCATATGCTTTGTCAGTATATTACGACCAGTTCCTGCTGAGTTCAAGGCGGATTGTAAGAACAGAGTAGTGCTTTCATTGTATTGACCTGTCTTGAGAACTACACTACCTTCGTCAAAGTTCAAACCTTTACGACCTGCAAGAAGTCCCGGCCTTGTTATTTGAGGAGCGTCTCTTGCATGACCTTCAAAGTCGGGGTCGGGAACTAATGTCCCTATGAGAGCGGCATCGTTCCCACTATTGTAATCAGCAGTATTTAGGTCGGAGCCATTAAGCACTTTCTCTATGACTTGATACGCCGCCGACTTACCTGTTCGGGTGTCTTGAATCCAAAACATGTTCACTCTTGGGTCGAGGTTACTACCACCCACAGGGATTCTTACATACGGTATCACTGCTTGGCCGAGTATGTAAAAGAATGATATTAAGCCCGGTATTTCGTTGTTTTTACTCACCTCATTGAAGTGCTCAAGGTAACCCTTGAGAATCGGGTATTTATGCACGCATTCGTAATTATCTGCTCGATGTTCCATTGTTCTCTCTCCTCTTGTATGTCTTTTGGACTGTGATAGGCTCTTCGGAGGTTAATACCTCGATTAAGCGTTGTCTTAGTTTCGGCCCCATGCCTCTTACTTGCTTAAGTGATTCGGGATATAGCATCTCTTCTACAGAGCCGCATGTTTCCAGCAGTTTTGCTACCATTTCGGGACCGAATCCGGGGATTGCAAGGAGCATATCTGCTCTTACATCATTGGTGCTCGTTCTTGTTACGGCCTTTGCACCATGACGACTTGCAGGCTTATGCATTTTACTGTGTAACTTAGCGATAAATATAGCGGCCTCGTTGTAATCCTTGGCTCTGTAAATATGACAATCAAAGTCTGCTGTTAAGCGAGCGAATATACCCAGCATAAGGTCGAGGACCTTAGCATACGAAGTAGGTCGCTCTTGATTCCTGCACATAGCGACATACTTAGCGATGTCACCGTGAACAACAAGAACTACTCGCTCACAGTTCGCATCGAGGTTTTCGATTTGTCGCTGTAAGTGACCTTTGAATGTAGATTGGATAAGGTCGGATATGCTTTTACATTCTATGTTGGCATTACCGGCTTTGTAATCACCCATACCTTGCAGGTGGGCTTTTTTGACAGTGATATTCTCACG
>Ga0098043_1000862_pt1 | contig 10846 bp, 14 predicted proteins | sample 9B_taG_FD_92581 | JGI IMG/M metagenome (GOLD analysis project Ga0098043, IMG submission 92581) | Marine viral communities from the Subarctic Pacific Ocean - 9B_ETSP_OMZ_AT15188_CsCl metaG | ecosystem: Environmental > Aquatic > Marine > Oceanic | place: Subarctic Pacific Ocean | collected 2015-01-10 | reverse complement strand
TAACTGATTATTACCGCCTAAACTCACTCCGTCGATAGCGATTCCTGATCCAGCAGCATCAGTAGCTTTAAGATAATCATAAATTGCTGGCCTTAAATCTCCGCTAGTTGTTGATATTATATTGGTCAGATTTGATCCAGTAACTATATATTGATGTGCTTCAACACCTCTATTGCTGTCTCTATAGTCTGAGTTGTGATATCCTTCAACTGTAAATCTGAATAATTGTCCATTAGGAGCATTTTCCCAACTATCATCATATTTTAGCTCTAATTCTTTAACGCGCCAATAACTGACAGTTAATCCATTATCATTTGTTTTTGTTACCTGTAATGCCATAACATATATTACACAGTTTTTTTATAAATTCTAAAAAAATCTAAGTCTTCCCAGAAATTCATATCATCAGCTATCTTCAAGTCTTTTCTATTGTAGGGTCTATCATTTAGATAATCGTATTTTGATAAGTATTTTTTTTCTTTACTTAGTAGTAATTTATTACTTTTATAATAAAAATCACTGGAAAATTCAAAATTCTCCATGTCTTTTTTGGTTTTAGTTTTTTTGTAAACAACCTTGTAATCAAAATATTTTAATCTTAGATTGTTTACTGCTGCTTCATTTTTAGTAAAAAGTTCACATGGAATTTTTAAGTTATTTAAAATATTTAAGTATTTAACATTTAAATCTGAGCAAATCTCTTGTTGGATCGCTACTACGCTAGATTTAATTGCATTAAGATAGTTTAAATCTATAATTTTACTTGTAAATATATTTAATTTTCTATTTTTTGCCCATTGAACTAAATTATCTAAGTTAAAATGATAGTCCATTCTTAGATTTATTACCATACTTGGTTGAAAAGAATTAGGCGGAATAAAATCTGGTACAGCTTCTAAGACATTAGTTGAGTACAAATCTCCAATAAACTTAGTTTCATGTTTTTCTTTTTGGTCTAACTCTAATAAATTTAAGATGGAATTAACTATTTTTTCTGGATATATTAGATTAAGCGTATTTGGGCTTTCTTCTGCTAGAAATGAAGGCTTTTTACCTTTCCTGTGGCTTTCTAATATAGTCTTTTTATTTTTATCTCCCCAAAAAGGTTTAGCTACGTTTGCATATGTATTTCCATACATGCCTACAACTGGAACGTCAAAGTGGCTGGCAACATCTAGCAAAAAATCATTTGTGCTACAGTGTAATAATGAATTTTTAATAATATATGCTAATTGTTTTGCTGTTGCTCTTCCTCTTAAATCAAAAACCCCAGGCATTTGCTCGCTATTTAATTCGCCAACCTGAACAATTTTAATATTTTTTGTATCTAAAACTTCTTTAATTTCGCTAATAATATCTGTCCACATTGAATATATGCGAGACTTCATTTGCTCTCCTCCATTTTCTACAACAATATATTTATCAAATGGAATTGGATAGTAACTTGTTTCTATGAAAGGCTTGTTTATTTTTGCTCCAGTTACTAGAGCATATTGTTCTACTAAGTGCATTGTAAGTTGAAATCTATTTTGTCTTTACAGTTATGAGTGTAGCTCACAAATTTTTGAGTTGTTGTATTTGGGAAATATGCTATATCAAAATATCCTTCATGATCTCCTCGACCCTCTAGAACAAAAGGATCATCTATCTGGTCTGAGAATTGTAATACCTTATGAATGTATGGATTACCATCTAGAATCTCTAAGCAATCTAATTTTGTAAAAAAGTATATATTATGTTCTGGGTATAATCTTTTAATTGACGGTAAAATAGAAGTAAATGCAAAAACATCTTTTTTATCTTGTGGTAATACAATTGCAATTCTTTTACCTTTATCATCTTCATCAAGCAAATCTTCTAAAGCTAATTTTGTTTCTTTTTGATTAGTTTCTGTTGCAGTTTTTTTAAAAAAGTTTAATATACTAGACCTATTAGCTCCATTGGATATTTCTTTCATCCAATATTTGTGCCCATCATCAGACTCGTCAACATCTCTTTTTAATATATTTTTATATAAATCGATAAGCCATAATTTATCCTCTTTGATATTTGGAGGATTATAATTTGGATTATTTTCTAATCTCTCAAAATTGTAGTCCCAGCTTACTTCGGGCATTGAGTCAATTATTTTTTCTAACTTTTTACCAATAACTTCAACCGAGAAATTGTTGATAACAAAATTTCTTGCTTTTTTGCCTAAAGAAGCTCTTTCTCCTTTTGACATATTAAATACTTTAGAAATATTTTCTTCAATGCTTTTTGGTAGGGTACTAGCTTTAATAAATTGAGTTCCAGGCTCTCTGTACTCAGCCCAGTCTAAAGGAAAACCTCCACTTTCTTCCGTACATGAATCTTCTCCGCAGCTATAATTAGTGTTTAATGTGACTATCTCGGCTAATTTTGCTTCTTGAATTGGTATTTCTTGCCCACCGCTCGTAAATGGATGACAATATGTATCCATTAAATTATAGATTAAATTTAATTGAGTTTCAGACACTCCATGTTTTACATTTGAAGTCTCTTGGCTTTGTTCTGTGCCACATAACCTACAATTTTCTTTATGATGTGTAAATTTTTTAATTTCAAACTCTGTACAAGACTTGCAATAGTAAGTTGTTAAAACATTTTCTTTATTTATACCTTTTTCTTTTAATAATCTAGGGATATCCCAGCCTTCTGCCCAGCTTGTATGAAAAAGAAGTTTTGCGTTAGAATTTGGATTTTTATCTAAAAATAATTTATAACCTTCTAGTAAATTTGGAACACTTTTTCTTAACTGATTTCTAAAAACAAATCCTATAATGAAGTCATTTGGACTAATGTTATGTTTTGCTCTAAGTTGCGATCTAGAATGTTCATCAATTTTAAAAAAGTTGTCTGGCTTTAAACATCCCCTGAGTAAATCAACATGCTTGTGGCCAAGCCTTTGCAACTCTTTAACTGCAAAACTAGACCAAACATAATAGTGTTTAATTTTATCTGCAGAGCTAATTGCTTCTGGCAAAAGAGGCAAACTATCAAGAGTAGTCCACAGCATGCAGTTAATTTTATTCCACCAATTTCTATTCCAATAACCACTAAAACCCCAAATATCTTCTATGCCAATATAAACATCAGGTTTTTCTGTTTTAATGATTTCATCAATCATTTCTGCGCCATATCCTGCTGCTCTTGCAAGATTTGGGTCTTTATTTAACTGATTAATTTTTTGTGGATCATTTGGTAGTGAGCCATAGCATTTCCATGGAAGTAGTTTAGTTTCTTTAGCATCCCATGATAATCCATTTGCAAATTCTATAATTTCATATTTATCGGTTTGATAAAGATATTGTAAGATATTTCTTGTGTGCTTACCAAACCCAGTAAATGCGCGAGAGTGGTTGCTATGAATGACTATTTTCTTTTTCACTGTTGTTCAGCTCTTTTCTTAGCTTGATACTCTTGTTGTTTTTTAAGTCTAGCTTCATAAATTTTATTTAGAGCTAGATTTAAAAAGTTTTTAATCATAACTGTTTCTCCTGGATCTAAAGGTATTCTATAAATTTGATTACCATTGCGAATTATTGCTAATCCAAATGCTGGCACTTCAATAAATTTACTATCATATTTTTTAGTCTTAGGGTCTTTAACTGAAATTTTTCTTTTTTTATCCCACGGTGAAATTTTAATTGATGTTTTATTTTCATCAAAATCGTGAAAAGCAGAATATTCATGTCTATTTTCAAAAGCAGATATAAATTCGCCGCACTCCACTTCATTTAGTTTAATTGTTAAACTTTTGTCTGGATTGTTAGCATTTTCCGTAAAGCTGCCGACTCTTTCTTTTGCGTCCCATCCATGTTGTTGAATTGCATTAACAAAAACAACAGGTTCTTTTCTTTTAAGATCTACGCCAAACTTGAAACTACAAGCACATCCAGTGTTTTTATCATTAGGTTTATAAATCTGTAAGCTCATTTATGTTAAATTATATCAATAAAACTTTATTTTTCCATATTAGTGTATATTATATTTATATTGTATTGTGAAAATATTTTTTAGTCATTATTATGGTAGAATGTCTGATGTCCTCGGGATCATAAATTGCGGCATATATGCAGAAGATGTCTCTCAAGATGAAGAGCAGTATGCTCTAGAAAATGGATGGATTAAGTTAGAAAGCCCCAAATATAATGATACTTGGTGTCAAGGAAGACAAACAAGAATTAAAAACTCAGAATTAGTATATAATAAAAAAATAAGAAAAATGCTTGATCCCTGTAGTAATATAGAGTCATGCGTAAAAAGATTAGATGAATGTGATAAAAACGAATTAAAAACAGTATACGAACAATATATAAAAATAAAAAGTAATCAATACAAAGAATCTGATGAAATATTTGCAGATTTTTATACACACGACGATTTTTTTGATGATTTGTTAATCGATCCAGATTATAAAAAAATTATAGAATATAGAGAAAATGGAAAATTACATGCCTTTGTCATTTGTAGAACATATGAAAAAACAAATGCGATAACATCTATACAATTTTGTTGGGATTATCATAAACCGAAAATATTTTTAGGTAAATACAGTTGTATAAAAGAAATAGAAATGTGTATAGACGAAGGTCGCGAGTATTTATATTTAGGATGTGGGTATGAAAATATGTGTTTTTACAAATCTATGTATAAAGGATTTGAATGGTGGACTGGTTCTGAATGGTCTAGTGACAAAGAAGGTTATCGAACTTTATGTGGCACAGATACAAACACAAAAGATATTTATGAGCTTGGACAACTAGAAGAAGAGTATACTGGAAAATTCTTTTTTTCTCCAAAAGAGATAAAGAATAGGCAAAAATAGTGTAATATTATAAAAATGAAACTTAAAGCATTGGAAATAGATTTTACAGATCAAATTAAAGCTAGATCTTTAGAAAAAATGACATATGTCAAGACTCCAGAAGTTTTTTTAAAGACTGCAAGAAGCGATTTTAAGCATTTAAACATTGATGTTACAGAATTGCTTAACTTTCCTCCTCCTAAAAATGAAAGCGAAGAAACTAAAAAAGAATTAGATGAAATAAAAAAATTTATGAAGCTTGATCATCCGAAGGATTTTAAATCAAATCTTAAAAAAATGGACGAAGATCCTGCGCAGTTTGTAATTGATCATTATGAAAAAATTGCTAATAAAAAAGCTCCAGAAAGTGTTTTAAAGTTTATAACAAGCGGTGATGTAGAAGTTTTAGCTATGAAATTAAAAATGCATTATAATCGTCCTCGTCCTTATCAAATAGCAGAACATTACAATATAGACTTTAATTATAATAAGTCAATCCAAAATGGAGCAGCAAATCATCCATCTTATCCAAGTGGTCATACTTTATCAGCTTATTTTACCGCTAGAGTTTTAGGCTATATAGACCCACAAGTAAAAAAAGAATTAATTCAAAAAGCAAAAATGGTTGCCGATTCAAGGATAATGGAGGGTGTGCATTTTAAAAGTGATAATGATTTTGCAATCTATTTAGTTGACAATGTTTTAATGCCAGCTTTTTTAAAAGAATATGACAAAGGAAAAAATACTTAAGTTTTTACCTTCCACATATTGTAGAATTAAAAGATCTAGTATACATGGAGTTGGAGTTCACGCTATTGTTCCAATACAAAAAGGAACAAATTTGTTTCCTGATTGCTCTACTAATTTAAAAGATATTAAAAAAATAAATAAAAAAGAAGTTGATTATTTAGATGATAGTATAAAAGAAATGATGAGTGATTTTTTAATTGAAAGTGAAACTCATTATTTTATGATTAGCTCTTTAAATAATATAAATATATCTTATTTTTTGAATCACTCAAATCACCCTAATTGCATATGGAAAGAAGAAGATGATTCTTTTTATTCGCTCGAAGATTTAGAGACGGGCGAAGAATTAACCTTAAACTATGATGCATATTTAGTATCCAACCTTGTTGAAGAAGATTGTAAAACTAAAGTGAGTAAGCCTAAATTAAGTGAAATAGAAAAAGAATGTAGAGAAAATAATTTAGAGTATCCGTCTGCTTAATCTCTGAATTTTTTTTGTAAATTAGGTGGTAGATCTTTTAGTTTAATTTCCACCATATCCTCAAATCCAGGCTCTCCACCTTTTGGCTTATAAGCTACGCCTCCGTTTTTAGGAAGGGTCTTCTCTACAACTAATTGTTTTAATTGCTCATTTGGCACCACCATTTTTGTTTTACGGTCTGTCATATAAAAAGTTGTATTTCTTATTCCAACTCTTACTATCCTTGCCTGTCTTCCAGAAAGGTATATAATATCATCATTATTAAAGCCACTGCCAAGAAAGACTAAAATGCCTTGTACAAAATTCATCATTAAGTCTTTACTTAATAATGCGATTATTCCAACAGCTACAATCCATCCATATTCAGAAAAGATGTTTTGTGCTATATTTTCTATTTCGTTGTGAGAAAACTTTTGTAAAGTTTTTATTGTGTCTTCTGCATTCACACAATAATTTACACTATTATTTAATTATTAGAAGCGTCTGTTTTTTCTTGTTCTGATTCTTCAAGCATTTGATCTGCAAATCTACTAATTAAAGTGGATACAATAGAATCATATTTATCAATCAATTCAATCTTATTTTTTATTTCATCACCAATATTTGAATGTTCTCCAATAGCAACTTGATTACTCAAATAAACTTCTAAATCTAATACGTGTTTATCTCTTTCTGCTATAAAGTGGTTATACGTGCTTTGAAGGTAGCCTTTTCTTAAGTCCATATTTGATTATATGTATAAAAAAAGTTATATCAAGCCTAAAATATCGTTTTGCCTAACATCATCCCAAGAAGCTTCTCCTTTGGCCTTTTTTCTAGAACGATATTGAGTCAAACAAATAGCCACTCTCTGCTTGTTGTCTTTATATTCTTTTTTCATTATATCGTCGCTCATACAGCGAGACATGAATTCATTTTCTTTTTCGTTCTTTCTTTTTGAAGGTAAGGGCATAATTATTTTACTTTTTTAATACATTCACCTTTGCACACATCATCAAAACAATCTTTGTTTGTGCACATTGTGGTAAACCTTTATTATTTAGCTATAAAATATGTCATGGTTACTCCTGTTGCGGGAGTTGCTGATTCACCTTTGGCACATTTAAGGGGCGGATTAAATGTTAGCGCTGCATTTTTACCTAAAATTATATTGTCGCTTGAAGACAAGGTAACTCCTGCGGCAATAACTGAGTCTGTCCCATTATGAATAGATGTAATGTAAATTGCGTTGTCTGATCCAGGAGATATTGCGCTTCCTGCAACTTGAAATAATGAATGTGGCTGGCCTTTCATAGAAATATTTACACTTAAAAAATAAAAAAAGCCCCCAAGAAGGGAGCTTTTGAGTAATTTGGTGTTATTTATATCTAAATAACTGTCGCACCAGAGCGAAAACCTGTCAAGCTGGTTTTATGAAACTTGCGATTGCGTTGTGCGTTATTGTCATAAACAGTAACGTACTGAGTGCTCTCGCTCACAAAACGAGCGTTAATGGTTTCCTTGTTCGTGGACAACCCAAAAATACGACCACCATTTGCGGAGATCGCCTTTACGATTCGATTATTCTTTCTTGATGTCTTCATTATTTGAATGAGGGCGTAGTATACCTTGTTTTTTTGATTTTGTCAAACTATTTTTTTTAGTTTTTTTCTTAGCTTTCTTTCTAACAGTTTTCTTTTTTGGTTTTTCTTTTAATATCTCTGGTTCCCTTGGTGCATATTCTTTTGGCCAAACAACTGCTGAACAATTCTCACAGAATACTAACTCTGTGGCATCATCATTATAAATTCTTATGACATCGCCCCCATGAACAGGTATGTGTATCTGACGATCAACTATTGAGCTTTCAATTTCAGTTAAATTGCTACAGACTGCACATTTTAAATAACATGTATCACTCACAAAAATATTCTAACTTTATATTAGCTTTTTTCAATAATTTTAATCCGTCATCTATGCGATATTGCTCTGAATAAACTACTCTATCAATGCCACATTGTATGATTAATTTTGCACAATCTAAACATGGAGAGCATGTGGCGTATAATGTCGCGCCATCAGAGCTTTGAGTTGACTTTGCTAGTTTAGAAATAGCGTTGCTTTCTGCATGAAGGACTTCTGGTTTTGTAACTGTTTCTTCTCTCACTGTCTCGCCGTCACTGGATAAGATAAAATTATGCTGTTCACAGACATTATCAAATCCAGATGGAGTACCGTTATAACCATCACTAATAATAGCTCCATTTTTAACAATAAGACATCCAACCTTTTTTCTATTAGCGTGAGATAGTTGTGCCCAGCATTTTGCCATTTCTATATAAGTTTTATCGAGAGAATTTTGATTAGCCATAAATTATAAAAAAAATCGCACCATACTAGAATAGTCTAGCACAGTGCGTGATAAATGTCAATTAAGTTTTTAGTGTGTTAAGATTATTCTTTTTTGGATTCTTCTTCTACTGCTTCAGCAGCCTTTTTAGCCTCAGAAGTTACACCTTGACGTAAAAATACAGCCATTAATGTGGCAAATACCGCAGAAATAGTAGTTGTTAAGTCTACCTCTCCAGCGAAATATCCACCAAGAGCCGTTATAACCGCAGCTGCGGCCGTAAAATAAGTTTTCTTACCTTGTAATGCTTTCATATTTATAAAAATTTATTTATTTTCTAGATCGTTGAACATTTGTTCATACTTTGCTTTTGTTTTATACGCACCTCCGCGTTTTTGTCTTTCACAATACTGTTTCTGACTAAATCCTTTTGGATTATCACAGTCAATAGATTTTTTATATTTCATGCTCCATTGACTAGCTTCATTTTGTATATCTGCTATATCTTCATCGTCCATGTTATATGAACTATGCATTTCTTCTTTTTCATAGTATTTCATATAGCCATGCACACTATTAGTATAATCTGAAATTTTAGTAATTTTAGATTGTAGCCAAGCTTCAATATCTGTATTATCTGGCATAGCTTCTAACATTTCTAATGTTTCTGTTATTTGTTCTTGAGTTTTTTTCAATTGAGCTTTCAACATTCTGATTTCACCATCATGTGTTGCTCTAGATTCTTGACAATTACAATCGCTTCCACATCCACAATCCTTATCTTCTTCTGGATCTAAAATTACTTCTGCTTGAGCATATTCTGGAAATACCTCTAAAATATGATCTTGTAAGTCTAAATCAAGGAAATCTGCATAAAATGCTTCATTAGATGATCCTTGAGTATAATCTGTCACACTTTTACCTGCTTCCCACATTTTACACGACCAATAACGAGCTTTTGTTTTTGGACCTGGATTATCGCAGTTATGACGAGCACGGAAATTTTTTCTACGATCTGGGTCATCTCGTTTAATTTCCATATTTGGATCGCCAAATCTTACCATAACAACATTATCTTTTTCATTTTTAACATAAACAGCAAATTTTTTAGGACCTTTTGGGGTTCTAAATGGCTTGTTTAATGGTGCTCTTTTCTGCCCTTCGGCATCATGAGTTATTTCGCTAGCTTTTGCTATGTCTCTATCTGCTTTTCTGTAAGCATCTTTAACTTTTCCTCCTCGCATCATTTTTAAAAACATATTAACTCTGGCCATGGCCCAAGAGTTTCTCGACTGACCTGGCCTATGGCTTGCAGAAAACGCTCCAGCGCCTCTTCTATAGACTTTTTTAAGCTGGCCAAGGGTAACCTTGCGGGAATATTTTTTATTGTGTTCAGAGACTTTATTTTTTAAAGCTGTAGTAGTTTTTTCTGAAAACGTAATTTTTGCGACAGCTTCTTTTTCGTCTTTTCTTTTTAAAACTTTTTCTGCTTGTTTTTTACTGTCTGTTTTTGTGCCTGCAGAACCTGGAGGGTTTACTTTAGACCCTTTTTTTCTTTCGTCTGGTTTAGCTGGTGTTTGCGCTCCAGATTTTGGACCTGGCCTTCCAGCATCAGACTGTTTCATTTTTTTAAACTCCATTAAGCAAGAGCCAAATTTTTCTTTATCTGTACCGCTTTTTGTTGGTATGCACTCTTTTAAAAATACATTAAATTTCATCGCCTCTGACTTTTCCATATCCACTACGGCCTCTTTAGTCATTTTAGATATTGCGATTTTATCGGAGAAATCTACTTGTTTTTCGTTTTTGTTGTACATAGTTAATATTACTTACACATTTTGTAGATTAAAAACCAATTCTTTTTGTTTTTTTGAAATTTTAATATTTAAAACTTTTCCGCTTGTTTTGTTACTTAATATAACTGACGATAGTTCGTTTTCTACATACCTCTGTAAGGTTCTTTTGATGAATCTTGCTCCATTTTTTACATCAAAACTTTTAGAAACAATAAAATCTACCACTTTTGGCGTATATCCCACATTAACATTATTTTTCTTTAATCTTTCAACTATTTTATTAAGCTCAATTTTTGCAATTTTTAAATTATCTTTATAATTTAGTGGTTTAAAAACAATTATGTCATCTAATCTATTGATAAATTCTGGCTTAAATATTTTTTTAGTCTCTTTAATTACATTTTTACGTACTTCTGAAAATGATGGAGAAATTTCACCACCTCCAAATCCTAAAGTTTTTTCTACATCAAATGCAGAATGTCCAATATTGCCAGTAAGTAATATAATACAATTTCTAAAGTTAACTATTTGTCCATTAGAGTCCCTTAAATGTCCTTCATCCATAATTTGCAAAAGTATTTGAGATATGTCTGGGTGAGCTTTCTCTACTTCATCGAATAAAACCACAGAATATGGTTTTTTTCTAACAGATTCAGTAAGGT
>Ga0098043_1000861_pt1 | contig 10852 bp, 13 predicted proteins | sample 9B_taG_FD_92581 | JGI IMG/M metagenome (GOLD analysis project Ga0098043, IMG submission 92581) | Marine viral communities from the Subarctic Pacific Ocean - 9B_ETSP_OMZ_AT15188_CsCl metaG | ecosystem: Environmental > Aquatic > Marine > Oceanic | place: Subarctic Pacific Ocean | collected 2015-01-10 | reverse complement strand
TTCAGGAACTGGAGTAACTTGGGCTGCTGCTGACAAAGGCACTAAAATGATTTACTCAGATGGAACTAATGTTGTTGATACATTATTTACAGATTTATCATCCGACTACTCACCACAACTTTCAGCTAACTTAGATGCAAATGGTAAAAATATTGCTATTGACACTGCAACAGGTATTATTGATGAAAGCGGTAACGAACAAATTACATTTACTACAACTGGATCTGCAGTTAATGAATTTACAGTAGCCAATGCAGCTACAGGTAATGCACCAAATATTTCAGCAACTGGTGGAGACACTAACATTGATTTAAATATTACACCAAAAGGCTATGGAAGAGCGACTTTCAATGGCCAAGGTAAAATTCAAAGTCTTGCAGAAAAAGTTACAACAGCAGCTACAGCTGCTACAGGTACAGTTAACTATGATGTGCTTACTCAAGCAGTCTTAAACTTTACAACAGATGCTGCAGCTAACTGGACATTAAATATTAGAGGTGATGGATCAACTTCATTAAACAATATTATGGATGCTGGAGAATCTATTACTGTAGCTCACATTGTTAAACAAGGATCAAGTGCTTATTACAACTCAGCTCTTACTGTTGATGGATCAAGTATTACACCAGAATGGCAAGGTGGAGCTGCACCAACAGGTGGAAATGTTAACTCATTAGATGTTTATTCATATACAATTATTAAAACTGGAGATGCTACATTTACAGCTTTAGCTTCTCAAACACAGTTTGCGTAATAAATTAGGAGGAGAAAGACAATGCCAATACTAGGAAGTTTCGGAGCCGGTTCTGCAAGAGGATTAGGTCAAACAGCAGGGGCTGGAAAAGGTTTAATTAATGCTACAGGTGGAGATATTTCTTGCTGTGGTGATTTTAGAATTCATACCTTTACAGGACCTGGAACTTTTTGTGTAGAATGTATTTGTGCATGTGTACCTGCCCCAGCGAGAAAAGTTGATTATTTAATTATAGGCGGTGGTGGAGCTGGAGGAACTACTGGTAGATCTGGTGGTGGAGGAGCTGGAGGTTTTAGAGAATCTCATGAAGTTCCGATCTCTGGATCCTATACAGCAAGCCCTGTAGCAACATCTAACGCTCAAACCATTGCGGCAGGAGGATACCCTATATCAGTAGCAGCCGGTGGTACACAGTCTGGAGGTTTTGGACCCAGAAACGTTGCCCCAAACACAACAGCTTTTGGAATTTCTACAACCGGAGGAGGACAAGGAGCTCAAGAATGGCAACCTGGACAACAACCTGCGGCAAGTGGAGGATCTGGAGGCGGTGGAGGAAATGAAGGTAGCGGTAAATCTAATTCTGCTGGATCAGGTAACGCTGGTGGATACTCTCCCCCTGAAGGTAACTCAGGCGGTCCTGGTTCAGGACCAGGCGGCGGAGGAGGAGGCGGAGCCTCACAATCTGGAACTGGTGGACATGGTGCTCCAGGCGGTGATGGTCATGGAACACAAATTAGTCCCGCTGACGGAACTCCGGGACCAAGTGGTCCATTAAGATATTTTTCTGGCGGTGGCGGTGGAAACCCTGGCCCTGGTGGAAATGGTGGCGCTGGTGGAGCTGGCGGTGGCGGTACTAGTGGAGGTACAGGAGCAGTTGCAAATACCGGCGGTGGACAGAACCAAGGTAGTGGAGCTACAGGTGTAGCAATCATAAGGTATAAATTTAAATAATGGCTAATTTTGCAAAAATAGATGACAACAACGTTGTTCTTACTGTATTACATTTAAATAATAGAGACTGTTTAGATGAAAATGGAAATGAGTCTGAAGCAGTAGGTCAAGCTTATTTAGAAAAACACAATAACTGGCCAGCTGATAAATGGATTCAAACCTCAAGAAATACTATAGAAGGAAAACATTTGTTAGGCGGAACTCCTTTTAGAGGATGGTTTGCAGGTGTAGGTTTTACATGGGATCCAGAAAACCAAAAATTTTTTCCCCCTAAACCAGCACAGTATCCATCTTGGATAAAAGATTTAACTACATCAAATTGGGAATCTCCAGTTGGTCCTAAACCAGAAGTAACTGAAGAAATGGGTAGCAATTTTGAAGACTGGGTTTGGAATGAAGAAAACCAAACTTGGGAAGTATCTACTACTTAATAAGTAACATCACCAACATCAACATAAGTTAAAGTTTGAATATAATTTAGATAAGAATTATTTTTATTTTCAATATAATACTCTAGTGTAGCTGGGAACATAACAAATTTATTTGTTTCTAAATCTACTATCCATTTTTTACCTTTTTTTCTATTATCATTATATGTAATAATTATTTTACAACTCCCTGGATCTATTTCTACTCCATACAAACATACCCAATCAGGGGAAGCTTTTAAATTAAATGGATTTACTTCAAGCATAGGTTTTGATATTTCATTTTTTTCATAGTATCTACCATAAGGGTAGTGTCCATCTCCTCTAGTAATATGCCGTCTATGATCAACGTGCATATATTCTCTTATAAAAGTTTCAAGTCTATCTATTGTTTTATAAAATTTATCTTTAACATCTTCATAGTAATTTTTAATAGTTATGTTTTTAACCATTTCATCTTTTTCAAGGTGCCATCCTTTAGGCATATCTACATTCCCTGTAAATAAAGGAACTGCTGTTATTATTTTTTTTTCAATCATTTTCTACCTCTAAACCAAAATGGTAAACCAATATGTGGTTTTTTATCAAACATATTTTCTTTAGCATCTTTTGTTTTCTTGTTGTTATAGTGAAAAAATACTTGTGCACAATCATTACCTTTAAAAGGTTCTCGCCAATGTTCTAGATCTTCTCCTTTGTATACTAACATATCACCTGGTTTTAAAATTACTTTAATACCTTTTTTACCTTCCTCTTCAGATGGTTCAAGATATATTGGCCATTTTTGTCCACCTAAATTCATAGTGGTAGATATCTCACAACTAAATCTGTCTTTGTGTCTTTTTAAAATATCACCTTTTTTATATATTCTAAAGTAAGAATAATTAGGATATAGTTTAAGACCAGTTTTCTTTTCCATAATTGGTTGTAATTTTAAAAGTATAGTTTCCATAGCGACATCTGCATAATGAGTATAAGTATCAGGAACTTGTCTGTCCATCCAATGACCCCAAGACTTATCTATAGGTGAAACATATTGATGTCTTAACATTGTTTTTGCTACTTCTCTTTTTATTAAAACGTAATTGTATAAAAATAAAGCTAACTCTTTAGAGATAGCCTGTTTAATAACAATATATTTTTTATTTTTAAAACTCATCTAAATGTTTTTAATGATTCTTTTAATTTAAAATTTGCAGAAAGACTTATTCTAGTACCTTTACTTTTAAAAGGTCTAACTCCATGTTTAAGGTTAGCTGGAAATATATACATGTCTCCTTCCTTTGGTTTTGCTGGCACTTCACTTATACAATTTTCTCTATCTTCTCCATACATAAATGTAATACCTCCAGGTCCACTTATGTCTCGACCAATATAATCACTGTTTTCTTTTTTTAAAGAATCAGGAATTTTTAAATATAATACACAAGAAAAATCGTCATTATGTATATGTGGGGGGTTATATTCACCTGCCTTCATAAAATTTACCCAAGCTGATTTAACAGTGTACTCTTTACTTGGTATGGTTGTGTCATGGTAAGTTTCATAAAAATTAAGATAGTTTTCAAACTGTTTTGCGACATCTTTTTTAAATTCATCTTTATCATAAGAAAAAGTTTCATCAATATGAGAACCTAAATTTTGATTGTAGCTATATTCTTTTTTAATTTTTTTAAGAATATCTTTATAATTATCTACTCTTGTTTTAATCAATAATGGACCCCAATAATAAAATGTATTCTCAGTCATTAGCTAGCTTTCTAACCGCTTGTAAATTAAAGTGTATAAACCTAAAAGGTCCTAAACCTAAATCCACTGAAAATTCATGTTCAATATAAGCAGGGAAAAGTATCAAAGTTCCTGGCTTTGGTCTGTACTGAATAGTTCCACTACCCATTGTAATTTCACTAGGGTTTTTTAATGGCAACATTGACATCATTTTAGCTGCTCTAGGGTCTTTAAGTATTGGGTGAGAAGTAAAGTCAGAACTTTTTAAAAAGAAAAAACCACTTATATGATTGTCATAATGAATGTGAGCATTATGGTATGCGGCTCCTTTTTTAGAAAATTCTTGTACCCACATTTCTGTCCATGTCATGTTATAAGTAGTCATGTTATAACCCATATGATCCATTATTTCTAATGATCTTCTTGCAACATATCCTTGAATATCCGCAAACTCTGGTAGACCAACTAAAGGACCTGAATGATGAGTCATTCCAAAATCTCCAAGTTTTTTACCAACATTTTCATCTCTCTTTTTACTTAGAATTTTATTTCTTTTTTTCGCATGTTCTATATGTGGATCTGAAGCTTTGTTTAATTTGTCTACCAATTCTGGCAACTCAGTTATATAGACTGGTGTTTGAAAGTATGTTTCAAAATGTATGTCTTCGTTCATTTAAATTGTCTCCTTATTGTACATATGTATACCATCCTGTTATTATATATTTAGTTTCGTTTGTAATATTTCCCCTATGAGTATGTGTCCAATAAGCAGGGAAAATAATTGTTTTACCTTGTACTGGTTTTATTTTTTGTTTTTGATAAAAAAATTCCGTTTCACCACCCTCACTAATTGTATTTAAATATGTAGTAAAAACTAAAATTCTTTTTTGTCTTCTTATTAAACCATCAAGTTCAGAGTGCCAAGCCTTATAATATTCTTTTGGTTTATATTTTTGTATCTTAATATCAGGATTTAAACTCCAAGGCTCTTGTTCTTTATCCACATAAATGTATTTTTTTATATATTTATTTTTAACTGTAGCTAAACCTTCTAAGTAAGTTTTTAAAATAGGATCATATAAGTTAGGAAAAATTTGGCTCATATTAGTATATCTAGTTTTTATAATTTCTTTTTCATTTGAATTCTCAAATAAATTTATTAAATCAGAACACACTTTTTTATTTATTTTATCCTCGTAAATAAACATTATCTAAAAGGCCTTCCTAAATTCCAAACTACTAATGAGTATCTTGTACCATTAGTTACTGGTTTTACTCTATGCCAAATAAAACTAGGAAATACAATAATTGATCCTCTTGGAACATCTGACAAAGTAATTAAGTTATCATTTTGATTTAGTTTAGTAGGATCAGCTATATTTAGTTGTAACTCTCCTCCCTCGTAATCCTCTGGATTAGATAAAGCACAAGTGACTGACAGTTTTCTTACTTTACCGTGCTTATCAGATTCGTTTGAAGTTTTATAAGGTGTCTTCCAAGAATCTACATGCCAAGTATAATGTTGATTTAATTCGTATTTAGTAAACTGACAAGTTTCACTGGTGTCCCATTCAAAATTCCACTGAGCGTCTTCGTTAGCTTTGTTTATGTAGTAATGTAATTCTCTGTATATCCAGCCACCTTCCATCCATACAATATTAGAGTCTCTTGTTTTTCTTAAATCTTTTAAACCTTTTTTATCTTGGTTTGAAGGTTTGTTCATACCCGTCCAAGCTATTTCTTCTTTTTTAGTTTTAGCAATATTAATTAAATCATCACAAAATTTAGGTGTCAAAACTGATTTAAATATCCAACAATAATATTGCAATTCCATATATCTTTCCTGTCTTTTTAGTTTTATTATCACAAAAATAATATATATTCAAGATCTAGAATGACCATATTAGAAAGATTTGAAAGGTATTTAACCAACGTAGAAAAACCTGATAAACCAGGGTCTTGGAATATAGCCGGTGTTTTAAAAGATAGAAATGCTTTTTTTAAATTTGATGTTAGAGATCTTACTAAAACTTCTAACAATAGAGCATTTAAAAAAGGAAGTTTAAAAAGCAAAGCTGAAAAAATGGTATTTGAATTTAAGGATCAGTGGATTATTTTAGATATTGAAGAACTTAATGAATACGTCAAAAGCAGCAAAATTAAAGATTTTGAGTTAAAAGAAATTATATTTAAACTTGATTGGAATATATTTATAGCAAAATGAACTTATTTTTTAAAGAAGATAGAGATTTTTTATTGCCTGAAGATAAACACACTTTAGATGAAATTACTTTAAGTGGGCTCTTTCCATTTTATTTACAAAAAAATACGATTGGAAAAGACAATAAACATTTTTTAAGTCATATTATTGTAGGAAGAGTTGAGTATAGAAAAGAAAATGATAATGGAATTAACTCTAAATATGCAGATTTTTTTATAAAAATATTAAATCAATTTTGTAATAGAAATAATATAAAGTATAAAAACATTTTAAGATACTCTCTTAATCTTGCTTTTTATGATGGTATTGAAAAGTCAGGCACACATGTAGACCATGATGTCCCACATAAACAATTAATTATTTATTTAAATGATCCTATGGATATAACTTCTCATACAGTTCTTTTAAATAAAAAGAAAGATAAGGTTGTAAAAAGAATTGTACCTGAAAAATTTAAAGGAGTTTGTTTTAACCAGTGTCCTCATTATATGGTTTATCCTAAACGAGGTCATAGAATAATAGCCATAGCAACATTTAATTAATATGAAAATAATATTTAAAAGTTTTTTACCTGACATATCTTTTAGTTTAGAAAAAAACAAACCATTAAATTTTTCTTGGTTTAAAAAAGCTTATGAAGACTACAAAAAAACATCTACATCTATGCATACTGCAAAATGTCCCGGTATAAATAGTATAATTAAAACTGGTTGGATTCAAAAAACTTATCAAGACATTACTATTACAACAAACGGTGATAAACATACTTTTAATTGGAGATCAGATTTTGATCAAAAAAGTTCTAAGTATGGTGATATTATATTTGATTACATTCATTTCCATACTCCAGATCAATTAGATAAGTTTAGACCGATGGATGAAAACACACTTAAAACAGTTATTAAAATACAAAGTCCTTGGGTAGTGTATGTACCTAAAGGTTATAAATTACTTAGTATGCCAGTGGCATACAATGACACAAATGTATTTACTGCTGCAACAGGTTTATTAAGTGAGGGACTTCATCACATGAATGTACAGATTTATTGGCATAATTTACACGGTGAAACTTTTGTTAAAAAAAATACACCTTTAGTTCAATATATATTAATTAAAGACATAAAGGTTACTGAAAAATTTGAAATGGCTGGTAATAAAGAAAGAGACTATTTAAAACAATTAGAACATTAGATATGAAAATAACTATTTTAGGAAGAGGAAACGCAGGGTGTATTTCAGCAATGCATTTTGCTCATTTTAGAAAACAAATAAATACAAAGATTGATATAGAATTAATTTACGATTCTAATATTTTACCTGTACCTACAGGTCAAGGAACTACCCTAGACTTTCCAGAAAAATTATTTCAAAACTTTGGGTCTAGTTATTTAAGTGATTTTCCTTACACAATGAAAACAGGTATTATGTATGAAAACTTTGGTAAGGTTAATAAAAAAATTTATCACAATTTTCCTATAGGTAGTTACGCTTTACACTTTGAACCTAAACAATTTCAAGACTATGTATGTAATAATCTAAAAGTTAATTTTAAAGAAACAGATGAAAATATAAAAGACTTAAATACTATTGATTCTGATTATATTATAGACTGTAGAGGAACACCTAAAAATTTAGATGGGTATGATAAACTACACAATCCTTTAAACACTGCTTTATTAAGCACGTTACCTAAAAAAGAAAATGACGTTTTGTGGACTAGATCTATTGCTCACAAAAATGGATGGTGTTTTTATATTCCATTGCCTGAAAAAACTTCACTGGGATATTTATTTAATAGAGACATTACTTCAATTAAAGAAGCTCAAAAAGATTTTAAAAAAACATTTGGGGTAGAGGATGTAAGCAAGGTGTTTCGTTTTTCACAATACGTAGCTAAAGAAGCAATTGTAGATAATAGAGTTTTATTAAATGGTAATAAGCTTTTCTTTTTAGAACCATTAGAGGCCACTGCTATGGGTATGTATATAAAAACAAATAAATTTTATTATGACTATATATTTAATGGTACAAGTCAATATCAGACTAATCTAAATATCAAAGATCATGTTACTAAAGTACAAAACTTCATACTATGGCATTATGCTAATGGATCAACTTACAATTCTAAATTTTGGAAACACGCACAAAAAGTATGGGAAGAAAACAAAGATACAGATTTTATTAAAATACTTAAAGTCATAAAAGGTATGACAAAGGAAGATGTAGAAAAAAGCATACACACCAATTTTAAATATGCACAATGGCAAGAATGGAATCTTAAATTGTGGCAAGATCAAATAACATAAAATGAATATATTAGCTATTCATACAGCTCATGATGGATGTATTACATATGTTAAAAATAATAAAATTATATTTCATACACAATTAGATAGATACAATAGATTTAAACATAATACATTTCCTACAAAATCTATTGTTAAAGTAATAGAAAATTTAGAAATAGACAAAGTTTTAGTAACTCATTTAAATGGTAGTAATTCTTCAATAGAAGTTTGGAAAGATGTTCTAAATAAACATTTAAATATAATATATTATCCACATTATTATCATCATATATTTCACGCTTATTGTGCTTTAACGTGGAATAAAAAAATTAAAAATATTTTAGTATGTGATGGAGGTGGAGGAGAGTATGCACACAATAAAGTTGAACAAGAAAGTTTATATTTTTACAACACACAATTAGGACACATATCCACTGAATCAAATGGTATTGGACTTCGTTATGAGTTGTTTACAGAAAAACATTTTGAGCATGCATTGAGTTGTGGAAAAACAATGGCTTGGAGTTTATATGACGAAAGACCTGCTAAGATACAACAAAATTTTGAAAATGAAATGACTCAACTTATAGATAAATGGGATATAAAAAATAATTTACATTTTACAGGTGGATGTGCACAAAATGTTTTGTATAATTCTAAATTATTAAACAGGTTTAATAATCTTTTCTGTGATCCTTTTAACGGTGACTTTGGAATAAGTATAGGTGCAGCTAATTTTTTTCTAGGGGGCACAATAAAAAACAAAGAAATATACCTTGGGATACCACAAGATTTAAATTTAGATATTTTTATAAAACATAATATTTATAATGTAACTCCAGATGAAGTTGCTAAAGTTGTATTAAATGAACCAGTTGCAATCTTTCAGTCTAGAAGTGAACAGGGCCAAAGAGGACTTGGAAACAGGTCATTGTTGATGAGCCCTATTCATAAAAAGGCTCATGATAAATTAAACGCAATTAAAAAAAGAGAATGGTTTAGACCATTTGCATGTTCGATATTAAAAGAAAAAGCTAAGGACTGGTTTGAAATGCCAATAGAAGAGTCACCATATATGATGTATGCTTTTAAAATAAAAAAAGAAGGGGTACTGCAAACAGGTCTGTCTAAGAACAATGACTCTAGAATACAGACTGTAAGTAAAAAAAATAATTTACATTACTACAATTTAATTAAAGCATTTGATAAATTAACAACTATTCCAATATTAATTAATACAAGTTTAAATTTACCAGGGGAAGTTTTGGTAGAAACTGTGCAAGACTTAAAAGATTTGTTTGACGAGAGCCAATTAAACTATATTTATTTACCTGAAATAGGTAAAATGATTAAAAAAAATCACTATTAAAATAATAAAAACCCTATATAATACTGGGTTATGTTACAGAAACTCAATTTTAAACCAGGATTTAATAAACAAGCTACTGAATCAGGTGCTGAAAGTGAATGGGTAGACGGAGACTTTGTAAGATTTAGATATGGTTTACCTGAAAAAATAGGTGGTTGGGAACAACTTACCGTTTCTAATGAAACTTTACCAGGTGCTGCTAGAAGCCAACTCGCTTTTAGTAGTTTTAAAGGTGAAAAATATACAGCTATAGGAACCTCTCAAGGTTTGTTTTTATATTATGGAGAGGCATTTTATGACATTACCCCTTTAGATACAGCAATTACTGGAGCAACGTTTGACACTGTTGAAAGTTCTAATATTGTTACAGTAAATAAAACATCACATAATTTAGCTGTAGGAAGATATATTACCTTTACAAGTGTCTCAACTCCTAATGGATTTACGAGTGCATCTACTTTTACTGACGGTGCTTTTGAAATATTGAGTGTGCCCACTGCTAATACTTTTACTATTCAAACTCCTATTGCAGCTGTAGCCGGTGCTTCATCTGGAACAGGGGCAGCTACAATTAATCCTTATATTCAAATTGGACCTACTACTCAAACTGTGGGTTATGGGTGGGGAACTTATTTATGGGGTAACTCTACTTGGGGTACTGAACGATCTACAAGTAATGTGACTCTGGCACCAGGAAACTGGAGCCTTGATAATTTTGGTGAAGTATTAGTTGCAACTATATTTAATGGTAAAACATTTACTTGGGATGCCGGGGCTTCATCACCTAGAGGTGTAAGAGCTTCACAGTCTACAAGTAATTTTAACACAACAAACAATCCAACAGCGACAAGAATTACTATTGTATCAGATAGAGACAGACATTTGTTTCACCTTGGAACTGAAACAACTATAGGTAACACAGCGACACAGGATCCGATGTTTGTAAGATTTTCTAATCAAGAAGATTTAAATACATATACACCTACAGCAACCAACACTGCCGGTACATTTAGATTAGATACAGGTAATGAGATTAGAGCAGCCATACAAGGTAAAGATTATATTTTTGTAACAACTGATTTAGCTGCGTATGTAATTCAATTTGTTGGTCCA
>Ga0098043_1000859_pt1 | contig 10871 bp, 8 predicted proteins | sample 9B_taG_FD_92581 | JGI IMG/M metagenome (GOLD analysis project Ga0098043, IMG submission 92581) | Marine viral communities from the Subarctic Pacific Ocean - 9B_ETSP_OMZ_AT15188_CsCl metaG | ecosystem: Environmental > Aquatic > Marine > Oceanic | place: Subarctic Pacific Ocean | collected 2015-01-10 | reverse complement strand
CATCAATTTCTTCTTCATCCATACCTTCTAATCCTTCCATATCAGGATCAGTTACTTGTCTTATTTCACCTTTAACTACCTTTGTTACGGTCTTTCTTCTATTAGCTAGATATTTATCTGAAGCATCTACATCACCATCATTATCGATATCATCATCTTCTTTTCCTACTGGATCAAGTTTTGCTTCTGATATATATTGTTTAAATCTTTCTAAATAGTCCATATCTATCTCCTATTGTTGTCTTTTAAAGACATATACTGTTTTATTACCGCTTTCAACTATTTTAGTCGGTGATAATTCATATACAGTTCCAACCGTTAAATGTGCAATATTAACTGAACCTCCTCCGGATAATGTAATTGTACCAGCGGCACTAGATTCTCCTACTATAACTGCTCCATATCCATAATTTGAACCTGTAAAATCAACTTGGGTATTTGCAACAGATTGAACTGCAGTATATTTTCCTGGATGTCCTAGTCGATCAAACTGATTTTGATCTGTTGCATTATTATTATATGAAATATCTGTACGAGCCATTATTTATCTCCTGCTTTTTTTAATTCTTCAACAAGTTCATAATATCTAAGCATTGTAAGAACATCTTTATCTTCTAATACATGTTTTTTGCCTAAATCATTTAACAAATTAGCAACTTCATTTAATTTAATTTTAATCACTTTACTGGGCACATTTGATTTAAGTGATGAAATTAAATCTCGAAGTTTTCTAGTTTCAGATATTATATATTTTTTTAATTTAACAGAATTGGTAACATTATTAATATACTCACGTAATGTACGTTTTTGTTCTTTATTTAGTCCAGAATACTTATTATTAAATTTATCTACAACTATTTTAGATGCTAATATTCTAACATCTTTATTTTGCTCTTCAATAAGTGTTCCCATTTTCTTAATTGTAGGATTAGTTTGTACATGTTCTACAATTGTAAATTTACTATCAACATATTCTTTTGGATCATCTGCTTCTGCAAACTCAAATAATTTATATGTTGAAGCTTGTACTTTATAATTGTTAATACGTGATTTGAAAAAATCACCAATATTAAAATTACTTTTTAAATCTTTAATTAAATTATATTTATCACGTCTTAATTGAGATTCATTTATATTCTTACGTGCTTTTACTACCGCTTCAACAAATTTTTCAGCTTTGTTTTCTGTTTTAAATTTTTCAGTTGATACTGTACGATATAAATTTAATTCTTTTGATAATTCTGTACCTGGCTTGAAATGTCTTTTTATAACTTTTAAAGATTTAGAAGGTTTATTATTCATTGTATCTGATGCAACTTGCCTTACTAAAAGCTCAAATATCAAACCGGTATTTTTATATTTCGAATGTTTAATACGTTTCATGTAGTGGCGCCCTGTATTTTCCTATTTTTTTATAAATATGCTAAGTTTAAAGAAACCAATCCTTAATTTTCATCAATCAATTGTGATTCATCTAACATTGTTCCATTATCAGTATTTTTTTCTGATTCTGATAATGTTTCTTGAATGATTTTTGGTGTCTTTTTGTTATTGTTATTATTGTTTTTTAAAAAAGTTATTAGTTGGTTAACTTCTTTATTTTCCATATTTAACGGTGAGCCTCCTTTATATTGATGTTGTAATGGAGATTGATCGGCCGTAAAAGTTTGTCCTAATGATTTAGCTGCTATTGGATCTCTACCAAATGGCGATTTATGAGACTTACCAGTAGTTGGTCCTTTTGGTCTTCCTGGTCCTGCGACATGTTCTTGTTCCTGTCCTGGTAATAATTCTCCTTTATTAGCAACATGCATTGAAGCAATATCATGCGGAGTTCCAAATGATTGATTTGTCTTTTTAGGATCATTTCCTTCTGATTTAATTTGTTCTTTCCTAAATGCTTCTTTAAGATCTTCTATCACTTGTTCTTGTTCTGCGGACCATTCATCTTGACTCAATCCAAATATGTTTTCATATATCCATCTTTCTGAAAATAAATTAGATTCTTTTAAATTTCCAGCTAATGTTACTTTTTCTCCTAGCGTTTCAACTTTTTGTTTTTCATAAACTAAAGATGGATTTGTTAAAGACAAATCAAAATTAACTAAATCTTCATCTGTATAACCTTGGGTATATAAATGAACTACTGCTATTTTAGTAAGTTCTGAAACAAATATTTTTTGTACTCTTTCTATAGTTCTTGCAAATCTAACATCCTCCGCGGCTAATGTTGCTTTTCCTTCCACTCCTTCATCATAACCTAAAAAGGCTTTTGGTATTTTTAATGCTGCAAACATTTTATTTTTCAAATAATCAATATCTTCAATTTGTCCGTCATTACCTAAACCTGGTAATGATTCAATTGATGTTCCTGATTCTCCTCCTCTAACAGGTAAGAAATAATCTTCAATCATATTTTGCATATTAAATTTAAGATTATAATCTCCTGTCTTTTCATCTATATAAGGAACTTTTTTCATTTTATTAATAATACTTTGAACATGAGAATCAACTTCAGCTGGTGGTATATTACCAATATCTATTTTGAATATTCTTCTTTCTGGAGCTCTCATTATTCTGTGAATTAACATTGCATCTTCCATTAACATTAATTGCTTGAAAATTTTTCGTGCTCCTTCAATCATCGACTTCCCATAAGGTAAAAAATTTGTATCTGATAATAATCTAAAATGTGCTATTTCAAATGGTTCAAATTCTTGTATTCCTTTTCCTTTATCACCTAATGCAAAATTATAAGATCCTCCTCCATGAGTATTTTCCAATGTAAATTTATATGCATATGGATTGTTTGGATCAAACATTTCTTCACGTCTAATTTCATATGAAGAAATAGGAGTTACATTTACAACGCCAATCTCTTCTTCAATATCTAAATGTAAATAAAAGTCTCCATATTTACATGCATTTCTAATCCATGGCCATAAATTATAATCTATATTTAATACATCATAAAATAAGTTTCTCAATATTTTTCTAATTTCATCATTTGATGATCTAATTGTTAATGTATCTCCATCTGCATCTTTTACTGTACATTCATCTGAATATATATCTAATGCTGAAGCTATTATTGGGTCCATATCCATTGCTTCATAATCTCTAAATAATTCTATTTTTGATGTATGAAAAGTTTGATTTTGATTATATGTACCATATCCAGGCATGCCTCGATGTACACCAGAAAATCTATCTACATAACGTTTGTTAGTCATATTACCAGTTGATTGTAATTTGTTTGTATCAACTGCTTTTAATCGATTTTTTGCAATTCTTCTTACAACTACATTAGTTGCAAATAATCTACCTAATCGCGCTCTTAATGATGTATCTGCCATAATTTTTCAATTTAATATAAATATGTGTTTATCCAATTAGCCAGGTCAAATCTTCATTGTCCTTATCACCTGTTCTCCATTGCCAATCTTTTGGTTTATCTTTACCTGATGAATATACTCCTTGAGATTTACCAAAATGTCCTAATGATTTTTTTGATAACTCAATTCCTTGTTGATGTAATCTTAATGCCGTATCTCGTATCCATAACCCAATTCCAAATGCCATTACCAAATCATCATTATATCCTCTCTGTGCTTCTGCTCGACTACCGTTCCATATAAAGACATATAATTCATCTATCAATCGTTTTGACTTTACAATTGGTGATTTTTCTCTAAAATATGTTTCTATTTTAGATATTATTAATGGACGAGTTTTTGATGTAGTTGAAAATCCAGGAACCATTTTTGATTTATCTTTTAAATCATATCCTTTTCTTAAATGAACATCTTCATCTACATATCCATCTTGTTTGTATGAATAATATAAATTTTTATAATTTTGATCAATTGCAACTTGTATTACCGCCCAACCTATATTTGCATTTTCAATTACAAGTAATGCATTATTCCATTCAGTTGCAATTGCCACTAACATTTGACCATATTCTGTAGTTCCTATTTTACCTCTATATTCTGCAACTTGAGTCATACTTTCTGTTTCCATAACATGAAAGGCAGAATAATCTCCTCCGTCACCTCTAGCAACATCAGCTATTACTGTATAATTTTTCGAATAATTTGGATATTCCCAAATCCAATAATTACCATCAAATCCTCTTTTTTCTTTTGGCTCTTCTACGTATGTTTGTTCATACCATTGTAATATTGGACCGTCTACAATTGTATGACCGGAAGATATAAAATCACAATCACATTCTTGTGCAGCCATTTTATCTCCTAACAATTCAGTTTGTAATTGTCTCCATTTTTCATCTCGTTCTGGATGTAATGACCAATGCAATCTAATTGGATGAAACTGTCCTCCTGCTTCTGCATCTACCCATGTTTTGTGAAATAAGTTACCTGTACCATTTGGTGTTGATAACATTATAGCTCCACCACCAGTTGCTAATGTTTGTTGTGCCGCTGTCCATATTTCATCAATCCTATCTATAAAGGCAGCTTCGTCTAATACTAATAGTGATAAGGCTTCCGATCTACCTGCATCACCTTTTGATGATATGGCTTTAATTTGTGAGCCATTTTTAAATCTTAAGGATAATTTGTTATCCTCTAACGTTCTACCCTTTAACCAAGGCGGTAAATTATCATGCATTACTCTTACTTTTGTAACTAAATTTTTTGCTACATCTTGTTTTGTTGCAATTACTAAAACATTAAAATCTGATTTGAATAACATTTTCCATAATGAATATCCTGCAGTTAAAGTTGAAATACCTAACTGTCTAGATTTTAAAATTATTGAATATCTACTTTTTGATATTCGAGTTAATGAATCTTCTTGAAATGGATATAAATTAAAATATACTTTACCTTTCTGTGGATGTTGAATAATACAGTACTTTTTCATGAAATGTACTGGGTCCTGAGAACATTTCTTATATTCATCACGTATAATTTCTTTTAGTGTTTTCTTTACTGCCATTATATACTTTAATATAAGAAATTATTTGCAGAAAACCAAATAAATAAAATTATTTTTTTCTAACCTTTTCTATTGATCTGCCGCCAAAATAAGCACCAATTACTGTGATTAAAACTAATTGAAGTAGATCGGTCCATTTTTCTTCAACTGTAAATGTTAATGCGCCTGCATCAATAAAAATTAATAGCATTGTACATACTATTAAAAATATTAATACCAATGGTCTAACATTTTTTGATAACCAAGAATCAGAATTCATATCTGCAGTCCATCTATCAGTAATGTTTTTTTCCATTTCTGCTTCATGACTTAATATTAATTCTTTTAATTTTCTTTTTGCTTCTAATTTTTCATCTTTTGTGGTTATAACATTATCTAATACACCACCAACTGATTCTACTAATTTACTAGCTCCTCCTGAAAATAATTTGTTTAACACTCCCATAACGTTTCCTTTATTTTAGATTATTTCTAATTTCTGTTTTTAGTTTTTTATAATCTTTATCTATTTTTTTGAGCAAATGTGACATATCAACTTGTCCTGATTCTCCATCTGCATTTTGCCATAATGTTTCTTTTGCCTGAGTTTTAATTATTTCAACTTCTTTATCTGTATCTTTAAACCAAGATTCTGCATTTGCAAGCATAATATTTTTTTGATATTTTTCCCAGGCCTCTGGACCTTGGTCTTTAATTTTTCTTTCTTCTTTTAACACACATTCAAAACATTTACCACGTTTAAAATAAAACTTAAAATTTAATGCCTTTTCATGATCTCGCATGTCTTTACCACATTCGGGACATTTATCTGGTACTCGTAATGTATTACGAACATCTTCCATTATACTATTTTCAGGTTCACGTGACTTGAATCCATCATGTTGAGTAACTTTCATTCTAGTACCATTTGGTTTAATTTCAATCCAAACTTTTGGATCTCCATTTTCAAATGTTTCTAAAATTTCATCTTTTTGAATTTCTTGATTTGTATTTCCAAAATACGTTGATTTTCTAGTTTGTGTTTTGTGTTCACCAGAAAGCATTTGCTTGATGGCTTTTACATTTTGTAACTTATTGCTCATAATTATTTTAAATTTTTACGAATGGTCATAACCAGCCTCTTTTTAGCTGGTTCTTTTAAATCTAATTTATTAATTAAATCAATTACAAAAGCTGATTGTTGATTTGCAGGTCTTTGACCTAATGCTTGTTTTAACATTTTCATTGCTTGAGTTTTATCAAGTTTATCAGATTTAGTATCTAATACTCCTTCTTCAACAGATGGTTCTTGAGTAGGTTCATTAGCTGCTAATCCTTGTCCTTGCAATTTCATAGCTAATTTTTTTGCAACTATTGGTGAATTACCTGATACTGCTTGAATTACTTTTAATAAGCCGTCTGCTTGTTGTTCAGGGCCTCCACGTTGAAGAGCTCTTTTTAACATTTTAACACTAGTAGTTTTTTCTATTTTTTCGATACCTCGTCCAATTTGATCACGTGGTCCTTCTTGTAAAGACTTTTTTATCTGATGTTGGATCAATTTTCGTAAAACATTCTCTTTCATAATATTCCCTATTGTTTATTTTAATATAAATATGCTATTTATCGCCAAGTCCTCCAATTCCTAACAATTGATTGATTGGTGCAAATAGTCCTGTTAATTTATATGTTTTACCTTTATATACAAATACTATACCTTCTGTTGGTACTAATTTTTCAAATCCACCAATTGCCTTTATTCTTTCTAATTCAAATTTCATTTTTTCAAGTGCTTTTAAGTCATTTGATTTTTGTATAAATTTAATTTTGTTAGCTATTCTTTTTCTAATATCTTTAACTGCTTTTTTTGGAACTACTGATAAGTAATCTGATATATTTGCTAATATTTCAACTCCTAATTCTAAAAATATTTTTTCAAAATTATATACATTTTGTTTGTTTTGTTTTGTAAAATTTGTTTTATCAAAATCTTTTATTTTTTGTAAAACAGTTGTATCTGGTATATTTTTTCCATTCAACCTAAATGACTTATCATAATATGCCCATCTTTTTAATAATGCAAATTTAATTTCGTCTGTCGTTTCTGGAAATAATTGTTCAATTTTTGTTTTCCACCATTCTTCATGCCATTGAATAACTTCATCAGTATCTTTTAATTTAAATTGATTTTGTAATTTAGTTACTCTGTTTATAAAAAATTGTTCTTTTTCTTCAAAATTAGGCATTTTATTTAATGTTAAAATTTTAGGTGGAATAATTGCAAATTCTTTTTGTATATTTGCATTGACATCAGCAATCATTTTTTGTAATAAAGAAGCAAGTTCTGGAACATCGCCTATTTTATTTGCAGTTTCTAAATCATATTCACTTACTCCATGGAATTGTAAATAAGCTTGCGAACCATACATTACAACATTTTGAGTTCCTGGATAAATAATTTCTATATTTAAAAATCTAGAACCATTTTGAAATATTTCTTGTAATCTATCTTGTGGTAATTTTTCAAATGCCTTTTCTAAATCTAACATGGCAAATGTAAATGCATTTTCAATTTCACCTCTACCTGCAAATTTCATTTTAACTTGTTCTGGATTAAGTGGTGTTCTTATTGTTGTTTTATTTCTTGCTGCTTTTACTCTACCATCTTTATATGTTACCAATAAATTTTGACCATCTGTTTTTTCTTGAACACCAGTTTCTAAATCTAATTGACCTTCTAATGATAACCTTATCATTTGTTTCATATCGCCAAATGTTAAATCTCTATCATCAAATGGATGATTCATATGTCCTGCAGCGCCTCCTTCTGTCAATAATTGTTTAAATGTATTTGACCACCATTCTTTTGTCAATGATTGTTCTGAATCTTCTTTTGGTGTAATTCTAAATCTTGCTGCTGATCTACCATTTATTAATAAATCACCTTTATCATTAAAATTAATTGACTTTACAACTACTGGTTTATTTTTGAATCTACCCATCATTACCGTATCTCCTATATTGATTGGCAGATTTATATCTTCTGTTAATCCTGTTGGTTTAAGTACTTCTCCTTTACTTGAATCAATTGAATCTTCTGCTCCTAAAAAGTTTAAAAATTTATATCCAACTGTTTGTGCAATTTTTGAAATATATTTTTTCCAAATATTATAACCAGGTTTACCTTTATAATCTTTAATATAATCTGTACCTGCAAATTCTCCTCCTTTAACTCCTGTCGGAAAATATGAAACTGTTAATGGAGGACCATCTGGATAATTAGTATCATGTATTTCTAAAGGATTATCTTTAAGTATATAATTAACAACTTCATAACCTAAGCGTTGTGCCATTTCTGCTGTTTTCTTTCTATATGTTTTTTGATCACCATAAAAATATCTTGGACCATCATCTACAATACCATCACCTAATCCATTTGCAGAACTTCCTTCTTTTAAAATAGATTGTAAATTATTTTTAATTAAAAATTCATTAATTGATTGAGAAAATTTTTTTCTTAAGAGTTCATATAGTTTTGGATCATACCAACCCATTATATCTTTAAATGTTTTCATATCTGCAGTTGCTAATGCAGCTCTTAATGTAGTTCCTGACATTTCACCAAATCCTGGTATTTTTAACTCTATATGAGGGGCTATAACAACATATCCATGTGTTTCATATCCTTTTAGATTACCTTTAGACTTTTCATATTCTTGAAAATATCCTGGTGTGCCATCTTTTTTTGTATATCTTAATCTTCCTGCATCTTTCTTTCCATACACAAATACTACCGCGGTAGTTTCTGGATTATATTTTTTTAATATATTTTCTGGTGCATAAACATTTCGCTCTTGAACTACATTTTGTATTCCATGTTTTCTTATAACTTGAACCTTTTCTCGAAAGTTTAATGGAGATTTAGGTAATGCAACTTTATCTGATGTTGCAATATAAGTATTTGATTTTCCAAATTTACCTGCTAACCAGTCATATACTTTAGCATGATGTTTACCCATAGGCTGAAATCTACCCGGATATATAGCTACCATGGTCTTAATATTAGATTCTGCTTCTAATATTAAATTATCTATTATTTCTTTTCCTAAATTCATATAATATAAATATTAAAAATGTCCGCCTTCTATTCTACCTCCAGACATTGTAACAGCTGTTATGTTACCTGCAATTGTTATACTTCCTGTAAATTCATGTGTATCATCATCAGAATTTCCAAATTGAGTAGCTCCATCGCTAAACATTACAGATGATGTTACTGTACGTACATGATATTCATTTGCAACAATGTCACCGCTTGCACTTATATTCCCATCTACTATAAAATCTCCTGGAGGACTTGATGGTGTAGCTCTTGTCGATAATGATGGAATAATTACTTTTCCATCACGAGTTAGATGAAATGCTGATGATGATATTTCTAACTTATCATGAGATCCACTAACAAATGCAGAATCTGCACCTAAAAAGAATTTTGGTGTTTTTATATCTAGGCCTCGACGACTCCCAGTAGTTGCAAATGTAAAATATGAAGCACTATCATATACCAATTCAAATCCAACTCCGGCATGGTCATAATCTGATGTACTTTGTTTAAGTACAGAACCTGAATACATAATGAATCCTGAATTTGTATGTGTCCTATTTGCACCTGATGCGGCATCAGTAAAACCAGTATATCCTACAGATCGTATATAACCTGAACCCTCACCTGAAGCTTGAATACCTTTACCTACTTCATTACTAATATATAATGATCCAGTTAATAAATTAAAACCACCTCCTATAACAGTATTTCCTCCTTGAAAAAATACTGGATAAACAAATGCCCTCATTGCAGCTTCTGTACCTTGATAATCAAAAAATCTAAATCTAAATGAATATGGTGTATTTGGTAATGGTGTAGGTGTTATATGTTTAAACATTCTATGAAAGTTTGGAGTAAATCCAGTTTCTGCTAAAGATTTGATACTTATTGATCCTATATGCCATGTACCTCTACGAACGACAAATGTTGGATGTATCCAACCATCTACTTGTGTAGTAAAAATAAGATTAACATTTCTAACACTTTGACTAACTTCTGCTTCAACAGTTCCTATTTTAGTTCCAAAAAATTTAGTAACAATGTTAGGTAAGTCAGATGCAGGTGACAAACTTTCTTCTGATAATTGATATGCTGTATTTCTATAATCTATTTCAGCTGGTGTTGATGTTGGCCAAGCACCTGATGCAGATGGTGCACCTAAAATACTAGTTGGACGTGATTGATGATAAATATAAAATTCAAATCTAGGTAAAGGTACATTAGGATCAGTTGATATTGGTTCATCAAATGCAGTCATTTGAGCTCTTAAAATATAAGATGTGTTTGCTGCAACTCTAAATTGATTTTCTGAGAATGTAATTTTAGGAGCAAAGTATCCAAATCTGACATTTTCAGAAAATTGTGATGGAGGTTGTACTCTCATTGAATTAATTACCATTGATGGATCAAAAAGAAAAGTTGGTGTATTTTCATTGACAGGAAAAAAGTCATAGTTTGGATCTGTTATTGTTAGAGCATTAGGTACATCTTCTTCTGTTTCAAAAAATCCTAATCGTTTAAATACAGGTGATAATCCTAATGCTTGTTGTTCTATAGGATCTACATATGCATCAAATGATCCTGAATCAACAAGTATTTCATATTGTTCTATAATAGAATCTCCTGCATCAATAAAGTCACCAAATTGTCCACCTGGTTTATATTCTGTTTTAACTTTATACACGTCTCCTGTATCTGGATCAATATCACTTAAAAGTATATCTGCGAAAGATTGTGTTACAGGTGTAAGCTCCAATGAATATGGAGAAAGAAAACTCATTGTCACATCCATTCCAAGAGTACCATATGTTGTATCTCTTTT
>Ga0098043_1000858_pt1 | contig 10873 bp, 12 predicted proteins | sample 9B_taG_FD_92581 | JGI IMG/M metagenome (GOLD analysis project Ga0098043, IMG submission 92581) | Marine viral communities from the Subarctic Pacific Ocean - 9B_ETSP_OMZ_AT15188_CsCl metaG | ecosystem: Environmental > Aquatic > Marine > Oceanic | place: Subarctic Pacific Ocean | collected 2015-01-10 | reverse complement strand
CTTAGAATTATTAATTTATTTAGATTGTAAAAAAAGATTTACACGAAACGATTTTATCAACGGAGTTTATACATATTCGTGGGATAAAGCAAGATGGGAGAGATTAAAAAGAGAGGGTTGGATAGAAACTTGGAGACATAGGAATCGTACAACGATAATGTACTCCGTATTTAAAACGTCTTTTAAGTGCTCTCAAATGATAAGTAGAATATATAGAATACTTCTTGGTGAAGAAGACTTACCTACATCTGAAAGAAGTATATTTTTTAACAACAAATCATATACAGATAAAGTTTACAATAAAGCTATAGATGATATGATTAAAGATAAAGATAGATAATGGGATTTAAACTAGGAACAAATAGAGGTAACTATGCTACTGGTGGAATTATCAAAACAAAAATGCGTTTTGGTAAACAAGCTGGAGAAGTAGGCTCTGTACCTGGTACACCTATTATTAGAGTGCCATTAGAAGAAGGTATCATGGGTGAAGCTAATATGGATGGTAGTATATATATTAATAATAATATAATACCTGGTAGCGAAGAAGATAAACAAGTTATTAATCACGAAATGAGACATGCTACCGATATGAAACTTGGTAAACTAGCTTATGATGATAATAGCGTAACCTATAATGGTGATGTTTTTCTTAGAAAAACTATAAACGGTAAAGATATGATTAAGGTTGATGGTGAATGGAAAGAAGCCGGTGATCATGGTTTTCCTTGGGAAGATGATGCTAACAATGGATCAGAAACAGTAGTGTAATATGTGGAAGTTATTTAAAAATAAAAATGATATAAACGAAAAAAATGTAGTTGGCTTTATATCTTTTGCTATTATGGTATTATTTGCTATTATAGATTTAGGTACTGCTGTTATATACATGGGTTATGTAGGAGGTGGAGAACTAGAAATTAACGATACTATATATAATTCTTTTGTTATGGTAACATTAGGATGTTTTGGTATTAGTGCATTTGAAAAAGTAAAAAACAAATAATATGTTAAGCAAACTATTTTCAGGAGGAGCTGCAGATCTTGTAAAAGGCATAGGTGGTGTTGTAGACAACCTACACACTTCTGCTGAAGAAAAGCTCGAGGCAGAAAGAAAAATAAAAGAATTAATTGCTAGTTATCAAGTTGAAATGGAAAAAAACATTACAGCAAGATGGCAAGTAGATTTAAAATCAGATTCATGGCTTAGTAAAAATGTTAGGCCATTGGTATTAATATTTTTAATAGTATGCACCATGCTATTAATATTTATAGATGCAGGTGCATTAAGTTTTGAAGTTAAATCATCATGGGTTGATTTACTTCAATTAGTATTAATAACAGTGATCGGCGCTTACTTTGGTGGACGATCATTAGAAAAAGTAAAAAAATAAAATTATGGGACAAAATTCAACAGATGTAGCTTATGGCTTTGGTCAATTTGGATCTACATTTTTAAAAGGTGATGGCGCTAAACTTCTTTTAACTGCATCAACAGCTAAATATTATGTTTGCGCTATTACAATGATAACAGAAGTAACTTTCCAAGCTCTAGAATCTCTTGATGGTGGTGTTAACATGGGTATGGGTGATACCGCTTTTGTAGGTACTGATGTGTTAGCTATAGATAGTCATTGGAACGCTGCTGCAGCTGACACCACAGCTGAAACTAACGAAGATGCTGATCCAATAACAACTTCAGATGCATTTCCAAAAGGTATTACTATTTACGGTATGTGGGACAATGTAGAGTTAAATTCTGGATCGGCTATAGTTTATGTAGCTCCAAGACCAGATTACAGAAACAGAGCTTAATGTTAGGATTAGGAAGCACTGTAACTACATTTGAAAAACCATTTTCTCCAGACGATATAAATAATTTAGTTAGATGGTTTAAATGTAATACTGGTATACGAGCTAACGCTGATGCTAGTGGTACTACTGTAGACCACACTACGGACGCAGGTAATATGGCTGACGGAGATCAAATCAATAGATGGGTAGATCAAACTGGAGGAGCTGACGCCAGACAGGGAACAGCAGATGATAAACCGCATTGGGAAGTAGATGAGCTTGGCGCTTTGAAATTCGATAATACAGCTGATATGACATTTACTACTGTAACAATAGCTGAAAATACAGATTTTACTATTATATTTAGATTAAAACCTATTACCTTTAGTACAGATGTACTAATAAGTGATGGTTCAAATGACTTTTTAAGATTTGGTAGTAACGCTAATATTAGAGCTAAAATTGGTGGTGCTGGTAATAACAACTTTAACGACGGATCAAATACTATTTCAACTAGTGTTTATTCTACTATAATATTTGTTAGAAGCAGTGGATCGGATGGAGTTTTAAATATATACGTAAAAGCATCCAATGGCTCTGAAATAGACTGGGCATCTGGTCACGGTAATACAGATAGTGACGAGCTAACATTGTCTATGATAGGTGCTGAAACTGATGATTCAAAAAGTTTAGATGCTTTTGTAAAAGATATTTTGATATACAATGGTACAGCTTTAACAGAATTTGAAAGAAAAGATATGTATAGTTATTTAGAAACACAAACTTATTAAATAATAAATTAAATTAAATTAAATCAAATGACAAAAACAAAATTAAAAAAGAAAAAAAGTACAAGTAGGATAATTAATAAATTAAAAGGTATTAAACCTGAAAAAGTAACAGAAGAACAATTAAAAAAAGTTCAAGATACAGTTAATTCTATAAATAGATCTCAATTAGAAATAGGTTCTATGGAGGTTAAAAAACATGAATTAATTCATAACGTAGCTGTGTTAAGAGAAGATTTAACATCATTACAAATTGAGTTTGAAAAAGATTATGGTACTTATGATATTAATATTCAAGATGGAACTATAAATTATCCAAAAGAAAATGGCGAAGTTAATAAGAAAGATTAGTATAGGTAAAGACTATAAGAACGATGCCATGCATTATGCTGTTGGTCAAGAGGTTTATGGTGGTCACACTATTTGTGATATATTAGAAGAAGAAGATAAATTTTCTATTTATATTAAAAAGAAAAAAGATGTACTACCTTGGAAAGACTTTAATAAAAACATGGCTGTATCTGTAGAATATAACTTAGAATACTAATGAAAAGCGTTTACAACTTTGTTGTAACACCAATAGGAAAAAGATATAACAATACTAAAAAAGTTGGTGATTCAGAATTAATACTTAATACTGAAATATTTAATCATCAATATATAAATAGAAAAGCAAGTGTAATATCAACTCCAATTATTGGTGAAACAGATATACAAGCTGGAGATGACGTTATAGTTCATCATAATGTTTTTCGTAGATGGCATAATGTAAAAGGTATAGAAAAAAATAGTAAAAGCTATTTTAATGAATCTACTTATTTTATAAACCAAGATCAAATATTTTTATACAAAAGATATTGGGAGTGGAAAACACCAAAAGGTTATTGCTGGGTTAAACCTTTAAAAGCTACAGATCAATTTAATATTGAACAAGAAAAACCTTTACAAGGTATTGTTAAATATTCTGATGGTACTGTAAACGTAAACGATATTGTAGGCTTTACACCAAATAGTGAGTATGAGTTTGTTATTGATGGTGAAAGACTATATAGAGTTTTATCTAAATTTATTACAATTAAATATGAATATCAAGGAGACGAAGAAGAATATAATCCTAGCTGGGCGCAAAGCAGTTGATGAGCTAATTAAGGTTGCAGAAGAAAAAATTATTACTAATACTGAAGATGATGTATCAGCTGATAGATTAAAAAACGCGGCAGCTACTAAAAAACTAGCTATATTTGACGCATTTGAAATACTTAACAGAATACAAGAAGAACAAAACTTACTCGAGGGTAAAACATCTGAAAAGAGAAAGGAAAAAGTCTTTAAAGGATTCGCAGAAGGTAGATCTAAGTAATGTACGATCAAAGTTTAGTTAATATAATAGAACCCATTAAAAAAACTACGATTACTAGAATGAATCGTGGTAAAAAATGGAAATATGGATATAACAAAGAGCATGATGTGGTTGTTATATCTAAAACAGGTAAAATAGGAGAAATATATGAAATTCAAAATCTTAAAATTGCTTTACCATCTATGCCCGTGCAAGTACATAAATTGCAAAAAGATAAGTGGTCAAGAATAGAACAACCAAAAGAATTATCACGTCTTAAAAATATATTTGATTGGAGGAGCTATCCAGAAGAATCAAAAGAACAATGGTTTGATTATATAGACGAGGAGTTTAAAAGAAGAGATGAAGGCTTCTGGTTTATGAATAATGGTAAGCCAACGTATATAGCGGGAACACATTATATGTATCTTCAATGGAGTAAAATAGATGTTGGAGCGCCTGATTTTAGAGAAGCAAATAGATTGTTCTATATATTTTGGGAAGCTTGTAAAGCTGATAAAAGATGTTATGGGATGTGTTACTTAAAGAACAGAAGATCAGGCTTTTCGTTCATGTCATCTGCTGAAACAGTTAATTTAGCTACTCTTGCAAGTGATAGTAGATATGGGATCTTATCTAAAACAGGTGCAGATGCTAAAAAGATGTTTACTGATAAAGTAGTTCCGATAAGCATAAACTATCCTTTCTTTTTTAAACCTATTCAAGATGGTATGGATCGTCCTAAGACAGAGTTAGCGTATAGAGTACCAGCAAGTAAATTTACTCGTAAAAAAATAACTTCTAATGAAAAGTTAGAAGAATTAGAAGGATTAGACACAACTATTGATTGGAAAAATACTGGAGATAATAGTTATGATGGTGAAAAACTAAATTTACTAGTACATGATGAAAGTGGCAAATGGGAGAGACCCGATAATATTTTAAACAACTGGAGAGTTACAAAAACATGTTTACGATTAGGTAGTAGAATTATTGGTAAATGTATGATGGGCTCTACTTCAAACGCATTAGATAAAGGTGGTGAAAATTTCAAAAAACTATACAGAGCGTCAGATGTCACGAGAAGAAATAGAAATGGTCAGACTAAGTCTGGTCTCTACTCTTTGTTTATCCCAATGGAATGGAACTACGAAGGATTTATTGACGAGTATGGAGTTCCAGTCTTTAATACTCCTGATGTCGATGTCTTCGCACCTGACGGCGAATTAATAGATATAGGTGTAATAGATAGCTGGCAAAATGAAGCTGATGGTTTGAAAGACGATCAAGATGCTTTAAATGAATTTTATCGTCAGTTTCCAAGAACTGAAGAGCACGCTTTTAGAGACGAAACAAAAAACAGTATATTTAATCTTGTAAAAATATACGAACAAATAGATTATAACGAAGAAATGTCTAGAACGCTAGGTATTACAACTGGTAATTTTCAATGGGTTAACGGTGTTAAAGATTCACAAGTAATTTTTTATCCAGATCCAAAAGGCAGGTTTAAAGTTAGCTGGGTTCCACCTCAGCAATTACAAAATAGAGTGGTACTTAAAAATGGTATTAAATATCCTGGTAATGAACACATGGGAGCATTTGGTTGTGACTCGTATGATATATCAGGAACCGTAGATGGAGAAGGATCTAAAGGAGCATTACACGGCTTAACCAGGTTTAGTATGGAGGACGCTCCTGCGAATAGCTTCTTTTTAGAGTACTTATCAAGACCACCTACGGCTGAAATATTTTTTGAAGACGTGTTGATGGCATTAGTTTTTTATGGAATGCCTATATTAGCAGAAAATAATAAACCTAGGTTATTATACTATTTAAGAAGAAGAGGTTATAGAGGTTTTAGTATGAATAGGCCAGATAAAGTCTGGAATAAACTATCAGTAGCAGAAAAAGAAGTAGGTGGAATACCAAACTCAAGTGAAGATATTAAACAAGCTCACGCGGCAGCTATTGAAATGTATATACAAGATCATGTTGGTATGAAGCAAGATGGTAGTTTTGGTGATTTATATTTTAACGCTTTATTAAATGATTGGGCAAAATTTGATATAAATAAAAGAACTAAATTTGATGCGTCTATAAGTTCTGGTTTAGCTATAATGGCAAATAATAGACATTTATATAGACCAAACGCAAAAGTTGAGAAATCAAAACTAAATATAAACATTTCCAAGTATAGTAATACTGGATTTAATTCACAAATAATAAAATAAATATGGCATATTCTAGTAACAGCTATTTTCCTAGTCAAACCGTAAGTGATGCTGAGAAGCTTAGTTATGATTATGGTTTAAAAGTAGCTAAAGCTATAGAGACTGAGTGGTTTAATAATGATTATAATAATAATAGGTATAGAAACAATATGAATAACTTTCATAACCTAAGATTATATGCTAGAGGCGAACAGTCGATACAAAAGTATAAGGATGAGTTATCTATAAACGGTGATTTGTCCTATTTAAATTTAGACTGGACACCTGTTCCAATTATTCCTAAATTTGTTGATATAGTTGTTAATGGTATAGCTGAAAGAACATATGATATAAAAGCATTTTCACAAGATCAATATGGAGTAGCTAAAAGAACACAATACATGGAATCTATTCTAGCAGATATGAGATCTAAAGAATTAGATGCTTTTGCTAAACAAGCTTTCGGTATTAATTTAACTGAAAATAATCCTGAGATACTACCTGAAACAGAAGAAGAATTAGGATTACACATGCAGCTTAGCTACAAGCAAGCTGTAGAGCTAGCAGAAGAACAAGCGTTAAGTGTTTTAATGGAAGGTAATAATTATGAACTTATAAAGAAAAGATTTTATTATGATTTAACGGTTCTTGGTATTGGAGCTGTAAAAAATAATTTTAATACTTCTGAAGGTGTTACTATAGACTATGTTGATCCAGCTAACTTAGTTTATTCTTATACTGATTCTCCTTATTTTGAAGACATATATTATGTTGGTGAGGTTAAATCTATTCCAGTAAATGAATTAGCTAAACAGTTTCCTCATTTAACAGAAAGCGATCTTGAGGATATAATGAAAAATAAATCTTATCATAGAAATAATAATCATAATAAATATAGTTCTGATAAAGAAGATAATAATAAAATACAAGTTTTATATTTTAATTATAAAACCTATATGAATGAAGTTTATAAAGTAAAAGAAACTGGAACTGGAGCTGATAAAGTAATACCTAAAGATGATTCGTTTAACCCACCGGAAAATATGGAAGGTGGTTATTCAAGATTACTAAGATCAATAGAGTGTTTGTATGAAGGAGCTATAATTTTAGGTACTGATAAACTTCTTAAGTGGGAAATGTCTAAAAATATGATGCGTCCTAAAAGTGATTTTACTAAAGTTAAAATGAATTACTCTATTGTAGCACCTAGAATGTATAATGGAAAAATAGAAAGTTTAGTAAAAAGAATAACTGGTTTTGCTGATATGATTCAATTAACACATCTAAAACTACAGCAAGTAATGTCAAGAATGGTTCCGGACGGTGTTTATTTAGATGCAGATGGATTAGCAGAGGTTGATTTAGGTAACGGAACTAATTATAATCCACAAGAAGCACTAAACATGTTCTTCCAAACTGGTTCTGTTATTGGTAGATCATTTACTCAAGATGGTGATATAAATCCTGGTAAAGTACCTATTAAAGAAATAACATCTGGATCAGGTGGTAATAAAATGCAAGCTTTAATTAGTACGTATAATTATTATCTACAAATGATAAGAGATGTAACCGGTTTAAACGAGGCTAGAGATGGTAGTATGCCAGATAAAAATGCTTTAGTTGGAGTTCAGAAGCTAGCAGCTGCTAATAGTAACACAGCCACAAGACATATCTTGCAAGCTGGTTTGTTTTTAACAGCAGAAACAGCAGAGTGTTTATCTCTTAGAATATCTGATATAATTCAATACTCACCAACAAAAAATGCTTTCATACAAGCCATCGGAGCTCATAACGTTGCTACATTGGAAGAGATGTCAGAATTACATTTGTACGATTTTGGAATATTTATAGATTTAATGCCTGATGAAGAAGAAAAAGCTATGTTAGAAAATAACATACAAATGGCTCTTCAACAAAAGAATATAGAACTAGAAGATGCTATTGATCTTAGAGAGATCAAGAACGTAAAGCTAGCTAATCAAATGTTGAAAATAAGAAGAAAAAAGAAACAAGATAGAGATAGAAAGTTACAATTAGAAAATATACAGGCTCAATCTCAATCTAATACTCAAGCTGCGCAAGCAGCTGCTCAAATAGAAGTTCAAAAGAACCAAGCGTTAACACAAAGCGATTTACAGTTAGAACAAGTTAAAGCTAAATTAGAAGCTGAAAAAATGATGCAAGAAGTTGAATATAAAAAACAACTTATGCAGTTAGAGTTTGAAATGAGTATGCAGTTAAAAAATTTAGAGGTTAGCGGTATGAAAGAAAGAGAAAAACAGAAAGAAGATAGAAAAGATGAAAGAACAAAAATTCAAGCCTCTCAACAAAGTGAGATGATTGAACAAAGAAATAGTGGAAAACCACCTAAAAACTTTGAGTCTGCAGGTAATGATATACTAGGTGGCGGATTTGATTTAGGTGCGTTTGACCCTAAGTAAAAATTATTAATTATTATTATATTATATTATGGAAGAAAAAGATGAACAAGTAGTTGAAGAAACTACACAAGAGGCAACTGAACAAGTTGATGAAACAAAATTTGAAAGCGCTGATGACGATAGCGTAATTAAAGTAGATTTAAATAAACCTCCAACACTAAAAGAAGATGAAGCTAAAGAAGATAACACTGACGATAGCATAGTAGTTGAAGAGTCTGAAAAAATTGAGTCTACAGAAAAACAAGAAGAAGTACAACCGGAAGAAGAAGTACAAGAAACTACAGCTTTAGAAGAAATTACTGAAGATTCAACAGAAGAAGAAGTTGCTGAAGTAGAAGAAAAAGTTGAAGAAGCTATAGCTGAAGCAGAAGCTACCGGTAAGCCACTACCAGAAAATATTCAAAAGTTAATGGAATTTATGGAAGAAACTGGTGGAGATTTAAGTGACTATGTAAAGCTTAATCAAGATTACTCAAAGCTAGATGATCAAAATTTATTATACGAGTATTATAAGCAAACAAAACCTCATTTAAATAACGAAGAAATTAACTTCCTTATGGAAGATTCGTTCTCTTATAACGAAGAAGAAGATGAAGAAAGAGATATACGAAGAAAAAAATTAGCGTTAAAAGAGCAAGTTGCCAACGCTAGAGCCCATCTGGACGGGCAAAAGTCCAAATACTATGAAGATATTAAAGCTGGTTCAAAACTCACGAGTGAGCAACAGAAGGCAGTTGATTTCTTTAATAGATATAACAAAGAGTCAGAAGAGAATAAAAAAGTAGCAGAATCACAAAAATCTAATTTTTTAAAGAAAACAAATAATGTTTTTAATGATAAGTTTAAAGGCTTTGAATATAACGTTGGGGATAAAAAATATAGATTTAACGTGAATAATACTGAAGAAATTAAAAATACTCAAAGTGATATAAATAATTTTGTCAAGAAGTTCTTGAACGAAAAAAATGAAATGTCTGATGCTAAAGGGTATCATAAATCTCTATTTACAGCTATGAACGCTGACGCTGTTGCAAAACACTTTTATGAACAAGGAAAAGCTGATGCTATGAAAAATAGTGTAGCTAAAGCTAAGAACGTTAATATGGATCCAAGACAAAGTCATGGAACTATAGACGCTGGAGGTATAAAAGTAAAGGTGTTAGGTAATGATTCTTCTGATTTTAAGTTTAAAATTAAAAACAATAAATAACAATTTAAAATTAAAAAATTATGGCAATTACTGCAGGAGATAATTTGAATAGTGTTCCAGCTCCACAAAAGCAAACATTATCTACAAATTACTTAGATCTTTCATCTGCGTCAAACGCAGGTTGGGGTCAACAATACGTTCCAGATTTAATGGAAAAAGAAGCTGAGGTTTTTGGACCTCGTACAATTTCAGGTTTTTTAGCGCAGGTTAGTGCTGAAGAATCTATGACTGCTGATCAAGTTGTTTGGTCAGAACAAGGTAGGTTACACATTTCGGTAAAAGGTACAGTTGCTGTATCTGGTTCTACAAACGGTACGTTTACTGTAACAAGTGATATTGATGGTAATACTTCTGGTTTTACTGTTGCTGATCACGGTGTTAGAACTAATGATATAGTACTTATTGCAAGTGATGGTATAGTTACGCCTTGTTTAGCTGTTGATACTGATACAGCTGAGATTCAAGTTGAACCTTTTGATAAAGCTAATTTAGCTGGTCACGCTACAACTGCTGGCGGATCAACTTTATTAGTTGTTGGTTCTGAATACGCAAAAGGAACATCTTACAACGATGGCAACTTTGCTGCTGCTACTTCACGTACTCCAGCTAACGAGCCTAAGTTCCAAACTTTCACTAACAAACCAATTATAATGAAAGATTACTACGAAGTATCAGGATCTGATGCATCTAGAATTGGTTGGGTAGAAGTTTCTACTGAGGCTGGACAATCTGGTTACTTATGGTACTTAAAAGCTGAAGCTGATACAAGAGCTAGATTTACTGACTACATTGAGATGGCAATGCTAGAAAGCGTTAGAGGTTCCAACTCTACTGTTGTTGATACTAGTTTAGGTGCTGCATCTGACGCTGGTGTTGGTACGCAAGGTTTATTTGATGCTATTACTGATAGAGGTAATGTTACTTCTGGTGTAAATGGTGTTAACGCTGCTACTGATTTAGCTGAGTTTGATGCGATACTTGCTGAGTTTGATAAGCAAGGTGCTATTGAAGAATACATGATGTTCGTTAACAGATCAACTAGCTTAGCTATTGATGACATGTTAGCTTCAATGAATTCTTACGGAGCT
>Ga0098043_1000856_pt1 | contig 10873 bp, 13 predicted proteins | sample 9B_taG_FD_92581 | JGI IMG/M metagenome (GOLD analysis project Ga0098043, IMG submission 92581) | Marine viral communities from the Subarctic Pacific Ocean - 9B_ETSP_OMZ_AT15188_CsCl metaG | ecosystem: Environmental > Aquatic > Marine > Oceanic | place: Subarctic Pacific Ocean | collected 2015-01-10 | reverse complement strand
TTTTAATTTTTGTAAAAGTTCCATTAATTTTTTTTGTTTTTCCATTTCCTCCATACCCATTTCAGAACCTTTATCTAATAAACTTAGACCAAGCATAGTCATTGGATTCATAACCTCACCACCCTCAGCATAAGCACCTGTAAACTCTGCTGGTGGTAAAAATCTAAATTGTGGGTCATTTTGTCTTGCAAGTCTAACTATTCTATCAATATCTAAACCTTCACCTCTATCAAAAATACTTTCATCGTCATCTTCTTCTTCTTGTCCTCTAGCAGCCATTAATCCAGCGAGTCCCGATAGACCTGTAATACCTGCAATCTTACCAAGACCAGTAAGACCTAAAGATCCTCCACCTTTTGTTAAACCTAATTTACCTAATATTCCTTTAGAACTAAAACCCATTGATGGAGGTAAAGCTCCACCAAATAATTTTGCTTTTAGTCCACCTAGTGCACCTTTACCCATAAGTCCACCAAAACTTGTTCCAGGTATACCAAATGTTAATCCACCTAATATTGCAGCTTTTCCAAGAGGGCTTTTAACAACTTTCTTTACAGCACGTTTAGCTTTCTTTACAAGTTTACCCAAAAAGTATCCTTGTCTAGGTTCCTGTAGACTCATGATTCCACCCATGTTTCGAAGCTGTCTTTCCATATCTGATCTTGAAATTGCCATAGTTTATCTATCTTATTTGGTTTCTCCGAATAAATCAAGGCTTGGCATGATGACCCTGACATCTTTTCTTATGTCAGATTCTGGTATGCCTTTGGCTTTCCAATCGGCATCATCCTTATAAACCTCGCCTGTTTTAAGGTTGGTTATTGTTGTTATGATCTCTTTTGGTTCTATTGTTGGTATATCTTTCATTACGTTGTTACCTCTCTTGGCTGTATTTCTAATATGGAGGCGATGACGTGCAGCTCGTTCGCGTCAGCAGCCTGTACTTTAAGTATTTCACTCTCTTCCATTACAAGAGGGTTAGTTAAAAGTTCTGTTGTTGCCTTGGATGCTATGGCCTTATCCTTGAATAGATTGAATATAGCACCACTAGCATTTACTAAAGTTATGGTTATGGTGGATCCTGATCCGGCGTCCTCTGATACCAACAATGATTTAATTACAGATGTTTTAGCAGTTGGAACTGTATACAATGTTGTAAGATCAGCTGTTGTTAAATCTACTTTTTTATTTATAAAACTATTTGCCATTAATTTATGAAGAAGTTAAATGCTTCTACCTCATCTTTTAAATCCTGTTGATATGTTGTATTAAGCTTTTCTACTATGGCGTCAAGATCTCTAGTCTGTGCCTCTGCCACTGTGTAATCATATTCTTGTGCGGGTCTGGTTATAACTTGTGATATCTTTGCCATTACAAACCGTATCCAAATCCCTCTCTACCACCAGAGTCATAAGAATATCCCCCTGTTGGTCCTCCTGAATCTTGAACTCCTGGTCCACCACCACCCGTTCCTGGTCTTCTACCTCTTCTTTTTGATTCAAGTTCTGCTGCTGCTTTATCTCTTGCATCTTTTAAAGCTTTTGCTTCTCTATCTTTTAATGCCTGTAGATCTTTTAATCTTTGTTGAAGAACAGCTGATTTCTTTTTCTTCAACGTTTTTTTAATTGTTTCCATTCTTTTATCAATAGCTCCACTTAATCCATAAGTGGTTTCATCACCCGTCTTACCACTTGTTAATGCATTTAATAAACCACCTGATACAATATTGTATTGATCCATTCCTGGTATTTGAGACATCAGTCCTCTGGTATTTGGATCTGAATAAAAATCTTCTAAAACACCTTGTCTATAATCTCTTTCAGGTAATAAATTAGCTAATATACCAATCCCAGGTAAACCTGTTAATAATGATGCTACACCACCGATAGCAGTTTTTCCTAAATTAATGCCTTTACTAATACCACTTGATATGTTTGATTTTGTTTTATCTATAAAACCTCTAGTATCTATCCCTTGTAAATTTGGAGGTATTGAAAAATTTTTTTTAGCTAAAAATTTAGCAGTTGCTTCTGGAGTACCTAGATTAAGTGCTCTATAATTAAAGTTTCTATCTAAAAAACCTTTTGTTGGATTGTTCTGTCTTAAAAAAAAGTTTTCTACAGGGGCATCGGTAAAATCAATTGCAGGTGTTCCCATGCCTGGTACAAGTTCATCACCACTTGAGAAGTCTATTCTACCAGGAACATCTACAGGTGGAAACATTTCTAAACTTTGTAAACGATTAGGCATGTAATCAGGATTCATTATTAAATCTTGATATATATTTGAATTAGTTATTGACATTATCGTCTCCCGTCTGGTTGTATGTCTAATCTAAATGTTCCCAGTTTCCAACTTTGGCTAACTGCTGTATTTTCTACTTTAAGAGCTATAGCACGTGCACGAGCTCTTGTATCTATTTTTTTTGTGCTAGATGTTACATCAAAAGGTCCTAATGGGGATCCTGATTGCGAATCGTTAGGGAAATCGCGTAAATTTAAGGTTATTCTAGTAGATCCAGTTTGAGATATAAAATCAGGTATAAATCTTCTTATCTTCATTATAAACTCACCATCTCCTCTAGTATCAGCAATACCGGTCATCTGATTACCTACTATTCTCTGACTTATATCAAAATCTCCAGAAGATATGTTTGCAAGTATCGCAGTTATTGTTCCGTTTCTATTTTGATCGGTTCCTGTTTCGTGTTCATAGTATGCAGTTCTACCTTCTGTGTTACCTACAACATCAAACGATGAATCATTATCAGCATCATAATCTAAAGCATGTGGTTTACCGAATACAGCAGAGTCTCTCCACATGGTTCTATCTAAAGTTCCCACAGTCCATACTGGTCTTTGAGGTGAAGAGTCAAAATAATTATATACAACACATTTGTTAATTATATCTGATGTAGCTGACGGATAAAACCATATAACCTCACCAAATAGATTATTTAATCCTGCTGACACCATTTGATTACCAGATAATAAATTTATATCATCGTAAACAAAATCCTCTACCAGGCAAGGCAAAGATTCTAATCTACCAGCAAATCTAAAAAAACCATTCTCTGACATCCAATATGCAGCACCATCAACCTCAACACATGCATTTTGTCCAACCAAACCACAGTTAGTTCCAACCTGTGCGAACGCAAACGTAAAAGGTGATCCTACAAAACGTTGTGTGAATAACGCTGTATCGGTCCAAACATATATCGCATCACGTCCTCTAATTGCTCCCATGATCCGTGATCCATCGGCAAGTCTTTGTGTACCAGCTGTATTGGTCGCTGAAGGTGCGTAAGTATTTATATCTTCTTGATCCGAGAATCTTACAAACATATCATCTTGAGTTGTTGGATCACCAATAGTTGTTTCTGTTCCAAAAAACACCAAGTGTCTATCCGGTGTAGATACAACCATGTGTCTTGATGCAGTTGGGGCACCTGTAATAATCGCAGCTCTTGTTTCTGTTGCATTACCTAAACTAGAATCCCAAGAAAAACATGCACTATCGTGAATTAAACAAATAGCTTTGTCTCCAAAATTATCTATAGACCACATACCCGGATCCAACGCAAGACCTTCCGAGGTTTCTTGGTTCCAAGCTCCAAAGTCACTGGTGTTTGTCACAGTGGCACCACTACTATGAGACGCTCTGGTTGTCCCTCTAACAGCTCTTGTGATTCCCGTTAAAGTAGTTCCTCCAGTTACTCCAGTGTAAGAAATTTCTTCTGTTCCTACTTTTATAAAATTAGTTCCAGTATCTGGAAATTGTGTAGCGTCAGTTAAGACAATGGAAGTTCCTGATCCTCCAGTTCCAAATGCATTGTCTCCTAAAGCTCCATTTAAAGTTGTTGTAACGGCAGAAGATGCCTCTCCACCCCAAGATCCAAGACCCCAACCATATCCTTTCTCTTGAACAGCTGTTCCGACAGGAAAATAATGTTGTACTCTTATACCACCCGATGTCGTTGCACCAGATCCTGACTCATTTGATGGCATCGTAATGGTTAAAGTTGTGGAAGTCGGTACACTTGTTACCATAAATTTTTTATCGTCAAAATCAGAAGCACCAAAGTTAGAGTTTGTTATTGTGGTAAAATTGTCTAATAATATAATATCGTTAATATTAATGTTGTGTGATCCACTAAAGGTTATCGTAACGGCTGAATCTCCATTGGTCGTGCTAAATGCACTTGTAAGCGTTGTTGTAGATTTAATAGGATGTATGTCATAAAATACACCACCAGAAAATGCATACAAGATTCTATTTGTTCCTATTATAGCATATCTTCTTGATTGACTATTGATAAAATGGTGAAGTCCTCTACCAGCACCAGTTAATTCATTTTCATTTACGTTTCCTAATTGATTCCAACCACCTATTTTTTCAGGTATACCATATCTAAATCTAACATTATCACAATCAATCCACTGTCCTTCAGCTCCAGTTGGTGTAATTTGTTTGTTAATTCCAGGGGCAAAACTTATTTTTTGTAACATAAAAAATCCTTAGTAGGGCAGGAAATGGTGTGGTGAAATTTCCTGCCATATCATTATATACAATATAATTTAGGTATTTTAAACGTTTATTTTAAGGTCTAAAAAAAGCAGGCAGACCAACAAAAGGTCTTCTATCAAATTTATTTAATTTTCCTAATTTAGAATTAGCTCTGTTATAGTGTAAAAAAACCTGTCCACAGTCTTTACCTTTAAATTCTTCTCTCCAATGTTCTAGTTCACATCCAGAATATATAAGCATATCACCTGGTTTTAAATCTATTTTTACACCCGGACTAGTTCCCTCTTTATATTCTGTGTATTCTGTGTGACGTTTATTATTTATTGGATCTAAATATATTGGCCAAGGATCTCCTCCTAAATTTAAAGTGGTAGATATTTCACATGAATATCTGTCTTTATGTCTTCGTAACACGTCTCCTTTTTTATATATTCTTGCATATGAATAAGTTTCATTTAATTTTAATCCAGTATGTTTTTCCATAACAGGTTTTACTTCTTCTAATAAAGTTTCCATTACAATATCACCATAGTGTGAGTAAGTATTAGGAACTTGATCATCATTCCATATGCCGTGCTCTGTATGAAAAGGAGATAGGTATTTTTGTTCAAATAAAAATTTTGCTACTTTTCTTTTTTTTAAAAAATAAGCAAAAATAAAATCTGCTAATTCTTTACTAATTGCTTTTTTTAATACTGAATATTTATTTTTTTCAAAACTCATATTAGAGAAAACCATCCTGTTATTATTATTTTTTCTTTATTTACAATTTCACTTTTGTGAACATGAGTAAAATCTGTAGGCCAAATTAAAGTAAGACCTTTTTTAGAAGGGGTAATAATTTTTTGATATTTAAATTCAGTGCCTCCTTTTTCTAAATCATTTAAATATGTCATAAAAACTAAAACTCTTTGTGAAAATCTTTTAGAGGATCTTTCACAATGAAATCTTTTAAATCCACCTTTTTTTGAATATTTTTGAATATTACATCCTGAAACATTAAATCTTTCATACGTATTTACTTCAGGATATTTTTTCATATATAAATTTAAAACTTCTTGAAGATATTTATTGTAGTCAATAATTTCTTTATCAAGATTATTTTTTTCAATACATAGATCCATAGAATCCTTAACTGATTTATTTACCATTCCACCTGTTACAATTCCTGGTCTAGCATGTGAATTAAATTCATTATAATAAGATATTAAATTATCACAAATTTTTTTAGGAATAAACCAGCCACCAATAAAACTTTCTTTAGGTAATTTATATTGTTTAAGCATACTATCTATAAGGCTTTCCTAAATTCCAAATAACTAAACTATTTCTTTCCCCTTTTGTAATTGGACATACTCTATGCCACACAAAACTAGGAAATACAACTAAAGAACCTCTAGGTGATATTTCTGTGCATTTTTTAATAACAGGTTTTTTATCTGGATCCCCACTTCTAAAATCAAACTCTAACTCGCCACCCTCATAATCTTTTGGATCTGATAAACTAACGGTCACTGATAATTTTCTAATTTTACCATTTCTTGGATCTTTTGGATTATCTGGATAATAAAAAGGTTCATTTAAACTGTCCCAATGCCAATCATAATATTGTCCTTTTTTATATTTTGTAAATTGACAAGATTCAGACCAATCCCACTCAAAATTCCATCCAGCTAGTTTGTTTGCTAAATTAACATACGGTTGAATCTCTTTATAAATCCATCTACCATCCATCCAAACAATATTTGAATCTCTTTTTTTCTTTAAATCTTTTAACTCTTTTTTGTTTAATTCTTTTTCGTGAGTTCGAAGACCAGTCACTCCTATTTGATCTTGAAGTTGATAACTATATTTTATGATATCATCACAAATATGTTTTGGAATTGCTGATTGAAAATACCAATAATAATTTTTTAAATTCATAAACTTTCTAAATTTATGATATATTAAATTAAAATTAAAGTAAAGACCTAGTTTATTAAACTGCTACCCATTCTAATGCAGAGGGATCCCAATCAAGAGGTTGTCCGTTATGATTTTCAGCAGTCCATTTTAAACCCTCTTCATTCCAAGCAACATCGTAAATATGTTCTACTTCCCCAATCGTATATGTAATATTGGTTGGAAATTCTACCGGTGCTTGCCAATCATCATTGTCATCTAATGACCAAGAAGCATAAGGTTGTGCGTGTAAAAATTTATCTTTTACAGGATCATAAACGAATCCTGCCGCGGCGTATTGTTTTCTAAAATTATTATTATAAGAGGTTTGTTTCCATATTCCACCTTTATAAAATTTTTCACAAAACTTTTCACCATCAACATGCATATCATTTTCACCTATAGTGCCGCCGTTTGCGGGATTGTCATTTCCCACAACATGCACTCTGACCACAACTAAATGTGTATCAGTTGTGAAACCTGTTGGATCTATTTTTGATTCTAATCGTGCAAAGTGTGCCATAATTTATTTCCTATACTGTTAGTACCCCATCCACAGTAAAAGTAGCTATGTGATCAGATCCAGATGTATTTAATGTATTTGTACCTGGTGAAACTGCAATTGATGCAGGAGCGTCAGTTATTCTAATAATAACTATACCCGATCCTCCTGCAGCTCCATTTTGGGCTGCTCCTGGGGGACCTGTTCCTTGTCTTCCACCACCGCCAGCACCTTTATTTACTGCGCCAGCAGTTGCATTTGAAGGTTCTACTGCTCCATTTCCGCCACCACCTGGGCCTCCTGAACCTGCGGGATTATTTCCGCCACCTCCGCCACCACCTCTTGTGACTGGAGATCCTGTAATTGAACTTGCTAAACCGCTTCCACCACCAGAACCTGAACCATTGTTTCCATCTTGACCAGCTGAACCAGCTCCACCGCCACCAGCTCCAGTATTATTACCTGGACCCGGAGAGTCTCCGCCATCTGTGCCTTGACCTGATGTGCCTGATCCTCCGGTTTGTTGACCTGATCCTCTTGAACCAGCGCCTCCACCTGAACCACCGTTTCTATCAGAACCAAAACCGCCGTTTCCGCCTTTAGTTGATACAATTATAGAACCAATACTACTGTCTTCACCTTTAGCACCGATAGCTCCACCAGCACCAACTGTGATTGTATTGTCTCCTGCTGGTATTTCAACTGCGGATTCGGTTGAGGCTCCACCACCAGATGTTTCTGATCCAAAAGAATTTCTATAACCACCGGCTCCACCGCCACCAGAACCAAGAAGATTAGAACCTATGCCGGCACCACCTCCGCCACCGCCTGCTAAAACTAAATATTTAATTTCGACAGGTGCTGCTGATCCTCCAGAACCAAATCCTAGAATTTGAAAACCAAAAGATTTTCCTCTTCGAGAGTTTTTATTTTTTGAATTTTTACCTTCGGCTGTAAGAGGTAAATTTAGTTTATCTCTCATATTTAAATTCCTTACGCGTCGTTAGCAGCGTCTGTAGTAAAGAACAGTTTAATCCCAAGTAATCTTGCATCAGCATCTAAATCATCTGCTGAAACATCTCTTGATATTTGAAAGAACACGTACTCATCTGTACTAGGTGAGCCCGCTATTGTTACCGCTCCACTTTCTGCTGTTACGTCTAAATCATTTGATGTACCACTATGTGCTTTTGCTGTAGGTGCAACCGCAGTACCAAAAGCAGTATTTAAATCTCCACTGTCTGCTAATGCAACACCTTGCAAGGCCCATGAGGTTGTTCCTGTATTTGTTGAAGTAGCTGTAAAAAATGCTTGAAAAGTTACTGTGCCTTCATTCCATGACTTAGGAAAAGCAACAGCAAATTGTGCAAACTCATCAGAAGATTTATCAAAATCTAAAACTTTTAATTCTGGTCCATTTGATAACTCTACTTGAGCAGCTTCTGCACCACTTGTAGTATTGGCATACATTGCAACTGCTGGCACCCATATAGTTTCTTTTCCTGCAACTTTTACGGCAGATCCTCCAGCTTGAACAACACCATTTCCGTTTGGTGCAATATTAATGTTTCCATCTGCTCCATCTGTGATTGTAATACTTCCAGAGTTTGTTCCAGAGTTTGTATCTAATACAAGATCATGTGTGCCACTTGTTGTAAGTGTAGCTGCAGCTGCACCTGTACCGATTCTAGTTTCTCCAGTTCCTTTTGGTTTTATATGAACATCAACATTTGTTTCTCCACTCGCACCTAGGATTGGTGGATTTCCTGTAGCAGCATTAGTTACTTCTAATTCATTTACTGCTGAAGATGTCGTTTGAAATATAATTTGTTCATTTCCATTTTCATCATTAATTCCATGTGCATCATCAAAAGCTATATTAAAACTATTAGTATCTAAATCACCACCTAGTTGTGGTGAAGTATCATCAACAACATCTGATATACCAGTTCCAATCGCAAGAGTTTTAATATCTGGATTTGTGCCATCATTAGCGGCAGCGAAAACTATTTTATCACCTTTATCTGTTGCTGAAAAAGTAAACGTAGATCCTGAACCAGATGCATATTTAAATTGAACTGTATGTGATCCTGAAGTTGAATTTCTTAAAATATAAAAATTTTGTGCATCTAATGGAATTGTTACAATTTGATTTCCAGAAATAGTTCCTGTGAATTCAATCATTCTGTGAGCCATAACAGCACCAGTTGATCCATCAGAAACTGACAATGCAGTTGTTTGTGCTCCACCAGCAATGCTTTGTTGAGTAAACCCACCAGATATTTGTTCAATAAGTTCTAAATTGGTATTAGTTTTTGTTCCCCATGTACCGGCGTTTTCACCAGTTGCTTGGAGCTCAATACCTAAAGGTGTAAATGTAGATGCCATAAATTTTTATCTCCTATGCAGCGTCAGTATAACTTGTATTTGATCCTGTTGCAACACTTGTATACGAAGAATTTGAACCTGTGTCAACGCTAGAATATGCTTGAATTCCAAAGCCTGTGGCCGTGCCAAAACCTGCTACGGAAGAGGTTATACTTTGGCCTGTTAATCCCATTACATCGGCAGGTGTTATTGATCCCACACTAAACGTTGCAGAAATTCCGGTTAATCCCATCACATCGGCGGGTGAAATAGATCCCACAGAGGATGTTACAGAGAATCCCGTTGCGTCTATAATTGGATTTGATGAAACAGTTAGTTCTCCTGAAGAAGATGTTGCTGAGACTCCGGTCAATCCCATTACATCTGCAGGTGATATAGAACCAACGTTAGATGTTAGCGCTCTACCCGTTAATCCCATTACATCAGCAGGAGAAATTGATCCAACATTTGATGTTATAGAAATCCCTGTAATAGAAAAAGATACATCACCAATTATCGTAGGTGAGCCAACACTTCCAGTTGCGGTCTGACCTGTTAATCCCATTACATCTGCAGGATTTACTGTAAACATACCCCAACTGTTTTCACCGTAAGAGGCATTACTCCAACCGTTAGCTCCTAAGTTTGATGTAATCCCATCAGGGGCTTGAAGTTCTACAACTAATCCTGATTCACCCCAGTTTTCATTACCCCATGTATCCTGTCCCCAACCAAGATTTATTTCTGCTGAAACTGTTAATGAACCTATTGAAGATGTGATTGATAGGCCTGTTAGATTAACTTGTTGATCTCCTAAATTATTCCATGTTGTTCCTGGTTCATTAAAAGACTTAGCACCCCAACCAGTTGTTATGGCATTTTGTGTGCCCCAACGACCCTCGTTCCAGGTTGTGCCTGATTGATTCCAAGTATTTGGCATAAGGAGGACCTCCTTATGCTAATCTTATGATTGCGTTAGATGCATCCGCTGTTGGAAATTGTATTGTAAAAGTTCCACTGGTTACAGTTTTATCACCACCAAAAGCGATAACAGCAACAGCTTTGTCAGATTGTGTGTCATTATAAATTAATGCACCGTTTGCTGTAAAAGATGCCGAAGTATAACTTACATCTGCAAAATCACATACTGCAGTCGAACCTGATAAAGCTGGAGTAACACTAGTTAGTGTTGCACCACCTGCTGAATAAGCAGATCCTGATGTATTAGAAATTTCGTTTGATGTGCTATATGCTGTTGTACCAGCACCTAAAGATGCATCACTTGTAAACAAAGCTATTTTAAAAGTATTACCGCTTGATGCAGTGAAGTTATGTGTACCAACTAAAATTTCTTGTTTAAAGCTGTTACATATTGCCGATGATATTGCCATAATTTATCTCCTAAGGGTTCGCTGAAGTTATCGGTATTCGAACAGCGCCATCAGTATAGTCGTCTCTTCGTCTTCTACCAACTTGTTCGTTAGCAAACTTCTGTACCTCTTGTTTATACTTATTTTCATATAGTGTCAACAT
>Ga0098043_1000853_pt1 | contig 10883 bp, 11 predicted proteins | sample 9B_taG_FD_92581 | JGI IMG/M metagenome (GOLD analysis project Ga0098043, IMG submission 92581) | Marine viral communities from the Subarctic Pacific Ocean - 9B_ETSP_OMZ_AT15188_CsCl metaG | ecosystem: Environmental > Aquatic > Marine > Oceanic | place: Subarctic Pacific Ocean | collected 2015-01-10 | reverse complement strand
GAATAAAAATACATGTCCGCACTATCTAATTTACGAAACTCTCCTGTGCCAAGGTATACCAACAACAAAAAGGCATCTATCACTTCCGACTCATCCATGCAGTTGTGCCCATGTACGCCCCAACGATGCCTGCCCCACTAATGTAGAATAAGTTGCTTATATCGGACAGAGCTTCGATACGCTCAAGAGGTATCCAAGGTGTAAACAGCGCGGCGGTGAACAAGCCCATGCCTATCAAAGTGTATCTTGCCATACGCAACTGAGCCAGACTTTTACGTAAATCTCGTTCTGTTTCACGGATCTCTTTTGCATGTTCAAGTTCGTCGTCTGTGACTACGCCATCTCCGTCAAGGTCATATTTGTCGTAATCGCTTTCTGGCTGTAGCTTTTTATTCATTTCTGGCTCTCCCGTATCTCTTTCAGGCTTTCCTGAACCGTCATTTCCCTCTTAGCGTTAGGGTCATACTTGCATTGATATTCTGACGGTATGTACTCCATGTATGCAAAAATCTGTGACTCAATGGTGTTGTTTGCACCCTTGAACACACAAACCGTTTGCTTGTTGTCCAGCTTTTCGCATTTTACTTTTCGGCAAGTTACCATCAGATCGTCTGCGTTAGCTACTGTCCCCTTCAAAAAGAAGACAAACCCAATCAACAGGCCCGCACCAACCAGACTCATCACTATCCACGCCACAATCTCTACAAACTTGCGACGGCGTTGCCTTTGCTTATACAAAGTCTCCTGCCTCTGTTTGCGGATCTGACCTTCCATTTTTACAAGGGAGTCCCATTTGGACTTACCAAGAGTCAGCCCAATCCATTGTTGAAGCTCTCGTCTTTGCTGCTCGGCTTTTTCTTTAGCGGCAAAGGTTTCTATAGCCTCCTGTTCAACGGACTTACCATTGAACAGCTTTTTAAAGATGGGAGGGTTCTTGGCTTCTTTCTCAAGCATGTCTAGGTCACTGAGAGCACCCATCCATCTTGATAAGTCAGCGGCCATAGACTCAATGTCTCTGCCTATTGCAAAGCCTTTTTTAATAGCTCCAAAAGCGGCAGACGCCGTTGCCATAGCAGTTACTGGATCCATTAGCTTTTCCCGTAGCTAAAGGTAGGGCTTAACTATAACCGTTGTAACCGCCACCTTTTACTGCTGCACCCATACCGCGAGCAGTCATACGGCTCATAGTCGTAGGGATCTTGGCGTCAGCAGTTTTGCCGTAAGGTATACGACCCTGACCTTTGATGTCAGCAAAATCATCAACTTTTGGCGCTGAACCCGGCTTGTTAGTCACAATCTTTACTGCGCTCATCTTATTCACCTCTCTGCTTAATAAACTCTCGTTCCATAGCGGCGTTAATACGAGCCTGCGTCTGCCGCTCTTGGCTAGCCAGCCTTTGCTGGAACTGATCTGCTCGCATCCTCTGGTTCTGTGCATCCAGATTAAGCTTGGCTTGATCCACTTGTGCGTCAGCCTGTTCCGCTTGTGCCTTGATCTGGAGCTCCTGCTCTTTCAACTTGACTAACGGATCAGGGCCCTGACCGGATACCTGTGCAGACATCTGCTTGACCATCTGCATACCTTCGGCAACAAACTGTGCGGTCAAGCCCTCAACCTGCAACATTTCTTCTTCCGTAGCCGCCTCACCCCCAGCCGCTTGCCTTGACTGAATAAACTGTACTGCCGCCCGCTCCCGCGCGGCAATCTTTACGTGCTCCATGATATGCTTCTGTAGTTCCATAGCAATGGCAGGCATCGCCGCAACCATTGGCGTAGATCCAAAGACCATGTGAGCCATTATATGTGCCTCATGCTCTTGCCCTTCAAAAGCTTTCAATGGAATCATGTCCATAGAGTCGATGTTCTCTTGTGCAGGATCCTTGGGAACCGGCTCCTCGTCAGGGACGCGCTTCATAATACGGTCCGTGTCCCGTACACCAAGAGCCTCATACATGTCCTGATATACCTCGTGCATGTTATGCAACTCCGGAGCAGCCCCAGCCAACTGCAACTTAGTCTGAGCCAAAGCAATCCTTTGTGCCTGACTAAACACATTCGGATCCGATACCGGAATAACGTCTATCCGGTCATCAAAGTCCGACGCCATGATAGTAGCGTCCGCACCTTCCACAGAATACGGATACTCTTGCGGCAAACTCTCGCTCATCACTCGCGAAAGGATCTTAAACTCCTGACGCATGGCATAGTGCAACCGTTTATGCACCGCGCTCATCACTCGTGAGCCCTGTTCTAACAGAGCTATAGTAGTGCCTACCGCAGCTTGCTGATTACCGTCACCAACTTTCATGTCAGTAATGGTCGCGAACCGCTGACCAGCGTTAACAACAAAGCCTAATAACTGAAACAGCGTCTGATCCGGCCCCTTGAACGGCAAAGGCATCAAACTGTCACGAATAGCCCCGCCCGGAGCGTCCACATCCCTAAATTCACCGGGCTGTAGCGGGTCATCATCGTCCCTGATCCGTAGTCCGCGGGCCTTGAAGCCTGCTGGTAGGTTGGAAAGCGTTCCAGCGTCGATTAACTGGCGAAGAGCCGCTGTTGCAGTGCGCGAAAGCCCGCCAATCGTGTGAATAAGGCCCAAACCATAGAAACCAAAGCCCGGAAGGAACTTGTAATGCACAAAATACTGTATTTTTCTCTGCAAATCATCGTCTTCGCGGTAATTTCTACGAATTGACAGTATCTGGCCGTTGTCCTGACTAATTGTTACCACATATGGTATCTTGATACCGGTGGGCTCGCCGTCTTCGTCCTCATCTTCGTACCCTTCAAGGTCCAAATCGACATGGCATTCCAAAATAGTGCAGTCATAGTCGATCTGAGAGGGCGTAACACCGTCAATACGTTGTATCTCGTCGCCCACGCTGTCCATTTCGGCCTGCGCGGGTAAAACCGGTATGTCCAGATAGAACCCAGACACCTGTTTCTTGCGAAGATCGTTCAACGACATACGCAAAACCTGCGTTATATTAGGACAAGTGTCCAAATCTGCCGTGTCATAAGGAACAACCAAGTGTTCCGCCGGTATAAACTTGCTTACCGCACGGCCCATTGTTTCGTCATAGTAAACTTTTTTGAAAGTGCTGCCCGCTAGCGGTAAATAAAACAGCATCTGGTCCATGTCTGGCGTGTAATCCTCCATCACGTTGGTGATGTAGAAGTTCATAAACTGCCTTACACGTTGTGACTGCTGCTGTTTGGCGGTTGTTTCGCTTCCCATAACAGCAGTTCGCACGGGGCCGCTGGAAGGCAACAACTCATTGAACGCCTGCGCTTGAAATTGCGTAGCCGCCTCGGCAAGCAACGGGTGCGTAACACCAGAGGCCCCGCGGAACGGCTGTGTTCTTTCTTCATAGTTGAAGCCAAGAAGTTCAAGACCGTTGGCATAGGCATCTTCCCAATCCTGTCTACTAGATTTGTTTGCATCAAACTCTGCAAGCAGTTCACCGGCTATGCGACCAAGCTCCCTGTCAGGCATCTCCTCTGCAAGGTTCATATAGAAATCATCACCGCCCCCGCGCTGGTCCTGCGGATCAAAATCAATGGTCACACCGCCGTCATCTTCGGGGATCATCTCAATGTCCATGCCTTCAGCTACACCTTCAAAGGCGACCACGTTGTCGTCCATGCTGCCCGGTAGCTCAAGTTCTATTTCGGCGGCGAGATCCTCCGTGTCCAACTGAGACGGGACGTTGTCCATCATTCCTGCAATCGGTTTACGTGCCATTTAGCGTCTCCTTTGAGGCTAACTTACCATAGGACGATTCATATTTCTAGCAACAGGGGCTAAACTAGCCACGCCCCGTGGTCCGCGGCTCATGTTCCGCGCTACGTCGGCCAGTGTTATTACACCGCCTTCGGCTTTTTTAGCTGTAGCAGAAACAAGGTTTTTGGGATCAAAAATAGCATAATTAAAGGTGTCACCTTCGTAGGTTTGATACCCGTCAAAGCCCTTTTCTTTTAAAACGGGGGCGATAGATTCCATCGCATCGTAATTCCCCACCCTCATAAGTTCTAAAAAAGTCTCGTCATACGGGCTTGGCAAATACGGGTTTATTTCATCAACGGGAACTCCCGCTTCTCTAAGTATGTTAGCGTGTTTCGGGTTTTCCGGATTAAAAATGTTTAGGTTATCTTTTATATACACCGGACGAATGTTCGCACCCTCACTCACAATGGGCTCATATTTGCCCGACGAGCCGTACTGTGGAATTACTCCCGCGTACTCTTCGGCATATTTCGGGTTGTCTGAAAGATAAATAGCCCCCGACGGGCCCACCTTAAAATCTTCAAAAGAGTCTGTTGTACCGTGATAAAAAACATAGGGAATAAAATCACCTGTGTCGGAATTTTTATACCCTAGAACACCCAAATTTTCGGCTGACTTGGGGGCGGTAGTTAAAGATGCTTGAAACTGATTAGGGTACACTTCTTCGTAATCTACATCTCCGTACTCAAGTTCTTCACGGATGGCGTCGTCAATAGTATCCACAGCATCTGTTTCATCAACCACTATGTCAGTGTCAGCCGCTTCTCTTTTGCGAGTTGCAACAGGGATTTCTGTTTTTAGCTCCGGGTTTAAAAAGCGTTGTTGAACAACACGAGCTTCAATCTCTCCGTATAAAGCTTCATACACATTTATAGCCCGACCCATCACATAGTCGCTATCACCCTCTACTCCTAGACGTTCTTTAAGAGAGTTGTATATCGACATGAACTCTCCGCCACCCGGAGTGTTCTCAACCGCTTGAACCGCGTGTTGTATCTCGTGCAATAATGAAGATTGAAAATCACGAGCATTCGTAGCTTGCGCCATCGCTATAGTCGGCTTTCCACGAACACCATCATGCAAATAAAAACCACCAAGCTGCTTGGTTTCGCCCCCAACTTTTATGTTAGGAGCTTCCACGCCTACTACATAAACATCGCGAAGCTGGGGGTATTCTTCAAATAATTCTGGAAAGTCTAAAACCTCTGACAAGGTGGGGGCACGACCAAAACCTTTTTGTCCATCCGCGAACCTAGCCTCTTCAGGCATATCGTTTAAAAACAGGTCTTCTGTATTCGGATCATACTCATATCTTTGAACATCCGGTTTGAAACCAAACGACACTCTGTCTTTAGCGTAAAAATAATCCCCACCTTTAACAGTGTATCTGCTTACCTGAGAGCTTTTATCCCCTATTTTTAAAGTAGACTTTTCAGTGTTAGGTATCTCATGCCGAAAGGCATCAACATCCATGCCTAAAACATCGCTGTCAAAATAAGCCTGTGTTGCCCTGAATATTTCATCTTCATTTTTACCCATCTTGCGAAGCTCTTTAGCTATCTTTTCTTTCGCAGGACCCGTTGTAGAGTTTCTACCCGCAAGAATTTCTGTAATAGACGTGTCTGGTAGAGTGTCGTCCGGTAGCGGCAACATCGAACCTTCCGGGGTGACTGCCTGCGCCCGAACATTCGGCAAAAACTGCATGAAATCTTCAATGCCGCCAGCAACTGATTTAGCCCCTTTGGCCGTGAGCATCTCACCAAGACCCGCTACCCCACCAACTAACCGGGCATCGTCTCTAATCTTTTGTAACTCTTCAGTAGGGGCATCGCCAAAGACCCGTTGTCCAAGAGCCTCGGATCCCGCAACCTTTTGAGCCTGCTCTGCAAAAGGATTTAAATAAGATAGCAAAGAAGCCGTTGGAGACATGGCAAGAAGGCGGGGATCTACCTGAGAAGCTATACCCGTAGCGGCTGCACCAAGGTCAACGACACTACCCACAAGGTCCGTAGTTGCACCTTGGGCCAAACCCGTAAACGTCTCTCGCGTAGAACCGGGCTGGTTTACGTCAAAACCCCGTGGTTGTGGACGTTCCGCCATCAGTAGTATGCCTTAACCTGCACGTGAGCGTCTTCATCATCCCAGTCATCTGTGGGCAGTTGTACAAAGTTACCTTGCCTGTAGCGCATCAAAGCCTGTGTCATGCTGTCAACCAAGTCATCATGCTCCCCGTTTGGAAACGCCGCCACCTCTTCAATGATCTCATCCGCAAAAGTGGTGTCGGGGGCCCAAACCATACCTGCCTCAAAAAGCGGCGACACAGAATGAACTCTGGTCACCTTATCATTACCCTTGCTCGGCGTAAAGTTAACAACGGGTATTCCCATGTTTCGTAATTCGTGTGTCAAAGGTAGTCCTGATGCTTTGGCTTCAACTATTACTGTATCGGGCTCCCAATACTTATACTGCTCCAACGCGATCTCTTTTAGCTCTGGAAAGTCCCACCGTCCTTTCTGACTGTCCAAAAGTATGAGTCCCGGAGGGCCCCCAACCTCCTCTGGACGAAACACACCCCACGTTGTGATGGCCGAATAGTCCGCCGTTTCGCGTTTACTAAAAGCCGTGTCATACGACTGAATAACATATTCAAGGTTGGGAATGCGGTCATGCTCCCACTTGTTCCACCACTCTCGACGGATGATGGCGTTCTCTTCGCCTGTCGGATTTTGCTGATACTGGGCGTTCCACTTGCTTGGCGGGATTGATGCTTTGACCGCGGTCAGATCTTCCAAAGACCAGAACTCCGGCCAGCACGGCTTTTCATCATCAAAGATGGCAGGGAGCTCCACAACTTCCCACTGATCGGCTAACGGATCTTTAGCCATTGCACGTAGCAGTTGCCCCGTCATGTCCTTTTCGGACCACCGGGTCTGAACCAGAACTATACTACCACCCGGCTGGAGCCTTTGTCGGGGGCCCCCTGTGTACCAATCCCAAGCATCATCAAAACCGTTAGCGGACATTGCTGTCTGCTCAGAATGAGGATCATCTATGATCACCAAGTCGCCACCACGACCGGCAAGGTTAGATCCCACTCCGACAGCGTAGTACATCCCGCCAGAAGAAGTATCCCAACGACCAGAAGCTTTACTATCAGCAGCCAGTTTAACATCTGGGAACACCTCCTTAAACTCATCGCTATCCAAAAGGTTTTTTGTTTTACGGCCAAAATTAACGGCAAGCTCTGTCGTGTGCGTTGCCTGAATAATCTTCATCTTTGGATTTTTACCCATCATCCACGCAGGAAACAAGAATGATGCAAACTCGGACTTCGTATGACGCGGGGCCATGTTGATAATTAAACGCTTTAGTTCCCCCGACGCCACGCGCTGCAACTGGTCCGCAATAATTTTATGATGACGACCGGCAATAAACTCCGGCCACATGTTTTTTACAAAAATTAAAAAGTCCTCGCGACACGCTTCGTTCTTCTCAATCTGCGCTAGACGAAGGCGAAGCTTGATCTCTTGATCAGAAACATCCATAGGGGGCCCCTAATTGCACAAAATATGTGCAGAAATATGCACAATTATTTAACAGTGAACAAGCTCTAATCATTTGCCTAATATTTAGGCAATGTTTCACGTGAAACATTCATACCGTTTTTCACATAAATATTTGAGAGAAACATGGCCCTAGCTAGCGCTAGCCACGGCGTGGGCGGCGGCGCGAGATTTTTGGATTTTTGGCGGATTTCTGCGGTTTTTGACCCGATATGGGAAGGGACCCGAACAACTGGCCGCGGTCCGCGAAACACGGGCTTTCGTTCCGGCGTCCAGATCCGGCGTCCAGATCCGGCGTCCAGATCCGGCGTCCAGATCCGGCGGGCCGGTGATCGAGAGGCCGGGCTTTTTTCCGGATATCGTGGCCGGTAAACTTTCCTAAATTTCACCGGCCACCGGACCACGGGCCACGGATCACGGGCCGGTATGTTTAAGGCTAGGATCGAGGGGCGGGGACCGGCAAGTTTAACTGGTATTTACGGCGGTTTAAACGGCCAGTGACGGGCATAAAAAAACCCGCCGGTAGGTTACCACCGGCGGGGCTGTTGTCGGCTTGTGCGGGGCTTATTCGATATCCAGCGTTAACGTGGAACCGGCCAACACTTCTTTAATTATGCTTTTGACGTCGTCGCGCCCGATGTCGTCGTCATCGTCTGGCAACCTATCACTGATCATTTCGTCAATTTCTGACTGATAGTCGTAAATGCTGAATTCATCCATCACGTCATCCTTCACATTATCGACGTAACTTTCGATCAGGGCTTCCACCTTGTCCCCGATCACGCCCATGATAACATCCCCGACCTGATCCAGCTGGTCCCGTTGCAAGCGACTTGCCGTGCGGGCGGCTTCAAGCTCTCTTTCAAGCTCGACAATGCGGGCATCCCGCGGATCTAAAGTTTCGGCTGGAATAAAGTTTTGGTTTTCCATTTTTAAGTTTCCCGTAGTTAAAGGCCCCCCATCGGGGCCGTCCCCGATAATATGGGTGAAATCCCATATAATGTAAAGCCCCATAAAAAAAGCCCGCCGGTTAAGGCGGGCTAGTGTGAGATGTTGCGGGCCGGTTATGCGGCTACAGCGGCCACCCGTTGCCAATCGGCGGGCTTCATTGCCAGCAACTGGCCGCCTCGTTGTTGCCATACGTCTACGTCGTCCGTGTCGGCTTTATGTGACACCGCGGTCACGGCGTTAATCAGCGTCGCACGGGAAAGGGGCTTGCCGTTTTCATAGCCCGCCTGTCCGATCGTATCCAGCAACCCGTCAAGCACGTTCGACTTTTCTTTTTTGGTTAATTGCATAACCTTGCCAAGGCTCTCGACAACGGCGGTTTTCTCGACGGCCACCCCGTCAATAACGTCGGCGGCGGCATTCTTCATTTGCTCAATAACCTGATCAAACGCGTCGCGGCTTGAATAGGCCCCGACTAGGTCACGAATTTTAAGCTCTAAGGCTTTATTGTCGGCATCCTTCGCCTGATCAGATAGCAAGCCCCAATCGTCGGTATCACGCGCCGACGTAATATGGCTGGAACGGGTTTTGTTTTGTGTCTGCATTCCATTGAGACAAGCCAGTGTCCACGCAATCTGATAAACAGATACCGATCCCGCGCCTACTTCGGAATTTTGCAAGCCGATCCCATTTGCCATCAAGTCGTTTAACGCCGCGCCCGTGCCAGTTTGAACAAGGGATTTAAGACGCAGATATAAACGCTTTTCGGTCACGTCGGCATTGACGACTTGAAACGCGGCGGGGTTGTCCATCAACTGAGGCAATGCGGCTTCCAGCAAATTGACATTGTCGAACGTCTTAAACTTATCGGATACGAAAGCCCGAACGGTCCCGTTCGGATTTATCGCGTCGTTCCATTCCGCACGGGGCGGCACGTTTAAACCTACGCCGCCAAACGTGGCGGGTTGTTCAACTACATTGTGGTGGGTCCGGATCATACGGACGGCGGGTTCGTTTTGCCAAATAGCGTTCACAAGCCCGTCAAATTCGGCGGGGTATCGTGATTGCAACCGGCGGGCCGTGCGGGTGTCGATATCGGCATGACTAGCAATCTGGCCGAACGCCACGTCGTTAATGTCGAAAAATTGCGTCGGTTCCCCGCCGCGCTGTTCAACAATGATCTGCGGCTTGCCGGTGATAGTTGTTGATTTCTGCAAGTCATTAGTCGGGGCCAAATAATCAGCGGCGCGACTGGCCTGATCCTGTACTTTTTGAAGTAAAGCCGAAAGTGAATTTTTGTTGTTTTCGATGTTATGTGTCATGGTTTTATTTTTCCCGTTTAAAGTTAAAAACCGGCGGGCATAATTGCACCGCCGGTTTTGTTGTCTCATAAATTCGCATATAAAGCAAGGTTGAATTTTTAGAAATTTTATTCCGCACCCATATCACCGGCGACATGATGCCGGATAACCGCCCGCGGCGATAGCGTCCGGACAAACGCCCGCAACCGGTCCCCGTCGGATTGTTGTTGGTCCTGTCCGGCGGTTGCCCGCCAATGTATAGCAACATTACCGCCCGCGGCATAACACCCGCCCCGTTCGTCGTTCTCGATTTTCTTTTTGCTGACCCCGTGACCGGTAAAGCCGACGATATAATCACGATCTGAACGGGCGCATAACGGCTTGCCATTGCCACAATTTACGCAACCGACGTGATCCAAATATTCCGCCGGACAGCGAACAACCCGCACCCCGTCGGCGATTGCGTTTTTGCCATTTTTCCAAAATGATTTTTTAACGACGGTGACAACCGGCGAGATTTTATCTTTCATAATTTGCACGGCTTCCGACAATGTATCGGCGGAATAGTTTATGGTCGTCTTATTGGGGGCTAATTTATGCGCCCAATATAACGGGTGGAAATGTGAATAGGTAAAGCTTTCCCCGCGGCGGGGCTTGGCATCAAGCACGGCGTCCAGATATTCATAATCTATTTGACCGGCCCCGCAACCGCGCCCGCTATCGTTCAGTTTACAGTCGGCGGGACAAGTACCGAAATTGTCCCCGTCACCGGCGCGATATGTCACGGCCAAGCCCGCGGTTTTATTAGCGGTTGAATTTTTAACAGTTTTAAGCATTGCAATAACTCCCGTAGTTGAATGCGATTTATCCCATATATAGAATAAAAAAAGCCCCGTCAATAGAACGGGGCCATTTTCTAAAATTTTATCGCCGCCTACGCTTTACATATCGCGTCCGCTTTTGTGCGTGTTTTTCCCAATCCGGACCATATAACAAGCGGCCAATCAAACTGAATATAAACATCAAGCCGCGGCCCCTTCTTTTTCTTTATCCTCACGTCGGCGCAATTCCCAAATTAAATGCTCAACATTGGACAAACTGCCCAATATATGATCCGGCAAATTGTTCTGGTATGCCAAGTCATATAACGCCACCAAATCAATGTGGATTTTCCGTTTAACGTCGATCATCGTTCAAAACTCCCGTGTTAGTTTTCAATAGTGTCGTCTAGATACGCGCCACCGCCGACACTTTCCCATAACTCTTGATCGGTCATAGAT
>Ga0098043_1000849_pt1 | contig 10906 bp, 18 predicted proteins | sample 9B_taG_FD_92581 | JGI IMG/M metagenome (GOLD analysis project Ga0098043, IMG submission 92581) | Marine viral communities from the Subarctic Pacific Ocean - 9B_ETSP_OMZ_AT15188_CsCl metaG | ecosystem: Environmental > Aquatic > Marine > Oceanic | place: Subarctic Pacific Ocean | collected 2015-01-10 | reverse complement strand
TCAAATCAGAAACTATTTTTCTTAGCTCAGTTGTTTTAAATATCCTCAAAGCATCTAGGGTTGTTAGCCCTAGATGATAAGTTGATGAACCATTAAGAAATTCAAAGACTTGTTGCTTGATTGACTTACTCATTTGTTTTTCCTCCTATGAACAAATAAAAATATAATCATGATTTTTTGCGTCATATGTAAAAGAATGAATGACAGCATCTTGAATATTTGGAATCCCATTTTTTCGATAGTCATTCCATTTCTTCAAAACAGCTTGAGCTGATACTAAATAATTTTCATTATGATTAGTTGAATAATCCCAGTCATGAATTTTAGAAATAAAAAACCTATCATCTTTTTGAATGGTTGCTTTGATTCTTGATCCTTTATAGTCAGTCGGGCCGTGATATCTACAACGGATCATTACACCAGTTTTTAATTGATGAAATTCTTTAGATAACATTTCGTGTCTGGTCATTGCTTTCTCCTTATTGCGTTTGATTAACCATTGTGGGAGGTCTTCTTCTCTGATTTGTACGATCTTTGCCATATCAAATACCAAAGAATAAAAGACCAACTGTAACTACCATTCCACAGAATAGAAGATAGTATTTCATAATCTTGATCGGTAGACTTTCTTGTGTTTCGTCTAGGATTTGGACAAGTAGTCTTGCCCTCCTCCTAGCCTTTCGAGATCTAACTCTACTCATTGTGAGCTTTCTCGAGCTTTACAATATATTCATTCGCTACTCGAATATCTTGTTGAGCTTGTACGAGTTGCCCTTTTAGATCTTGTATAAGATCATAAAACTCAAGATTTTCTTTCTTAAGTTTATCTAGTTGAATACATTTTTTAGTATAGTTGACACTTAAAGTTTGAATTAACTCTTCGTTTGTCATTTTAGCTTTCTCCATTTATTGTTTTTATTACTTACGATTTTACAGCAAAAACAAAATAAAGAAAAGCTTTTTATTGCACATCTGCACTATTAAACGTTATTGGACAAACTTTTTTACAGTTGCCGCCGCTTCACCATAAGTAGGATCTTGACAAGGGTTGAAAATTTAACGCAAAATCAAACACAAGGAATCATGTAGTTAGACAAAGCAATGAATCAGAAGTTAACCAAAAAACAAGAACTCTTGGTTATGGCCGTATCAAATGGTAAAACCATAACCGAAGCATCTCAAGAAGCTGGATATGCAAAGGGTGAATCGGGCCGAGTCACAGCCAGTAAGACTTTGAAACTCCCACACGTGCAACAAAGATTATTTCAGGAAGTCCAAAACATGATTGGTTTGTCTGCTACGAAATCTCTTAAACAAGTTATCAACTTATCAACCAATGCGAAATCAGAGTATGTCAAGTTGGAAGCAAGCAAAGATATACTAGATCGAGCTGGACACAAGCCGATAGACAAAGCCCAACATCAAGTAGTCGGTGACTTCAACATCAAGATCGATCTTACTTAGCTTTCGGTGGTGTCGGTTGAGCCAGACCCTCAACTCCGACACGACGCCGATCTCTACGAGATGCCTAGCCCAACGGCGTCTAACTTAGTTCTTCGAACAAATGATATACTTGGTTGTTGCATTGGGTTGTTATTAGATAAACAAAGGTTTGGTTCATAGCATAGTCTAACTATGTAAATCTAATTGTTTGCCTTGAGCTATGACTGCTCCGTCAAACAATGAATTGATATCCCCACCGTCCCACCCTATCGTAGAGATTGCAAGGTCGAGGATCTCCCAAGCAATGGTAACTTAGTGCTGACGCACAAATGTTTATCTTTACCTTTGGCTCTCCACAGATAGCCAAACGTAAACACTAGCTCGTACCTCGCAGGGGTTACACGACAGACAGGGGTACACCAAAACTAGGCACTACACATACATGAGAAGTGTTCCTCTAACATTTTTAGCTAAAAAAAGCTCGACAAGGTTGTTGGGTTGGTGGTAGTTATGGATTTATGTTGATTATCTCAAAAATATTTTTTACTCTGAAAGGTGCGATCATGAGGGTTGGTGTATTAGCATCTGTTCTTCTAAACAGAAAAGGTAAACAAAATGGCGACACCATTGTGGCAGAGAAAGGGAGGGAAGAACCCAAGCGGCGGTCTAAACGAACAGGGCAGAAAGTCGTACGAAAGGGAGAATCCAGGCTCGGATCTAAAAGCTCCAGTACCAAAGGGGGACAATCCAAGACGAGCCAGCTTTCTAGCAAGGATGGGGAACGCAAAAGGACCAGAGTACAAGGACGGAAAACCAACCAGACTTCTTCTAAGTCTAAGAGCATGGGGAGCAAGTAGTAAGGAAGATGCTCGAGCAAAAGCTAGGGCGATTAGTAAGCGTAATGAGAGTTCAAAAAAATCTTAGTGGGTGAGAATCCAGAACCAAAGGAGTAACAAATGACACCAGAAGCTAGAAAGAAACAGCTTGAGAAGATGCAGAAAACCACAGCTGGAAAGGCTGGGAAAGCTCTTCAAGATATGTATAACAAAAAGAAAAAGAAGAAGAAGAAAAAGAAGAGTGGTCTTTTTGATCGACTCAGAGAGATGGGTAGAAATTTAAAGTCTACTCTTAACGCACCAGCAAGAAGAGTTAGAGAAGAGAAGCTTGAGCAAAGGGCAGAACGTTCTGGAATAAAGAACCAGTCAGGTGAAAGCCGTATGCGAAAAGGTAAGCTAAATGAAGATGCTCCTAAAGGATCTGGTGGTAAGGCTTCAAAGTTTATTGATAAAAATGCTCCTCCACCATCAAGAAGAAAGACTGGGGAAGATAAGTTTGCTCCAAAGGGTGCTGGTGGTAAAGCTAAAAAGTTTATGGAAACTAAAAGTGAAACTGTTTCTGATAAGCGAAAGACACTTCAACAAGCAAATCAAATGAGAGCAAGAAAGGCTAGAAATCAAGGTGTAGATAAATTTGCACCAAAAGGTGAGGGTGGAAAAGCTAAAGCTATCATTCAGAAATCAAAAGAACCTTCTACATTCAAAGAAGCTTTTAGAATGGCAAGAAAAGAAGGTAAAGCTAAATTTACTTTCAAAGGTAAGTCTTATGCCGCTGTTACTATGGACGAAGTTAGAAAAGCCAAGAAACAAGGTAAGATCGAGAAGGCAACTCTTGCCGCTTATCTAAGAATGAAAAGGAAGAAGTAATGCCTGGATATAGTCAAGGACAATCAATGATTGCGTCACAAGCTGGAGATCCTAAGAAAATCGAGAAAGCTGATTTTGCAAAGTTAAGAAAGAGAAAGAAGAAGAAGCAACCTCTTTACGATAAGGTCAAGATGAATGGCAGTTAATGCGGCTGGTAATTATACCAAACCAAAAATGCGTAAGGCTTTATTCAACTCAATCAAGAACCGAGCAGTTCAAGGTACGGCGGCTGGTAAGTGGTCAGCACGAAAAGCACAGTTACTAGCCAAGACCTATAAAGCAAGAGGTGGTGGTTATACTTAATGGAAAAAGCAATCACAAATAAAAAGATTCAAGAAAACTATAGAAAACGCTTTCCTGATTATTTTATTCATCAAGCTAGACAAAAAAATAAGAAGATAAAAAATGCTCAAGCTCTCTACAATAAAAATGTCAAAAAACAAAAGGACATAAAATTTTTTTCAGGGATAAATAAAACTGACACCGAAGTAGGAAGAACTGGTTCTGGAATGTTAGGTGTTCTTTTTTCACCAATTATTGCTGGAGTAAAAGGGGTTCAGGCTGTAAAGACACGGCTTAAAAAAAAGAAACTAAGAACAGCTGTTAAAGAAAAAGAAGCTTTGTGGAAACTTATTAAATGAAGCGTTCACAAAGAAGTTTGAAAGCTTGGGGAGAACAAGATTGGCAAACGAAAAGTGGCAAGAAGTCTTCCGTGACTGGGGAAAGGTATCTACCAAAGAAAGCAATACAAGCTCTGTCATCAGAAGAGTACGCACGAACCACAGCAGAGAAAAGAAAAGCAAAGAAGAAAGGGAAACAGTTTTCTTCTCAACCAAAACAAATAGCAAAAAAGACAGCACTCTATAGGAGGTTTAGTTGAGCTTTATAAATAACTTAAAGCCAGAAGAACATAGAATGTTGAGAAGATTGGTAAAAGAAATACATTTTCAATACTTTGATGAAAAGCATACAAAGTCTTTTGTTACCAACTCAATGCTTGATAGTGTTATAGAAAATATTGGTCCAGAGGTAGCAGAGATTATGATTCGTACTGGAGTACAAAAAGGTTTGAGTTGATTAATTTTAATTATAAACCTGATGGCGAAACTCTTAAAGACTTCATGAAAGATGATAATTTTTTTCGTGGCATACGAGGTCCAGTTGGTTCTGGTAAATCTGTTGGATGCTGTGTTGAAGTATTTAGAAGAGCATTAGAACAGAAACCAAATAAAGATAAGATCCGTAGATCTAGATGGGCTGTTATCAGAAACACTAACCCACAACTCCGAACAACAACTATAAAGACTTGGCTTGATTGGTTTCCTGAAGATGATTGGGGTAACTTCCATTGGAGTGTACCTTATACTCACCACATAAAAAAAGGGGATGTCGATCTCGAAGTTTTGTTTCTAGCACTTGACAGACCTGAAGATGTAAAGAAACTTCTTTCTCTTGAACTAACTGGTGTGTGGGTAAATGAAGCAAGAGAGATTCCTAAAAGTATTATTGATGCGTGTACTATGCGTGTTGGTAGATTTCCAAGTATGCGAGATGGTGGGCCAAGTTGGTCTGGTGTTATCTGTGATACTAACGCACCAGAAGAAGATCATTGGTGGGCTATCATGGCTGGTGAAGTTCCGATACCAGATCATATTCCAAGAGAACAAGCGACTATGTTAGTGAAACCTGATAACTGGTCTTTCTTTACACAACCAGCGGCAATGCAAGAAAAGCTTGATGATAAGGGTGAAGTGTCTGGTTATGACATGAATAAGAAAGCAGAAAACGCAAGTAACATCCTTGATACATACTATCCAAATCTAATACGAGGTAAGACTAAGAGTTGGATAGATGTTTATGTAATGAATAGATTAGGAATGATTCAGGAAGGAAAGCCAGTATATCCTGAGTTTCTTGGTGAAACACATATTGCTCAAGAAGAAATACCTATTGCTATGGGTGTGCCTTTGTATATTGGTATCGACTTTGGACTTACACCTTCTGCTGTATTTGCACAGAAAGTAAGAGGTCGATGGTTAGTGCAATCAGAGATAGTTGCTATTGATATGGGTATTGTAAGATTTGCTGAACTATTGCGACAAGAGATAAGCTCTCGATTCAATGGTCTTGATGTGTATATTTATGGTGATCCCGCTGGTGATTTTAGAGCGCAGACAGATGAATCTACACCATTTCAAATACTGAGAGGTGCTGGATTGAAAGCTGTGCCAGCTCCAAGTAATAGTGTTGATTTACGTTTGGAATCTGTTTCTGCACAATTAAATAAGATGGCAGATGGTAAGCCAGCGTTTCTTATTGATAGAAGATGTCCACAACTTATCAAAGGTTTTCAAGGTGGATATTGTTATCGAAGGATGCAAGTATCTGGTGAGAGATATGATGATAAACCTGATAAGAATATGTACTCTCACATACATGATGCTCTTCAATATTTGATGTTAGGAGCTGGTGAGGGTAGAACTTTGATGGCTGGTCAGAAACCAGTAAAAGCTTTCAATGCAAGAAAAGGCTTTGATATTTTTTCAAGATCGCCTAATAATAGGAACAAGACCAGTTTTTGGAATAGATTGTAGGAGAATAATATGTGTTTTGGTGGTGGCAGTTCTCGACCTGAACCAGTAAGCCCAACAGTTACTGAAGAACAGAAAGAACAAAAAAAAGAAGAAACTCAGAAAAAAGTAGAACGTAGACAAGAAGCTCTTGAAAAAGAAGTTACTTCAGATACACCAATAAAAACACAACTTACTTATGAGATGGGTGCAAAAGCTGGAACACCAGTTACAAGAGGTAGGAGAGGAAGACGAGCTTTATATACAAGTGGTCGAGGTGGTATTGGATTTAGAAATCCGATGATGTACTAAATGGCAGTTATGTATCAAAACATTGATGTAAACGATAATGATAAGCTATTAGCCGCTTACATGAAAAAATATGAAAAAGCCAAATCGATACGGCAACGATGGGAACCTTTGTTTAATGAATGTTATGAGTATGCTTTACCTATGCGTGAAACTTTCTACACTACCGCAAGAGGTGAAAGAAGAGATGAAAGAATATTTGATGAAACGGCTGTTGTTGGAGTACAAGAGTTTGCATCAAGACTTCAATCAGGATTAGTTCCAAACTTTGCTCGATGGGCTGACTTTACTGCTGGTAGTGAAATACCAAAAGAAAGCAGAGATGCTATAAATAATGATCTTGATGAAGTTACAGATTATGTATTTGAAGTAATACAGAACTCAAACTTTGCTCAAGAAGTACACGAATCATTTATGGATCTTGCTGTAGGTACTGGTGTTCTTCATGTTGCAGAGGGTGATGCTATAAATCCAGTAAAGTTTACTGCACTTCCATTACCTCATGTTGTTCTTGATGTTGGTCCAGATGATATGGTCGATCATGTATTTAGAGAAAGAGATATGCCTTTTGGTCATATTCCAATCGTGTATAGAGATATGGAACAAATGCCAAAGCTTGTAAATGCAATCAAAACAAATCCTGATGCAGAAGCAAAAGTTCTTGAAGTTGTGTGTAGAGATTACTCAAAGATAAATGAAGATGCCTATTTATGTTTTGTATTCGAAACAACAACTAAGTGTGTAATTAAGAAAGAACAATTCAAAGGAACTGGTAGTAATCCATTTATATGTTTTCGTTGGAGTAAAGATCCCGGTGCGGTCTATGGGCGAGGTCCACTTGTCAACGCATTGAGTGCGATTAAAACTACCAACCTGACAATAGAACTTGTTTTAGAAAATGCACAGATGGCAATCTCTGGTGTGTATCAGATGGATGATGATGGTGTTATAAATCCTGATACAATCAATCTTGTGCCTGGAACTGTTATTCCTAAAGCACCAAACTCTGCTGGATTGCAACCAGTACAAGCGGCTGGATCGTTTGATGTAGCAAATCTTATTTTATCTGATATGCGATTGAATATAAAGAGAGCATTGTATAACGATATGCTTGGTAATCCTGACAGAACACCAGCAACAGCTACGGAAATCGCAGAAAGAATGGCTGATTTAAGCCGTCGTATTGGATCTGCTTTTGGAAGATTGCAAGCAGAACTGGTACAGCCAGTATTACAAAGAGTTGTTCATATTCTAAAGAAACAAAACAGAATAAAAATACCAGTAATAAATGGTAGACAAGTAAAAGTACGATCTGTTTCACCACTATCACAAGCACAATCAAATGCTGATATTAGTAGTGTGGCTAGATTTCTTGAGCTAACACAAGCTCGTTTTGGTCAAGAACTTACAAATATTTTAATTAACTCAGAAGAAACAGCCACCTATTTAGCTAAGAAGTTTGGTGTTCCTGATAATCTTGTAAGAGATTTAGAAGAAAGAAAAGAGATAATTAGAATGGCTCAACAGATGCAACAACAACAAATGCAGATGCAACAACAAGGACAGATGCCAAATGAACAAACTAACTAATAATCCAGCAGTTACTGGATTAGATGGATTCCCAAGAAATAAAAATTTAGAAGAAGAAGTATCTCTTAACTTCACACATTTATTCTCTCAACCAACTGGTCAAGCTATCCTTCAGTATTTACGAAGTATTACTATTGAAGCTGTGCATGGATCAGCAGTTACAAATGATGTATTGCGTCATGCAGAGGGTCAAAGGTATATAGTTGGATTGATTGAAAGACGTATTCAACATGGTCACAAAGTAAAGAAAGGTTCATAATGGAAGATCAAGTACAAGAAGATGTTTCACGTGAAACATCAAGTGAAGAACAACCAGTTAACTCTATGGGTGAAAGACCTGAGTGGTTGCCTGAAAAGTTCAAAAGTGCAGAAGATTTTGCAAACTCCTATCATAATCTTGAATCAAAGATAGGACAAAGTAGAGATACTATAAGAGATGAAGTATTAGCTGAGATTGAAAGTGAAGCGTATGCTGATAGACCTGAAAGTGCTGGTGATTATTTACTACCTGAATCACTTGATCCAGAACTTGCACAAGATAATCCTATGCTCGATTGGTGGGCTGATCATTGTTATAGCTCTGGAATGGGTCAAGATGAGTTTGAAAAAGGTATTGAGATGTTTGGTGAGCAAATAGGAGCTGGATATGATGCTGATGCAGAGATCGCTGAGTTAGGAGATCATGCAGAACAAAGAATAGAAGCTGTTGGTTTGTTTGTAGATCAGATAGTTCCTCAAGAAAATCCACTAAGAGAAACAATAGATGACTTCTGTTCTACATCAGAAGGTATACAAGTTGTTGAATTGCTTATGTCACAGATGCAACAAACACCTTTTTTAGATGGAACACAACCAGTACAAGTCATGAACGAAACAAAACTAAAAGAAATGATGCAAGATCCTCGATATTATGGTCATAATAAAGATATGGATTTTGTGCGTAAAGTGGATGAAGGATTTAGGAAGATTTATGGCTAAGAAAAAAGTAAAGAAACCGATAAAGTATTGACGTATATCAAAAGAGGTAACCTTGAGTTTCGACCATGTGTTATTTCTGATGTTGATATTATTGTCGATAATATGCGTTTACCTGATATCAGGGAGTGTGCATTGGTTGGGGTTACACCCAAAGTAGCACTTCATGTGCCTTTTGTAGAAGATGGATCAAAAGGATTTACAATCACACACAAACAGAAACCAGTTGCTATGTGTGGTGTTACACCATTAGATGATTACAACTATCGTGGTAAGATATGGTTTCTTGGAACTGATGATATAGATAGTTTTGCAAAATCTTTTTATAAATATAGTAAATTAATTCTTTCATTTTTGTCTTATGAGTATGATTTTGTAGAAAATTATGTACCAGTAGATCATGAAAAAACTATCAAATGGCTACAATGGATAGGGTTTGAGATAGAAAAACAACAATATTTTGTAGATGAACATGAGTTTTGTAGACTTTTTTATTGCAATCCTCAGAGAATTGAGTGTAATAGTAAGTTAAGTGAAAGACCCGTACTGCATTAGAGAAGCCCTATATGGATAACTTTTATGACAAATGCAAAGGACAATCTGAAACGTAAATTGTAACTTTAACTTTAAGGAGCTGAATAATGGCAAATACAATAGATACTGCCTTTATCAAACAGTTCGAATCTGAAGTGCATCTTGCTTATCAACGTATGGGATCAAAGCTACGAAATACTGTACGTCAGGCAAACAATGTAACTGGAAGCACAGTTCGTTTCCAAAAGATTGGAACTGGATCGGCAACAACCAAGTCAAGAAATGGCTTGATTACACCGATGGAACTAGCACACACAACTGTTGAAGCAACTATGAGCGACAAATATGCCGCTGATTACATCGACAAGTTGGATGAGCTAAAAACAAATATCAACGAAAGACAAGCTGTTGCAACTTCTGCGGCGGCGGCTTTGGGTAGAGAAACCGATACTATCTTATACACAGCAATGGATAGTGGTGCCAACTCAACTCAAATACATGATACAAGTTCAGCTGTTGAAAAAGCTGATTTGCTTTCTGTGTTTGAAACATTTGGTACAGCTAACATTCCTGAAGATGGTGGTCGATATATTGCTATGCACCCAAAAGGATATGCTGATTTATTTAACATAAATGAATTTGCATCATCTGATTTTGTTGGTGAGCAAAACCTACCATTCGCTGGTGGTATGACTATGAAAGAATTTCTTGGATTCAAGATCTTTTCAACTGCGGCTATAACAGCTGGAAAGAACATGGCATATCATACAACAGCAGTTGGTCTTGGTGTAAACTCTGATGTTCAGACGGAAGTAAACTATATTGCTGAAAGAGCATCACATCTTGCAACATCTATGATGTCTATGGGTGCTGTTGTTATTGATGACAATGGTGTCTATGAACTCTTAGATAACAACTCATAGGGGATATTAATATGGCTTATAGTGCTTCTAATTTGACCCTTTGGTCTATGAATGGAGTTGGTCCAAAACTTTGGAACTACTCGACATCGGACACAATCGCAACTGTAAATAGCTCTGGTTATTTTAATGATGCGGCAAATATGTTAAGTGTTCGTGATGTTATCTGTGTTTCAGATACCAATGCTCCAACGACCCATTGGGTAAATGTCCTATCAAACACAGGTTCTGTAGTAGATGTATCTGATGGTACAGTTATTGTAGAAACAGATGGTGACTAAATATGTCTAGCACAGCGGCAGATAGTTCGATTGATATTTGTAGTCGAGCATTGATTCTGATTGGAGCTGAACCGATTACCTCTTTTACGGATGGTTCTACAGAATCTTTAGTGGCTTCAAATCTTTATGAGGACATCTGCCGTTCTGCACTTCAAAACTGTAGATGGCGATTTGCTACAGATCAAAAAGTTTTAAATAGATTAACTGATGCACCAACTGGTAGATATGATTTTGCGTATCAATTACCAAATGATAATTTAATAGTTCACGCTATAACTGTGAATGATAATCTTGTAGAGTATCAGATATATGGTGACATGGTGTATGCTGATACAGATCAATCTGATACTGTAGTTGCTGATTATACATTCCGACAGACTGAAGAAAACTTTCCAGCTTATTTTACAGTTGCATTACAATATGCTTTAGCATTAGCATTTGCATCCTCTATTGCAAGAGATGCAACTATGATAACACAAATGTCTGCACTTGCAGACAGAGCTATGATGAAAGCTCGAAGTGTAGATTCACAACAACAAACAACACGAAAGCTAGTTTCGACCAGATTTATTGCTGAAAGG
>Ga0098043_1000847_pt1 | contig 10916 bp, 3 predicted proteins | sample 9B_taG_FD_92581 | JGI IMG/M metagenome (GOLD analysis project Ga0098043, IMG submission 92581) | Marine viral communities from the Subarctic Pacific Ocean - 9B_ETSP_OMZ_AT15188_CsCl metaG | ecosystem: Environmental > Aquatic > Marine > Oceanic | place: Subarctic Pacific Ocean | collected 2015-01-10 | reverse complement strand
TTAACAGATAAATTTGCTCATTCTATTAACAAATCTCTGATTGAATATCAAGATTTAGCTAGTGCTGTCAAGTTCGCTATGCCTTTCTTCGTGTCCACAGGACAGAATATAGACCAATTACTAGGTTCTTTAGAAGTTTTAACCAATCGTGCGTTGGAAGCAGGTATTGCAGGTCGTGGTTTACGTCAAGCATTAGCTGAATTTGCCCAACATGCTAACGATAATGAAGCTGCTTTCCGTAAATTAGGTGTAGAAATTATGGATACTGAAGGTAATTTCAAAATGTTAACAGAAATTGCCAAGGAATTCCAAACAGCTATGGGTCCAGCAGCATCAGATGTAGATTTAATGACTACATTACTGGAGGATTTGAACGTTAGAGGTGCAACTGCCTTTGTTCACTTAGTTCAAAACGCAGATGAATTTGATAATGCAGTTAATGATTTAGCTAATTCTAGTGGTGCAGCAACAGAAATGGCAGACATTCAGCAACAATCTTTAGCTAGAAGTATACAATTAATTAAAAACTCTTTAGAAACTCCATTTTTAATGTCTGATGAAGTAGGTAAAGCTAATGGTTTCTTAAATGAATTTTCTATGTCACTTCATAATTTAACAAGTGAACTACAAGGACTAATAGTAATAATGGATGATGGTGTGGCTACTGGATTAACACCATTGGGTGAAAGTATAAGGGATATGGGAATAGTCATGGTAAAACAATTCCATGCAGTTATTATAGACCTTGTTCAGGCTTTCCAAAACATGACAGAGAATGGTACTGATTTTACAGGATTAATTAATATGATGACAGTACCTCTTAGATTAGTAGTTAAATTATTAGGAGCCTTTGGTGCTACTGGTATTGAAGCTCTACTTATCTTAAGATTTATGAATCAACTTTTACCTGTAGCTAACATATTAACAATGCAATTAGCTAGGGCTACTGAATTCCAAGTTCAAGCCATGCAAATGGATATAGATAAAAGTAAACAAAAAATACAAATAATGCAGATGCGTGCCGCTGGGGACATTAAAGCAGGAAGAGCTTCAAGATTGTTAACAGCTATTGATAATGAAAGCACTAAAATGAAAGCATCACAAATATCTATGATTAAAGCTCAAATAGCAGCAACAATGGCACTTAATGCGATTCAGTTCGCTAATATTTATCTAATGAGAAAATATGCTAAAGATTCACCAGAGACAGCAGCTATGATAGGTGTGTTAACTGGTGCATTGATGGGATTAGCTGTAGCATTATCATTAGTAAAACAAGGTATGGTATCAAAGAACTTTTTCACCTTTGCAGCCGCTGCGGTAGCAGGTGCAGTGTTGATGGGTACAATGAATGCCATGATGACTAAAATGATGAAAGCACCTGAAATAGAAGAACCTAAATTTGATGAGATTGAAGGCACCTATGATATGGGTGGACGTATAATGTATGATACAGGAGGACCACGTGGAGGTGGTTTAGGTAGTAGACACAAGTCTGTAATGGTAGAACCCGGTGAAACTATTATACCTAAGACACAAAATATGTTATCCGGTGGAGCAGGCATAACTTTAAATATACAGGGCGACATTGTAACTAACGACGCTGATGACTTTGCTAATCGTATAGCAGAAGTATTACCCGAAGCTCTAAGAAAACAAAACACCATGGGAGGAATTTAATGGCAGAATTCAAGAAAAAAGCAAATATTACAACAAGTATACCTTTATCAAGTGTTAAACCAGACGTATACGAAGGGGACAAAGCCTCTACTAAAATAGGGGGTTCTAAATTCAGTCAGTCATTATTAAATAGATTTACTTTACCTGATAAACCTACCTATGGAGATGCTAATCTAAAAAGACTAGATGCATCATTTTACGTTAGTAGTTTAAATACAGCAGCAGGTGTATCTAGTATACCTGAGGCAGTTCTATTTAAAACAAAAAATCCAGATAGATATGATTTGACAGAGGGTGCGCAAGAAACACACCCTGAAAGAAGTGATATAATTATTTTTACAAGTCGTCCAGACGAGTTTGCTTCTATATCAGAAAATTTCAACGGTAGCAATACAGCAGGTTATGATGCAACGGAATATATACATTCTAACAAAGTGACGATACAAAAAGAAGAACATTATATATGGCCTAACGATTTATATAGATATGGTGCACACTCCTCTAACTCTTGGTACCAAGGATATGGACTTTCAAACGAATACCAAGACTACTCTAGGTCAGAAATAAGAGATAAATACGGTGTTAGTGCAGCTGAGTTTGGAAGCGGAGCACTATCTTCACAGATGTCCTTTGCAGAAGGTGCTGAAAAAACCTTAGTTATACCTGTAAAACTAACTGGTAATACACCTAAAGGGTTTACTAGTTGGGGAAAAGATAGAACAGTTTACGCAACTGCCGAGCCTATAGAAGGTAAAGAAGGTAAAGAACTTAAAATATTTGAAAAGTATAAAAAATATGTAAAAAGTACAGGTTTAGTTACTGTAGAAAAACCTGATTCAGCTACCTATGGTGACGAAGTAACACCAGCTAATTCTATGTTTGAAGTAGTGCAAGGAGATACTGAATATTTTGGTGACAACAGTACCACATCAGCTCAAGAGTTACTAGCGACAGCAAGTATTAGATTTAACACGTCTAAATATTTGACCGGTGGACAATCTGCTGAAATGAAAGCTTTTTGGTCACACAGTGCTGAAGGTGATGATGTAAAGTATGCACCTAAAGGAAAACTAGCTGACGGTACAACATCATCTGCTCCAAATTTGCAAGAAGCTAAAATGATTAAGAAAAATATACCTTTCCCTATTAAACATCCAGCTAAACCTTCTTTTAGAAGTGCTGAAAAATTAGCTACTGGACAAGATGCTAATATGTTTGCTAATAATTTAGAAATAGATATAAACATAGGTGCTTTAGCTTTAGCTAATGAACCAACTACAGGAACATTTACACTCCAAAGAGCCTTTATAATTTGCTTCTCACATGAAGTACCTAGGCCAGATGATGATTTCTTTACATTTGCTGAAAGGCATGCAGATTCAGCAATATCTTATACTAGTAACGATAAAGCATTCATGGATACTTCTACTACTAATGATTCTACCGTTAAACCTTTTAGTTATGTAGCTTTTATAAATGACGCTGATAAAGGTATATTAGTGTGTCAACCAGCATCTGTATTTAGTACAGGTAGTAGCACAATGTTAGGACAAGCCCAAACTCCTATGTTTTTAAATAATTCTGAAAAAGCAGTCACCGTAGCTACAGGTGTGGCAGCTAATCATGCTGTCGATTTGACTGACAGATGGGTAAGATTAAACTTTTTATTCCAACCACAGACATATACTACAACTACATCAGGTACTGCTAATGGTAATTATCCAGATAGAAATCAACCTAATACTGGTAGTGGTAGAGGATATGGAGTTGGAGGCGGTACACACTGTGTCATGGTAATGTCAGACGCACAAGATGGTACGTTAATTAACACCACTATGGGTGGAGGTACTACAGAATATCCGTTTTTCGAATTAAATAATATAGTTCACGAGTCTTCTACATCTAGTATTGATAACTGGCCTAGACATTTAAGTTTATGGGTTACAAACAGCGTAGGGGATAAAGATGGTGATTCAAATGTTACTGTTGATGTAACAACAGATACCAGAGTTTATATAGATAAAGTAGAATTCAAAGATTTTAATTATGAAATAGAGAATCCTAACGTAAAAGATTTTAATTTATCACACGATGCTATAAGTATAGCTGCTGGTAGAGGTTTTATTGGTGCTGATGGTATAGACACTAGTTCGGATGTACAAAACTGGAACAGTGATAATCCTACTATTTCAGCGTTTAGAGCAGATACTCCTACTACTTTTGTTGTGGGTGCTAAAAATCCTATGAAACTAGGTTACGTAACAGGAACTGGAAATTCAAGACAAGGTTTTCAATCTGATTTACTTACAAGTATAATGTTACAAGATTTTAAATGTGCTAATTTAGCACAGCTAGCAGAAATACCTGATTCAAATATGATAGCTACGTATTCTTACGCTGGAGGAGATGAATTAGAAGATGACGGTTCTACGTCAATAGTTCCGACTATGGGGCAAAATCACACTACACACTACGGTCTAGGTGGTTTCTTATCTAATACCAACATAGGTGCTCAACATATAAACAGTTTTGAAGGGACTGGAGTTGACCCACATTGTAATATTATGCTTAAAGATTTTTCAACAGGAATGATAAAGGAATCTGATGAAACCGCCACCCAACTAACTGCAAGACCAGACGGTAGTGATAATTCAGTAATGGGTAAATTTAATAGAACGTTTCTTCCATTTAGAATAGGAGATACTTTAGTTGTAAGAGCTCAAGACAATAGTGACACTCAAAGGTCTAGTGTTATCACTAACGTAGGTGTTGGTCAGTCATCTGGCGGTGCACCAAACGACCATGATTATGAAGTAACTGTAGCAGATAGTATTGAAACAGACGATTTGGACCAACTATATGTTAGACCAGAAGAAGGAACTGTTAAAAATTGGACTGCTAAGGGTATAATGACATTAAATCTTGGTAACAGTACCGGTGCTGGCACAACTGCATCTAAAGCTTTTAGTAAACGAGAATGTAGTGCTGCTTCAGCTAGAGTATTAGAAATACAAGAAATTAGTGACACTAGGACTATTCTAAGAGTAGATACGTTAAAACCTTTAAGATTAGACCAAGATGAAGAATTTATAGTTTATTTATATGGTCAACCAACAACAAGTGCTGATTGGACAAGAACTGATAACTCATATGATGCTACAGCAGACGAGCCTAGATATAGTCAATGTGTAACTTCAGAGTTAGATAGTACATGTGATGTTGCTAAAGCTAGTTTGAAGATAGATTCTATAGATGAAGAAAATAACTGTATAACACTTACATGGAATGGTAAAGCAGAAGATGGTAGTACAGTATTAGCTAAGTATGATAATATACCTATCCTAATGATATCTCCTTATAGATACTGGGGTTATATTAATATTGATGTTAAAGATAGCACAGGTGTCACGTTACCTCCTAGAAGTTATGGAAGTTTTTCGGTTGTTAAAAATCAATTTGCAAGATGGGATGGTACATATTTTGAAAATGACGCAGGTGACACACTTACAGTAAATGAATCTGTTGACGCTACAGAGACTACTTTAACATTGAATGGTGCTATAACTGCTAGTGCTAATTTTGATGTCGGTACCTTTATAGGATTAGATGATGAAGTTTGTTATATAAATGCTGTTAACAGCACTACAGAAATACAGGTAGTGAGAGGTGTGTGCGAAACATATGTTTCTAACCCAACAAATGTAGATACATCTACTAACCCAGATAGATTACAGAGAACTGCTCCAACTCACAGTAGTGGAGTTAAAGTTAAAAAGGTTAAAGTACATTGGGCTAATGGTGATGAGATATCTGGTAATGTAACTAGAATGACTAGTGGTGGTAATTTGGATAGTAAATCTGAAAGACAAAATCTTGGTACTACATACAATGAAAATCCTATCAATTACACAACCGTTAGTAACGTACCAGCAGCTTATTCTAACACATGGACCCCAGCAGTTGTTAATGATGAAAGTATTTTTGAACTGTTAGACTTTGGTTTTGGAGAATTCGACGATGAAGATAGTGATGGTGGTTATTTAGCTAAAAATATCATAAAATCAGGTCAATATAATGAATTTAAAATGTTTGATATAAGTAAATCTAAAGAATTCGAAGAAGGTAATACTATGGATTTACTATTAAGATTTAGAGATGATAGATTAGCGCACACAGCAGATGTAAATACTAGACATGCAGAAAGTAATACCCCTTTTGTCACTGCCATATTTGAAGATGAATTACCTAGTGCACCTAAACTTAGTGTTGCACCTTCAGAACAAGACCCATTTAACATAGACTTCAGATGGGTTGCAACCGAGTCAGATTTATGGTACGGCTTTTTGATTGTTGATGAATTGCAAATACCTAATCAATATCATAATCTATTGACACATATACCGCTTAATGAAGATTCAGATACGCTTAATAGAATAAGTAACACTGGCAATAAAGTTACGAATACAGGTTCTACTGCGGATGGTTCAAAAACAGAAGAAGGTCTAGCAGGTTTCGCAAGACATTTTGATGGTTCTACTCACTATATTAGATTTAGTGATTTCTTAGACCCTACTACAGAGATGAGTATAAACTTACATATAATACCAGATGATACTCCTAGTGGAGATGAGTACTTAATTTATAAATACTCCACAAGTTCATTAGAAGATTATTCTATATATTTAGATAGTAGTAAAAGAGTAAATGCTGTAGTTTATCCACAAGGAACGTCAACAAACCCTATCACTTTACAATCAGGTGCTTTGAATATAGATGGTGAGACACCTACTAATATTATATTAACAGTAGATACTAACATAGTATCTGGTAACGTTAAATTATTTATAGATGGTAAGCTTGTTGACCAAAGTGGTTTAGTTAAAGCAACAAATACTTCAGACAACTGGAAAGTAAACAGAAATATTAAAGACAGTGATGGTCCATTATACATAGGTGCAAAATATACTAGTAGTGCTGCTAATTTTTATGATGGTAGAATTGAAGAAATTGTAATTTATTCTAAAGCTATATATCCAGTAGTACCTTCAGATGGTAAATACACATTTACAAAACCTTTAAAAGAGGTAGAAAATGGTACACCTGTGCCATATAACGCAAGATTGTTTGTAAAAGATTATCATAATATACGTGGTAAAACTATAAATGAGGTGGCGGCTTCACCGAATGTTTCATTCAAAAAGTCAGGATTTAGGTTGGTATAAAGATGGCAGGAGAATCAGCAATAGATAGAGGAATGGTATTAAAGTTATACCTAACAGAAGCAGATGCAAGGGCAGATACAAATGCTCTACAAGTAACAGATGACACTGCGTTCATCGTAAACGAAGACCAAGCAGCTAATTATAATTTTTTTACACATGAAAGATACTTTGCAAGAATAGAAGCTAATGACCCTGTTTTAGAATTTTATATAGATTGGGATGACGGTGAAGATAATGACCCTAGCGGTAATGCTAATTACACATTAATTAAATTTGATACACCCCAGTTTGTAGGTATAACAAGTCATATATTCACTAGAGATAAATTACATTTTCCAAAGATAAGAGTAAAATCGTCAGATGGTTATTTATCTAAATTTTATCAAGCTAATGGAGATAATGTATTTAATGGTATAGATGTTTTACAGGGAGAAAGTACCCTTCCAACTGGAAGAAATGAAACATATAAAATTGAGTCTGATAACACAGGTGCTAACGAGGAACGTATACCTATATTCGCACCTACACCTAAACCTCCAGTTGCAGTTTTAAAAGCAGATAAGAAAAGAGTTTTTGCAGGTATAACAAATAAATATCTTTCTGGCACTGGTGGAACTTTTGATGGTAAAACCTGTAGGTTGATAGGAAGTCATTCTACTATGGACACTGCTAGAGGAGAGGTTAAGGTAAGAGTTACGTATCAAAAAAAGGAAAGTGATGAAGGTGATAAATTTAACACCGGTGCTGGTGAATTAATAGTAGAAGACATGACGATGGCAGGAAATGCCACAATAGCAGATGTTTTAAAAGTAGTAAAGATGGAACTTATTAATCTATTAGAAGATACTGTCGACATGACTGACTCTGGAAATGCTACTTCTAGTAAATTATTCCCCGGTGAAAAATTATTATTAGTTACAAACTTAGATGGTTCTAATGAATTAGAAGATGAAAGTAGTACGCAACCTTCTATAATAGGTGAAGTTTCATTAGGTAACCCTATTTTAGAATTGGACGACCCAAAGCATACTGTAACTTTAGATGCTACAGAAAGTTTTGCACGATGCCCAGAAACTACAGTAGATGAATATAAAATATGGGATGGAGATTTCTTATTCAATAACGGTTATGATACTAATAGTTCATTCATGGCTCGTAGTGCCACTAATATAAGTGACATATTTTCCGATGGCGCTGGTACAGCTACACTATTAGCTACAGATGGTATGAAACATGTTAGTTATGCTTTTCATCCATTGATGACATTTACAGATGAATATCATAGATGGTTACCTATGCAGAAATTAGCAATGGCTCAGGTTAAACAATCTGCTGCTGTAATCTTTGATGCAACTGCTCCAGCCACAGAATCTGATTCATTAGCTACTTATCAATATTCTTTCTTAGAACATTGGGCAGATGAATCTGTATCTGATAATTATAAAGAAGATAGAGCTGGTATAGCAGAATATAACTGGCCTACGGATATGCAAAGTTCAGCTTTTATAGCATTCAAAGGGGACCAAGCTTCTGGTTGGCACGACTTAGACCAAGCTAATAGGTCAACAGGCACTATTGTAGCCACTAATGCTTCACCAGACGTACATCATGCTATATTTTCACAGAGAGATGGTGCCGGTATAAGCAGCGATGTTGAATATCTGTTTGGACAAACGTCGCAATCGTTAGATGAAGCAGGTAGACTTGGTGCTTATATGATGTGTTGCAGTGATAAAAAATGGTCTAAACAATGGTTTCAATCTATAGCCTTTTCATCTTTAACAACAGGTGGTCAACTTAGAGCTGCTCCTGTTATACTTAACACTGCGGCTAACGCAAGTACTGGATTAGCTGGAAGAAATGTAACGAATGAGTGGTCTGGTATATCTTTTGCAGGTGTTAGAACAGAAATATTCTATACTGCTTCTGTAGACGGCACTGATACTAACGTAGAATGGAGACCGTTAAAGTATAAAAACAATACCAAACACCCATATCTTAATGATTCAACGTGGTACAGTAGTGGTTCTATTGAATGGATTGAACCTACTGATTGGGTCGCTTGTGACCCTGCTTCTATTCCAGATAGATTCTGGCCCAGTGGTGATTTTGAAGGAGATACTGATGGTACTAATTTCTCTAGTACTGCTGGCTCTTCTTCAACTGAAAATTATTTCGATGCATCTAATAGATGGAATGCAACTAATAAAAAGTTTGGACTAATGTGGGTAGTTGCTGGTGACGGTGGTGTATCAGCAGGTCATAGTAGATATGGATGGGGACCTATGGTAATGAGTACTTTCAGGTGTTCCAACCAACACAGTGTTTTGATTGATATAGTAGACCCTATGCATGTTTCACTAAATACACACGCATTCACTCAGAGTGTTTCATACACCCATAAAGGTAAATATCAAATAGTAGAAGACAGAATGGGTAAGTCAGAAATACGCAAAATAGGCGCTGTTGGAGGTAAAATAACTTTTGGTGGTGTAGACTTAAAAGACCAAGATGGTACTAATACACGTGATAAGTTTTATGAATATCAAAAACGTGCAGTACCTGTTTACTTTGACATTACACATGAAAGCGGTAATATATCAAGATTCTTTGGTGTAATTACTGATATGTCAGAAGACCACCCAGTTGGTAAACAGTATGGTAAATTTGGACTTAGTATGCAATGTTCACACATGATTACAATGAACTCGAGTGGTGTCATAACTTCTGATGGGTATATATCATTAGGCGGAGATATGGTAGATGAGCACAAATTCATATAGTAGACCAAGATTATTTATAGGAGATAAAGAGGTTATATCTTTTAAAAGTGTACAATTTTCAGATACTGGGAATAATCTAGCTACAAGTTTAAATGTTAATCTTACAGACCCTGAAATTAGGAGGTCTGCACTAATGAATAAATCTGTAACGTTCTTTCTTAACTATGGTTCTGATGATACAGTTCCATTTTTTAGAGGTAGAATAAGACAAGTAAATCCCTCAGACGTAGCTTTACAATTTACAGCTTATGATGTTATGAGTCTTTTGACAGGTAATGAATGTGTAAAATTATCATTGACAGATGAATTCAATTATGATGGATTTACATTAAGTCAGTTTTTAAATGATTACATAACAACCAATATTAATATTAATGAAACTATTATAGGTTTAGATATGTTAAATGAAACAGACCCTGTAGTTAGTTTATCTGGTGTCCGTGAAGAGAATATTTCTCCATTAGAATTAATTAATAATAATATAGCTAAAAATGAAGATAGTTTGTCAGATGTTAGAAATAACTTATTAACCGTTGTTGATGACGGTGTGAAATCAAATATATGTTTCATAAAAGAAAAATCTAAAGATGACGTTGCTGTCCCATTTTCATATTCTAATGGTATAGATAAATTATCTATAAGAAAAAGACCAGCACCTAATTTATTATTTACTAGTATAAAAGGTAATAGAGTAACATATAAGCATAATAATTTATCTACAGGAGTCACAGCGGAAAAAATAAAAGGTAATTTTGATTATCCTGACCAAGCAAAACAAGCGGCTTTTGTACAAGCTACTTATGCAGAAAGAGATTCTGAAATAAATTTAATTGCTAATAAAGGTCATTATTTAAAAAATGGTAATATGATTTTATTAGATGTACCAGATTATCCAGAGCAAATTGGTAAACATAAAATAGTTTCTAAACAAGTCACTTGTTCGAATTCTAATGTTACTTGCCAATTCACTCTGTCTAAAGAAAAACCACTACTTAGTGATTACCTCAATAGCTAGTATTAGTTTTGTTATATTTAGCTCTTTCAGTATTACCAAGTTTATCGACTGGTGCGTCAGGATTTACTGTTCTAGCTTTGATAGTACCCTCTTTCATGTCCGTTCCTAAAATAGAATGAACACTGTCTAGAGTACCATCTGCTTTTAATCCTGCGTTCCTGCCCATTTTCTTGGCTTGACCGGTTATATCGCCTTCAGATGTCACACTTATCTCCT
>Ga0098043_1000842_pt1 | contig 10949 bp, 19 predicted proteins | sample 9B_taG_FD_92581 | JGI IMG/M metagenome (GOLD analysis project Ga0098043, IMG submission 92581) | Marine viral communities from the Subarctic Pacific Ocean - 9B_ETSP_OMZ_AT15188_CsCl metaG | ecosystem: Environmental > Aquatic > Marine > Oceanic | place: Subarctic Pacific Ocean | collected 2015-01-10 | reverse complement strand
TTATATAATTCATTTGGTAAGGGTACAGGGCCAGCTACAATCGGTTGTCCCAATTCAGGATCAAACTCAATGACGGCTGTACCTGCTTTTCCCCATTCTGCTTCCAAATGAGCTTTGTCCATACTACCACGAGGAATTAAGAGTTTTACATTCGTAGAACTCGATGCATGTGCTACAATCAGGGAACGTATCTTATTGATATACTCCTGTAGTCCTTTTACCAGTCTTACATCACTTAACGGATATGGATTACGGTTAAAACCGTTCATAAAAGGAACAATTGGATACTCCTCAATAGGGAGCACCACACTAAACAACTCTACATCTCCAACACTTACAATCTGCTGGATTTGTGTTAATTCTATTTCATTGACTAAAATACCACCATCATCAATCAAATGTTTTTTGGTCAGTATATCAATAGTAGATGTACTATTTGGAATCGAACCTGCATGCTCTTCTCCTGCCATAGGAGTTGGTTGCCCTGTATTCATATCCATCATTAAGTGATACGTATTACCTATTTGTTCTGCTATCTGCATATACATACTAACACTTTTCTTATCTGTGTATACAGATTGACCTTCTGCATTGGTTAAGATTACAATAGGCTCTTTTGTGTATCCTTCATAGTCTATTTGATTCAATACTTTCTGTTCATCACTTAAGGGATCGTATATTTTAAAATAAGGATCTTTTACTTTTGTATATCGTTCAAATAATTCTAATTCTCTTTCCCCTGTAATAGAACTCCCTGTCATTCTACGTTTCATGGTAACATCTTCGTTACGAAGTCCATATCGTGATCCTGCATCCATATTGATATGACTGGTTTCTGATGCTTCTTTAATCTGCTCTGCAAATTCAGGATAATACTCAATCAAATGAGCTTCCGATACTAGCTTTCCAACAATCATATGTGCAGCATCTCTGCAAAAAGGATCTTTAGACGTAGGATCAATAAAAAGTTCTAATGGGTCTATAGATGTAAGCTTGACCTCACCAGATCCAAAATCTGCATCTGGGTCGATGTGTGCCATCATTACCCCCATTCCCTTAACATAGTAATCGTCTATCGCTTGTTTCAGTTCTACATTCCCATTAGAATTATCCCATATATAGGCCATAATATCTGAAAACATTCTACCGACTTTTGCATCGCTAGTTTCTCTAGCAGTCGATTGGAATTTAGGGGAGTTTGCAGTCAGCATTGCCTTGGCTTGCTCTACTGCTGAATATACTACATTTACAACCAACGGCTCCTGTGCTCTTTGTCGTAAGGCACGTACTTGATCGTCTGTCCATTGTTTGCCGTTACGAAACTCATTATCTTCTACAGCTTGCTTTGCCCAATTCTGTCTGGCAGAGCTGTAATCAGATAACAAATCTTGTGTTAGTTGTACTTCATCGGTCTTAACGGTATTCTTATGCATGCAGAAAGGGTTTTAATGTGTTAAACGTATACTTTAACTAAAAGTTCCATATTATGCTATCTTCCAACTTATATCATCATCAATATACTCTTTATAAGTTTCTTTTTTTGCTGTACGTGTTTCGTTGTGTACAGGTGCAAAACATTTTTTAGTCGCATAGAACAATCCGTCCAATAAATCATCATGTTTCCCTCTAGGGTATAACAGCAACTCATCTTTTAATTCTTCCATCGTTTCCATCATATACATCTTTTTTTGAGCAAAGTAGGGTTGCATAGTTTCTAATCGTGAGGATTTACTAGTTCTAGGACTTTCTTTAATTTCCAATCCAGATATAAATATATTTTCTTCATCACAACGTTGTCGTAAGTATTCTCGTAGCATTTCTTGATAGCCTACACTCTCTACTCGTACTTTGACAGGTTTAAACATTTTAAAATACTCTATAATGTTTTCTGCAAGTTGCATGGGAGTTGCCCTATTACGGTAATACTGGAGAATATACCTGTTGTTGTTTTCGTCTACCGCTACTGGCATAATTACAGAGTAATCTGCTGTCTTACGGACTGAAGAAGCAGGATCAACTCCCATAAACACATTGACTGGTATGGTTGCATCTTTATTCTTTAAATAATGATACCCATCGCTGTCTATTTCTAATTCATAGTCATGATATTGGATATAATCCAGTTTAAACAACTGATCCTCATCTCCAATAATCTGGCACATGTATTCTCTGTAAAAAACAGAGCTACGTCCTATGGACTCTAATTCTTCTTTTTTCTGTACTAATTTTTTTATTGGCTGCCATTCTTCCCACAATGCTTTATTTTTTACAATGCTGGGACTAAAATGCATATTGTGCCATCCCTTCATTTCTTTTAGTATTTCTACCATACACCTTTGATGCTGTGGTGTGCCAATAACAATAATCTTACCTTTTTTAGGGTCTAGGGAGGGAACAGCACTCTGTAATAGCCATCGTAGATTGGCTTCCATAGCTTCAGCGGTCTTCGTATTATTCTCATCTTCAGGATCGTCTACAATAATCAGCGTTGGTCTTTGACTTCCCACCTTAATTCCACGTAACTGTTGACCTGTACCTTTGCATATAATCATGGAACCGTCTTTCAATTCAACTTCGCTTTTTGCCCACTGCCGTGCACTGTGCTGTCCCCAATATCCGTATATTTGACGAAAGGTTGTACTGTACTCTATTGTGTCTTTAATCGTACCCAATAGTTTAATAGCATGATCCTGCGTTCTGGATACCAGTACAATAAGTTTTGCTCCACTATGGTTCATGATGTGGTAAAGGGGATATACACCACCGACTATAGAAGACTTAGCATGACCACGTGGAGCGATAATATTAATTTGTTTGTTGTCTTCTTCACATAAAGCATCTGCTATTTTGTAATGAAAATCTGGGGAAGGAGCCGAAAACATGTTTGGCATAATCACCTTACCAAACATAATCATATTTTGAACAAGTTTGTCTTTTATATATTTTGTATGATCTTTCAATTAGTTTAATTGATCTCTAAACGTTTCGTATTGATAACCTAATGCTTCTATTTCTCGTAAAGCATCTATAGCATAACTAGCCATCCAAGCAGAGTCTCCTTTCTGCATAATAGCCAATACATGCAATGCACGTACTGCAGCATCCAATTGCTCTGTTTTTAAGGCATCTTCTGTTATTCCTTGATAATCTAGTTCTGGATCATTCAGGTCGTTCATCTTCTTCACTCTTTCTTTGTAATGTTAGACGTTTATCTTCTTGTGCTATGGTATCGGCTATTTGTTTGGTGTAATCCACTTGTATTGTGTCGGTTATCATCTTTTTATTTGGCTTCATTTCCAATAAATCCATTAAATAGTCGTTTGCCTTTAGAAAATTGTTTACATCCCCTTTTTCTTCGGACATTTTTAGGGCTAATACAATATTATCTACAGCAAACTCTTTAGAGATGCTCTTTTTAGCCAATATTTCTTTTAATTTTTCTTCTACCATCTTTTTTGCTACCTTTTGTTTAAGGAATCTGCGTACCGTTGCAATGGGGATTTTCTGATCAGGTCTATATATCTTACCAAGAGTGTTGTAGTCCACTTTTCCATCTGCAAGGAGCATTTGTGCATAGGCGGTAACAGTATTTTTAGCACGTGTTGTTCCAGCTTCTTCCTGATCCCATGTACGTTTGGGGTTGGTTTTGCTATATACTCCATATTTGTGGTTTTCTTCAAAATTTATTTTGGTAAAACGACTAGTCCAACCCACTCCACAAGTAAGTTTGACAAATGTCTTACATTGTCCCTGCTTATCTGTATAATCGTTTCTAGCATAACATAAAGCCACGTAATCATCATCGGTGATTGCATACTCCCCCACTTCAGCATCCTTCCAATAAGCATAATCCATCTTTTTGGTATCTGCTTGCTCTTTTGTATATACATCATAATGTGCTGTTTTGCCTTCAATTCTTCTTTTAATTCTCATTTTCCTTACTATATAGTTATCATTACTATATAGTAATGCATTACTATATAGTAATTCATTACTTTATATAAATAATTACTATATGGTTAATCCATACTCTCCTTTTTTGGAGAGTATCCTAATTTTTGTGCTACTATTTTGGATATAATATCATATTCAGCTTCCATTTGGTCAGCAGTAGAATTTTGTTTAGATACAAAATATTCATACTCTTCATCTGTCATTACTTTTTCGTCCCACGTACCTGTAGATAAGTTAAATACTTCATATACTCTTTTTAATTTAGTCTTCATTTCTAGTATTACTTTAAGTTAGCATACTTATTTAACTAACTGAAAGAACTTTAGTTCCAAGTACGTATTTAGAAAATAGCTGTAGACTGTGTGTGAGAGACACATGTTGTTACTACCCCCCATGTTATCAGGTTGGGTTGGTTGAAAACGGTTGAGTTCATTGAATTAGTTTCATTACAATGTGTCTATCGACCCAGTTACTTCTACTTTATACACTTACTATACACACACATACAACCACTACATATACTAATCCATACTGTATGTAGGAGCACTACTGCTTCCTTTATATATGGCTATGTTGCCATCACTAACCAATAACTGTAGGAGTTACATCATGAAGAGAACTAAAAAAGAATCACAACTGGTAAAAGAATACCGTAAGAAATATGGTTCTTTACCAACGGCAATCTTGTCATTGCATAGTTTAGTTAGAAGTTTAAAACAGCAAGTAGGAGTGACAAATGGATAAAGCTAAAGATACGTTAGCATTTATTGGCTGGTTCACATTAGGAACTACTGCAATAGCTGTAGAGAAATGCTATAACACAGGTAAACATATCAAATCAGAACTGGATAATAATATGCCACAAGATCTGGTTAGATATACTATCACAAACATCAAAGCAAGGATGCAACATCATGGTAAGACTACTGAATCTGTTGCATAATGCAGTCATTATTGTAGTGTGTAGCTTTCTTGCTACCTCTATGATAATGGGTATCAGCTTGGTTATCTGGCTTCTCTTTGGAGTCAGATAACTATAGATCACTTACTAGGATTGCTTCCTTAATATATGAAATAAATTATTATCAAGACTAGACTCGGCAAGTCGAAGAATCAAAGGGCTGGTATGTATAAAGATATACTAGTTACAATCCGTTACGAACGGACACCATTTGGTACACATATTATAAGCGTAGACCTACGTATGTTACTAATATGGAATCAGGCTTTATCTTAGTCAGCCCTCGTCTTGTAAAATTTAACTAACCAAAAGGAGTAAACAATGTCCGTATTTGAACACGTAAGAAAACAACCAACACATGACTTAGGTCATATTGCATTAGTAGCAGTTCAAGAATTAATAAAATCTAAAATAGATGATAAAAATAGCCGTATTCATCTTTTAGATGGAAACGGTGATAATTATATAAATATAAGAGAATTTATTAATAAACGAGGCGGATCTATTGACGGCAATTTACATGATCTATTAAAAGTTAATAATCTATTACTACAATATGGAGGTTAATTACTGCTTCCTTAATCTTTGGCTATTCTAGCCAACAACTAACCAAAAACAATAACGTAGGAGTTACAAATGAGTATACGACAAATAATAGAAAAGAAGTTCAACAAACATACATGGTTTGAGAAAACTTGGACAAATAAAGACGGAGATTTTATCAATGAAAAAGTATTAGACATTGATGAAATAGCTACCTGCACAGATGATAAAGTCTTCTTTAACATGTGGACTTCTTTAAAAGAGAACGGAGATCACGAGGCAGAAGTAAATGCACAGCTAGACAAACTAGCAGAAAAGAACCTTTCACCTATCCTAAAAACCTTAAGAGAGTTTAAGGGTAAGAAAGGTATGTTTGAACGAGTCATGATAGCACGACCGTTAACCAGTACAACATCATAACAAACAGAGGCTACTTGGGACATCCTGAGTAGCCTTTTTTTACGTAAAAGGTGTGCTTCGCACCCAACTTTATTAAAAGTAATGAAACTAAAGTTTTACTTAAAAAATAGGAGCAACAAGCACAAATTTGAGTAACAAATAAGATGTTTTAGACAAATAAGAGTAATTAATGATTGCTAAAACTAAAGATATGCTTTATAATATAAGGCGTATAAAAGGGGATTTATGAACAATACAATTATTATAAAATGGGTGCAAGATACCGATTTACCTTTAACAATAATTGCACAAAATACAGGAATTTCTAGAAAGACTTTACATAATATAAAAATTGGCAAGCCTGCAAGAACAAGCACGTTAAGCAAATTGTATTTAGTCTATCAAAAAGAAATACAATTAATTAACAACAATCTAGAATTAAAGGATACTAGCATGGATATAAGTGATTTTTTAACTGAAACAGAAGACGATGCACAAAACAGTATTGATGCAAAGTACGTAATTCAGTTGCAAAAAGATAAAATTAAACAACAAGAAAAAGAAATTACTATGTATAAAGATTACATAGATACACAGCCACTACAAAAACTACAGTTTGATGAGATTTCAGAAGACATGAGTTCAACTGTACAGGTTCGCAATGTGTTTAGTTTAAAACCGATGGAGCGTAAAATGTCTATTGGAAATGGTTCAGAAAAGTTAGAAAAGCTATTAGGTTTACCTAAAGGTCATCAATTTTTTGCTCCAAATGAATGGTTTACATTTGATAAGCATCCAGTAGATGCTATTATAGATCAAGAAACTTTAGGTGAATTAAAAAAGATAACAAGGACTTTACCCTCGTTGTTTGAATCATTGAAGTTTATGGTAGGAAATCATTATATGACTTTTCCTGTGATTTATAAATACAAAAGAAAGCGTGTAAGAACTATGTGCTATTTACTTTTAGATTGGACGAGCAGACCTAAAAGAATTTTAACTAAAACTGTCATATTAAATGAAAATAATGAATAAATAATCAAAGGAAGTAGTACTGGCTATACTGCTTCCTTTATCTCTGCTTAAATAAACGTAGGAGTTACACATGGTTTGCAAACACCATCCAAATACACCTCTTGAATGGCAAGAGGTACAATCACAAACAACACACCCATTTACAGGTGAATCTATACGTACCTATCAGGACGTTGAATATTGTCCTGATTGCTTTGAAATAGCCACCGTTACAGGTACATGGAAACATGACCTTGTATTAACAAAATCCGAACAAATTAAAAACGATATATCACAATATGTCGAATCTAAAATAGCATCATAAAGGAGGTATTATGCCAACATTATTTACAAATCTATTAAAAGATAATAATCTAGTAGCAACAGCAAATGACTTATTAGCAGAAGCACGTAATGAATTACATAACCTAATGCAGCTACGTGACGATTTAGAAGATGAAATACATTGCAATGAAATTAAAGATCCTATCATAACAAGATTAACCAATTCTATGATACCAACTTTAGAAAAAATAGACAAGCTATTGTATTCTGCTGAAAAAGGAAACGTATATGGAAAATGATATAATACAAGACAAGTTATGTGAAGAAGTATTTCCAGAACTTGATGCCATGCTAGACAGAGAATCAACCAACATCATGTCAGAACTAAACATATCTGTATCTATGATGAAGGTTATTGTCGAAGCATGGATTATGGAAAAGGAGAAACAATTATGAATACAACATCTGCATTACGATTTACAAAACTATTAGCATATGCAACTTCAGCAATCAATGGAGTGATGACTGTATCAGCTCGCATTGCACAAAAAGCTGGAGATGCCATTACCGATACTAGACGATACAAAGTAGAAGTTATTGTAGAAGGTGCGACCATAAAAGAGCATCTGAATTGCAATACAAAACAAGTACAACGATTAATGAATGCTACCAGTCAATTAGGATTAACGCAGCTCATTGTAACTGAGATGTAGTTATTAGTTAGAACAGTGAAAAACCAGAGTCGCAATAAGCTATGAGCAACTTTAAATGTTTATTGCAACCTCGGAGCAAACCGAGGGATCCAATCTTAACCTAGGGGAAAGGACAAATCAAATCGGCTCTGGCATTCACAACAAGGATAAAATATGATAGAAACTAAAACAAACGATAAAAGACCTGCAATAGCTTATGACAGTAAAGAAGAAGTACAGCTTACGCTAGATGCTTTACAAGCTTACAGGTATAACCACGTAGATAAACAAGACTTAAACAAAGACGAACAAGTACGCAGACTAGAAGACGAATATGAAAAAGTCTTAAACCTATTTTATGGAGAAACATTATGACGCAAAAAGACATTAAAAAAATCTTTAAAGAAGAAGGTGTCCGACTTGGAAAAGGTACTATGGTACTTATTCAAGAAGAACTTAGATGCCTTGTAAAACGACAAGCTAAACGCTCTAAAGAAGGATTAGGTAGCTATAAAACCTTAACTCCAGAGTTATTTCATATAGCAATGGTGAGGTCTTATGGGTAAACAATCAATATACGTAAAACATAAAGATGAAATCTTAAGCAATCTAGTTAGTTATTTAGATGATATAGCAGGTCGATATGAAGCTGTTCAATCTGATTACGAATCTGGATATATAACAGCTTTAAAATGGGTATTAGGCATGGATAAAACTCAAGAACAAAAAGATCAAGAGTTTTCAGATAAGATTGATGAATTAACAAACAAAAGAGAATCAAATGAATAAAAATGAAATATTCAATTGGTGGTGTGAAACTAGATCTAAGCATTATGTAAAAAACAGACCTACGCATGCATGGAAAGTTTTATCTAATTGCTACAAAATAGTTCATGTCAATGAAGAGATTACTGCAAAAAGCCTTATAGCTCAAATAAGTAAGGAAGGATTTGAAAATGAACTCAATAATGAAATAAAAAGAAGAAAAGAAATAGAAATAAAGAGTTCATTAAAAAAACAAAGAGAAGAAAGACATAGAAAAGAAAAAGAAAAATTTCGCTATATGGATTATAGTGATCAATTTGATCAAATATAAAAAGGAGAATCAAATGAGCATCAAGATTAACAAAATAAACTGGGCACAATTTGGACAACGTTCTATTAGTGTAAAAACCAATAGAGTCCCTCCTACTGGTGCTTATGTAGAAATTATGCAATCGGATAAATACGGCAACAGAATGTATCCACATAAATACCTCGTAACGCCAGAAAATGCACACAAGGTAAAGAGATTTCACTGGGGTGAAGCCTATGTATACCTTTGCAACGATCTAGAGGATAACGCATCAAAAATATATAACAAACAAGGGGAAGCAGCATGAATGCAATTAACACAAAAATCAAAATTAACATTGAACGAGAACTATTATTTCAAAGTACAGCCGTTATAAAAGATGTTGATACTATTGTTCAAGAAAAAATATTAGGGAAAAATTCTGATAGTGAAATTTTTTGGGATCCTATATCAGAGTATACTTTAGAAGAAATAGATGACGAACAATATTTAGTCTTTGAAATACGATATGAAACAAGGAGGTTTTAATGAGCACATTTATGATACATTGTGGTGGTAAACAAGTAAACTTTGCAGAATTATCTGCAATACCACTACCAGAAAAAACAGATACGTATGAACCAGTACCATTTTCAGATTTACTGGTCAATACAAAACGTATCTGCGACGACATACTAGATCTAGACTTTGTAGATCAAAAACTAGCCGTTAGTAAAAACGAACAACGTTTCTTTGGCTTATTACAATACAAAGACCCTAAGAACGAAGAAATGGGTCAAGCAATAGGAATCCGTAGCAGTCATGATAAAAGCATGTCCAATGGATTCTGTTCAGGTGCTACTGTATTTGTATGTGATAATATGGCTTTTACAGGTGACATCACCTATATGAGAAAACATACAAAGAATGTAATGGACGATTTACAAGACAAGCTAGTAAGTGTACTGTACAGAAGTAAAGACAAGTTCTTTAACATTGTAGAAGACACTAAAAACATGAAAGAGATTTCTATTAGTACCGATGATGCATACAGCTTTATTGGTAGAGCATTTGGCCATAAAACATTAGGTGCTAGACAAGCTGGTGATGCAATACGTCATTGGAATAGTCCACCGTATTCTGAATTTATGCAGAAGAATGTATGGTCATTATACAATGCCTGTACGGAATCTTTAAAAAGTACACCACCTAACAAAATCCTGGAGAGACATATTGATTTACATGACAGAACTCTAGGCGAGTTTGGTATTAGTTAGAAACCTAAAGGATAAAGCAGTGTTACACCTCGGAAACCATACGCACACTCCGCAACTACAATCTCCTTTGTGCTACGTAGCACTGCTTCCTTTATCTATAAAAACTTATAAGAGACACTGGGATGGACTAGGCCAGAGCAAGATCGCAACTTGTCGTAAACATGGATATTACGGTCACCATGAACATCCCAGAAAATTTAATAATAATAACGTAGGAGTTAAAAATACATGAACAAGTTCTATAATACATTACGTAATGAAGAATACAAACAGTTTGTAGAAAAAAAAGGTAAATACGATTATTTATCTTGGGCAGTTGCTGTCGATTTTGCAAACAAATGTTTTCAATACGTAGAGTATGAAATACAAAACTACACTATAACTACTTCTAATGGAAGTACGTTAAGAGTTCCGTATATGTTGTTACCCAATAGTACAGCTATGGTAAAAATAATACTAAAAGTAACAGACTTTGATGGAGATGTTAGAGAACATGAAGAATGTCTAGCAATTCGTGATCAAAGAAATCAAGCTGTAGTAAATCCAGATTCAGCACAAGTAGAAAATACTATAAGACGTTGTATTGCTAAAGGAATTAGCATGTTAACAGGCTTTGGCATTGAATTATGGTTTAAGGAAGACATTAAAGATCTAGACTATCACCCAGAAATACCAAACTACGAAGAACTTCAAGGTAATACAAACGGTAAAGTAAAAAGTAGATCTGATAATGAAGTCAAACTAAAAGCATTGTCTAGAGATCCAAACTT
>Ga0098043_1000841_pt1 | contig 10952 bp, 9 predicted proteins | sample 9B_taG_FD_92581 | JGI IMG/M metagenome (GOLD analysis project Ga0098043, IMG submission 92581) | Marine viral communities from the Subarctic Pacific Ocean - 9B_ETSP_OMZ_AT15188_CsCl metaG | ecosystem: Environmental > Aquatic > Marine > Oceanic | place: Subarctic Pacific Ocean | collected 2015-01-10 | reverse complement strand
TCCAGTTGGGCCAGTAGGTCCTTGAGGTCCTATACCTCCATTTGGTCCAGTTCCTCCAGTAGGGCCTTGACTACCTGTATTTCCTGTGTTACCTGTAGGTCCTTGTGAACCAGTAGAACCGGTTGGTCCCTGAGATCCAGTAGATCCAGTATTACCTGTCGGTCCAGTAGGTCCCTGAGATCCAGTAGGGCCAGTAGGTCCGGTAGGGCCTTGACTACCCGTTGCTCCAGTACTTCCTTGAGAACCTGTCGATCCAGTCGGTCCTTGTGATCCAGTTGGTCCGGTAGGGCCAGTAGGTCCTTGACTACCAGTTGGACCAGTTGGTCCGGTAGGGCCTTGTGAACCAGTAGCACCTGTTGCTCCTTGAGGACCAGTAGGGCCTGTCGGTCCAGTTGGACCTTGACTACCCGTCGGTCCAGTATTACCTGTCGGACCTGTCGGTCCTTGACTACCTGTTGGTCCTGTTGGTCCTGTTGGACCTTGTGATCCTGTTGGTCCGGTAGGTCCAGTAGGGCCTTGAGATCCAGTAGCTCCAGTAGCTCCTTGACTACCTGTTGGACCAGTAGGTCCAGTCGGTCCTTGCGATCCGGTTGGTCCAGTAGGACCTGTTGGTCCTTGTGATCCAGTAGCACCTGTAGGACCTTGACTTCCCGTCGGTCCGGTAGGGCCAGTAGGGCCTTGGCTACCTGTTGGTCCGGTTGGTCCGGTAGGACCTTGAGAACCAGTTGGTCCTGTCGGACCTGTCGGTCCTTGACTACCTGTTGCTCCGGTTGCTCCTTGAGGGCCTGTTGGTCCGGTTGGTCCAGTCGGTCCTTGTGATCCAGTTGGACCTGTCGGTCCTGTTGGACCTTGACTTCCTGTCGGACCTGTTGGTCCTTGTGAACCTGTTGGTCCGGTCGGTCCAGTAGGGCCTTGACTTCCTGTTGGACCGGTCGGTCCTGTTGGACCTTGACTTCCAGTAGCTCCAGTTGCTCCTTGAGATCCAGTTGGTCCAGTTGGTCCTTGAGAACCTGTTGGTCCGGTCGGTCCTGTTGGACCTTGAGATCCAGTAGCACCTGTTGCCCCTTGAGGCCCGGTAGGTCCAGTAGGTCCGGTAGGACCTTGTGAACCTGTTGGTCCAGTTGGACCAGTTGGTCCTTGAGAACCTGTTGCACCAGTAGCACCTTGTGATCCAGTAGGTCCGGTAGGACCTGTTGGTCCTTGACTACCAGTAGGGCCTGTTGGTCCAGTCGGTCCTTGTGATCCGGTTGCTCCAGTAGCGCCTTGAGGTCCCGTAGGACCTGTTGGGCCTGTTGGTCCTTGTGATCCAGTAGCACCAGTTGGACCTTGACTACCTGTTGGACCTGTTGGTCCTTGTGATCCAGTTGGTCCAGTAGGGCCTTGTGATCCAGTTGGGCCTGTTGGACCTTGACTACCTGTTGGACCTGTTGGTCCTTGACTTCCAGTAGCTCCAGTAGGTCCTTGAGAACCAGTCGCACCTGTAGGACCTTGTGAACCTGTTGCTCCGGTAGAACCTTGAGATCCATTAGGTCCTTGAGTTCCTGTTGGACCTTGCGATCCAGTACTACCCGTTGGTCCTTGAGAACCGGTACTACCAGTAGGTCCTTGTGGTCCAGGTCTGCTATCTGCGTAAGCTTTTACTGATTGTTGTGTTGGTATAAGTGTAGCACTATTTGATGTCATTTCATCTTCGTCTACAAAACCTGTTACTGTAATAGAATTATCTGATAAAGAACCAAAAGTTATGGTACCGCTACCGCTTATGTTTCCAACTACTTCTAATTTTTCATTAGCATCATGTTTCCCTATTCCTACATTACCGTTATGATAAAGTGTTAATATTTCATCGGTACTGCCTCCATGACTTCTAAATTCTAAAGCTCTTTGAAATTTTAATTGTGAGTTTCTAGCGTCGCCTGAAGAATCACTACTTGATATATGTATAAATCCGTTATTTCCTTCTTCACCTAAAAGGAAACCTCTTTCACTTTTAACAAAATCACTACTGCTTATAGTACCGCCAGCTGCAATACTAGTATTGAACGAAGCGGCTCCTGCCGCAGACATATCTAAAGTAAGAGCTGTAATAGTAGAATTATTATCTACTCCTTTAAATTGAATATCTTTATTATTTTCTGCTGATTTTACTACAAAATGACCCGTACTACGTTTTAATCTACCAAATTCAGTTCCGTCATCTTTTAAGATTATATCTGCACCATCAGCATCTAAAACAATATCATCAGCTGAATCTAAAGTTATACTGCTACCTTCTATTTCAGTAGTTATTACTTTTCCACCTATGATATCTCCACTTGCACTAATTAAACCAGAAGAAGTTAAATTTCCTGTTAGGTCTATACTACCAACAAATGAATGTGTATCTGATTGTTCATCTCCAAATATTGTTGAGCCAGTAGCAAATGAAACAGATTGACTTACTATATTAGTTACTATTTCAGTAGCAAATATTTTTCCTCCTACAGTTAAATTATTACCGTCGAATGTTAAATTAGATTCACCTGCAAATGGTGTAGATGCATTTCCAGTAGCAGTTACTACTCTATTATTAGTATTACCACTTATTGCAGTAGACGCATTAGCTCCTTGTGGTCCTGTTGGACCTTGAGATCCAGTACTACCTGTTGGGCCTTGAGATCCAGTAGCACCAGTAGGTCCTTGACTTCCGGTAGCTCCAGTTGGTCCTTGAGAACCTGTTGATCCAGTAGGACCTTGACTACCTGTTGGACCTGTCGGTCCTTGTGATCCTGTTGGACCTGTTGGTCCTTGTGATCCAGTCGCACCTGTTGGACCTTGTGATCCAGTAGCACCTGTTGGACCTTGACTTCCGGTTGCACCTGTTGGTCCTTGTGACCCAGTTGGTCCTTGGGTACCGGTCGGTCCTTGGGAACCTGTTGATCCAGTAGTACCTTGAGGTCCTGTTGCACCTGTAGGACCTTGTGGTCCCGGTCTAGTATCTGCGTATGCTTTAACTGACTGCTGAGTAGGAATGAGAGTAGCACTATTTGAAGACATATCATCTTCATCCACAAAACCTGTAATTGCAATTGTACCGTCTGATAATGAACCGTAAGTAATAGTACCGCTACCACTTATATCTACTGATGCGGTAACCGGTTTATTAAGTGAAATTCCTACGTGAGCAGCATTGGAAGGATGAACTGCCCCTATTTCTAATATACCATCCGATTCAAATATATCGGGTTTAGGACCTAAAGATTCTATAGAAAATCCTGAGTTGCCATTTTCACCATGTGCTCTAAAAGCATCTCCATGAAAATCTGTATTAATACTACCTGATATATCTCCAGCTACTTCTAAATTACCAGATGCTGTTATATTACCTGATGCTGATATATCACCTTTTATGCCAATACCGCCGGTTTGTGTTATTAATTTTTGATCACCTGCAAAATATAGCCCAGCCCATGTTTCTTCTGAATTAGTTTTTAAAAGAAGTTCACTATCTTTATCTAAGACCCTAAAGTTGATTCTATTACCCCCATTATTAACTGTAAGAGGAAAAGGGGTTGATGAATCTTTATCAAGAGTAATAAAAGGTAAGTTACCAGCATGAAGTTGAAGTTTATTATCTAAAAATTCAATATGAGTGTCTTTATCCCCTGTATGTCTTATATATCGTTCAACTAATACATCTCCATCCACATTAACACTACCAAATGAACCTGTTCCGCTTGCAGATATATCTCCTGAAGCTGATATGTGTCCTGCTGGACCATCTATAAAGACTGTAGAGCTCCCGAATTGAGCTTTATTACTAAATATAGTAGCACTAGAACTTATAGCTCCAGAAGCTGTAATTTCACCACTGTTTCCATCTATAGTAACAAAAGGAAGATTTCCTCCTCCACCGTTAATAAATTTAGCAGCGAAAATTGTACCTGATGCGCTTATATGGCTACCAGTTATAGCATAGTTTGCTCTAATTCCTGATCTACCGCTTTGTTGTGAAGGAGCTCCAATATTAATTACATTACTGGATAAAGAAAAGTCAGGTTTTTTACCTTCTGATTCGAATGTAATACCGGAATTAGCATTGTCAGCTTGAAGTATTATTTCATCTACAGCATATACGGTAGAAGCGCTTATATTGCTAACAACGTCAAGGGAATTTAGCGAAGCGTCAGATCCGCTTGTAATCAGTTTTTTCCAGTTTGGCATATCTTGTTCTATTATGGTTGGTTACTAGAAATTTTCTAGCCCACTTCCCTTCCGGGCCAATAATATCGTATAATATACGAATATATTTTATAAATAGCAAAAGGTCCCAAAGGACCTAATACCTACTTATCTAAAGTTTTTATATGATCACCTATCTTTCTAAAGATAGCATAAAACATTTCAAATTCTTCTCCTATATATTTAGCTGTTCTAAGTTTAGCTAATAAAAATTCTGATTCTTCTTTTGTTAAACCTTGGGGTTCTTTAACCTTAGGTTTAATTTTATCTATTAATCCCATAAATTATAACTTATTTAATTACTTATTATACGTATATAAAAATATCGTCGCTTGAATCAACTCTAATATTACCTCTATGATCTGCTTGTGCTGTTGCTGCTGCAGCTACAGTACCGTCGAATACACCTGCAACATAGTAACTTACTGCTGCAGAAGTAGCATCATGGCCGATACCATTAGAAATAGCTAATCTACCATCGTTACCATTATAATCACCATTCCAAATAAGAGCAGATCCTGAATTGGCAACTCCAGTTGAACCTCCGAATATAATACCTGATTCGTCTGTAGCAGTACTAGATCCAGAATTTAATAAAATAAATCTATCTTCTACGTTTAAGTTAGTAGTTTGAACTTGTGTTGTAGTACCTTGTATATTTAAGTCACCAGTTACTGTTAAATTTGTAAATCGAGGTGAATCTCCTGTCTGTACTCCTAAATCAATATCATTTCCATTAATTGTAATTGTACCTTGAGCTCCAGATGAAATAGAACCTGAGACTGTACCTGTTGGCAGTATTGCGTCAATATCACCAGTAGTAACTGTACCTAAAGTTGTAACATTAGTTGAACCTTGATAACCATCTTTAAGACCGTCTGGTGTTACTGCTCTAGCAGTATCAGTACCGGTTGTTGTTTCAGCAGTTGTAGCTAATTCTACAATTCCTTTTTGAGTAACTGAAGCGTCTTGAATTTGACTTGAACCAGATACTACACCAGAAGGTAATATTGCAGTAACATTACCTGAAGTTACTGTTCCTAAGGTTGTAAGAGTCCCAGTAGTAGAATTTATGTCTACTTGACCAGAACCTGATATAATTCCGTCTGTAATACTAAAAGTTAATGTATCGGTACCTGCATTACCTACAATGTCTAGTCCAGGGTTACTCCCGGTATTAAATTTTAACTGTCCGTTTGAGTTATTTGCAATAAGGTGTGTAGTCCCTATAGATGCTGTTACATATGCTGTTTGAGCTGTTACCGAAGTAAGATAACCTGCATCGTTAGTTAATTGAGAAACATTAGATCCAGATACTATTAATTTTTTCCACGTAGCCATAAATCAATAAAATTATAAGTTGTTTTAATATAAATATTAGTTAATTATAAAAACCCTAGATAGTATTCATTACTTGAACTAAAAAATAATCCTCCTTCGATTGCTGTAGGTGTAATCGATTGAGAAACCATTTTTAAAATACGTCCTGCTTCAATATCTTGTGAGGCTGTTACATTACCTGTTATATTGATACCTCCTGCAGCAGTTTCTAATTTTTGATTTCCAGCATGATATAGGTTAACTTTGAATGCTTCAGAATCAGTTTTTAGAAGAAGAGCACTATTCCTGTCCACGACTCTAAAATTAACTCTATTACCGCCATTATTAACTGTAAGAGGATAAGGAGCGGCATCATCTTTTTCTAAGCTTAAAAAATTAATACCGCCAGCATTAAGTCTTATCTGATCATCAGTAAAATTAATAAAAGTGTTATCGTCACCCTTATGTTTTATATATTGTCCGACAAATAAATCTCCATCTATATCAAATTCACCATCTATTTCAAAATTACCTTTTACCGATAGGGAACCAGTAGTAGTAAGAGAACCTGAAACAGTAAGAGAACCGGTCAAAAACTCTCCAGCATCAGGTAATTCATTTCTTATTTGTTCCCAAAATATTTGTGCCATTATATCTCAAATTTTCCTACAGCCATTATTTCCATTTCATCAGTTATAGCTACTACAGTATCGCTAGGAGCTACAAAATCTATTAAAACATTACTACCTTGTTGTGATATAGATGTTATTTCCGATGCTGGAGTTAGTATACCATTTATAAATACCTGGAAGTCGTCTATTTCCGGTGAAGGGAAGTTAGCAGGTGGTGTTGCTATAGTAACATTTTCAAACGTTATACTATTATTTCCAGTATTAATGCTAAAGCTTTGATTATTTGTGTCTATAATAGTAGTTAATGCTAGGTAAGCTCTTTCATCATCCGTTATACCACTTGATTGAATAGTAGTAGTACTAGTACCAGCAAAAGAATCGTAAAATCTACTTTTAGTTGCTTTAGATACCGGTGATCTAGCCGATATATCGAGTATTTCTTCAGTTCCTGATACTTCTAAACCGAATTTAATAGCTGATTTCGAGTAAAACTTGTTCATATTAGCTATAGACGTATTAATACTATCAGGTACTATATGTCCCATCATTTTTATTTCGAAAGATGTCTTTACTGTACGATCTTCACCTTGATTCATTTCAGTAGAAGTGCTATAACTGTCTATCATAGCTCTAAAATTGAATTTTTCAGGGTCTCCCCAGTAAGCATCAGAAGCAAAATTGATAGATTCTACTATTTTATTCATTTGCTCAACATATTCAGTGAAAACTATACAAGAGTAGGTAATATTGACGTAATCAGGAATTATTACCCCATATAATTCTTCAACTGGTTGTCTATTAGTAAGAGTAGAAAATTTATCGTAAATATTCTTTTTAGAATACTTTTTTTGAAATATAGAAAAATTATTAGGATTATTAGCATCTAATTTATTACCTAAACTCCTGTTTTTTTCTATAGAATCTCTTTTAAACATTATTAACGGTGTTTGTATCTTACCGTTTTTGTCACGATAAAAGCCGTCTTTTTGTACTGATTTCCATCTTTCAGGGGAGCCGTACAAGATAGGTACGTTTACTCTTTTACCATTACGGATAACTGAAGGTTTAATGACGTTATTAAAATAGTATACTATAGTTTCGTCGATATCTCTTAATCCTATATGAAATTGCTTAACATCATCACCTTTTACTGATCTATTGTATGCTCTATTTTTTTTTAAAACATCAGGAGTCGGTTGTTTAGCAGAATTATTGTAAGTCTTAATAGAGTCTTGCGATAATTGTGATTGTCTCTTAGGTAATATTCTAGTTTTTTTAGCCATATCTTATCTTACTCTTGTTAATCCTACTTTTTCAGCTCTAGTTAAGTGACAATCTACTATAATAGATACAGAAGATCCAAATTTGCTCCCATAATTAGTTAAATTGTAACTATTATCCCTACCTACAAATAACTGGTTCTCTCTTACTGTATCTACTTCATAGTAATCTTCATGCCAAAGTACTATATCCCCTACTTCAGGAACAGTTTTTGCATCTACTAAATCTTGTCTGATAAATGCAAATGATGCTTCTCTCATCAAATCAGGACCGAATTCATCAACATTTATAACTTGATCTCCTCTTGTAATGAAGCAATTCAATTTGATAGGATCTAAAAATACTTTATCAGTAGCTTCTCCATAAATATTAGCTTGAGTATTTTCCAAAGAAAGTTTATAGTAGCCTATTTCTTGTTCTACTATATCTTTTAAAAGTTCTCTACCTATTCGTGTAAGAACATTAAAATCTTTTTGACTTCCAAATAACATATGTTACTTTTTCTTTTCAATTGTTTTTTCAGCAACCTCTATTTTTTTAACTTCAGGTATTCTTTGAACTGAGGTTTGTTTAAACGAAGCAAAAGCTTCACTAGCTGTTTTAGTAGTTAAAATTTTAACTTTCATTACAGCAGTATTATTATTTGAATCGTGCGATACCTGTCCTATAGTTAAAACACCTGGTATAGCTCTAAGCATTTCACCTATATCTTGAACTGTTACGTCTTCCGAATGGCCTATTCTTACCATTGCTTGGTAAATAGAAAATTGTATTTCTGATATTAATTTTAATATTTTCATTATCCTATATAAATGTGCATTGGTACCCCAGCCATAGCATCGTTAATATACTTCGTTTGAGTTGCGGCAAGTTCTAATTGATTAGTCATAGAAGCTGTTTGCATCGTAGCTTTTAAATCTTCTACTAAAAATACTTTTTCATCTCTAGCATCAGCTAATAAATCTGCGGCGTTCATTGTAACTTCTGAACCTGGTACAGGTACTGTCTGGTACTTACCTCTAACGTATGCAAGCATTTCTTTTGCAGTTGCTGCTGCGTATTTATAAATCCACTGTCTACCTATAGCATTAATTTCTGAATAAACTAAATTTTGAGCGTTTACGTTAGAAATATTAGTAGAAAATCCTGTTGAAGAAGTACCTCCCCCTGTACCTGATATTGAACCTTGAGAACTTGCTTCAGCATCAAAATCAATACCATCGCTTTCGTCATAAGATTTTTCAGCAGTTCTATAATACTGTACTTTTAGTTTACCATTTGTTTTAGGAACTGGAAATATTCTTAATTTATTATTATTTATTTCAAAAGTATATGCTGATCTCCTAATTTGATCGTTAAATTCTATAGCTTGCACTTTTAACATATCGTAAGATGCAGGCATTAGTAAAAAGTTTACGCCAGGACTAAAAGAACCGAAATCAAAAGCGTCCATTAAAGATTGTATACCTGTTCCGGTACCAGCGTATGGATCGAAATATCTTAATATAGATGGAGGAGCTTCGTAAAATATTTTTCTTATTTCTATATCACCATCTCCTATTAGTGCTTCTAAATCATATTCTTGTTGATTTTGTACTAAGTCTATTAGTGCACTTTTAAGGTCAGTATCTCCCCCTACTCCTGCTTCCATACCGTATTGTTTACTAGCTCGTATAACACTTCTTAAGCTTGGTCTAAATAAAGTTTTATTTACTGCTTCGCCCGATGCTCCACCACCAACTTGACTTGAAATACTTTCAGCAGCTATTGCTTCGATTATTTCTTTACCGTATGCAGTAACAGCCTCTTCGAAAGCTGTATAAAAATTTCTTTCAGTAAGTTCGACATCTAGAACAGGAAATCCTAATTTTTCAGCTATATATCTAGCTACTTTAGGTGCATCCTCTTGAAAAGCTAAATCGTCATCGTAAAAACCGAAAGGAGTCGATTCTCCAGCTACGAAGTTAGTACTACCGTCCCAAATTGCAATATCAGCCATATTATTTTATTTTAGGTTAAAGCTATAAAATAACCAACAGTAGCATCAGGATCTATTGGAGATGCTTTGATAGATCTTAAATCTCCATACAAAAATCCGTCATTGAAAGTTTCACTAACGAACTCTGAGCTAAAAATAAAGCTACCGCTACCGGTTACTAAAAAATTTAACTCACCAGTAGAACCACTAACTTGTAAGTTAATTGAACTACTTGCAAAATTAGTTACTCTAGCATACTTAATGCTACTTGATACAAACTGACCAGCTCCTGGTAGGCTATCTACGTTAATTAATTCTGTTGAAGAACCTGAAGGTATATTCATTACTCTAGAGTCTGCATGATTGATACCGGGAATACGTATTTCTACGTTAGTACCTCTTTCAACTCCATTAAGTTTAACTCTTTCTCTTATAAAGTAAGTAAAATTGGCCATGTTGATATAGTTTATTTATAAATAGCTATTAATCCCTGAAGGTTTTATATACCTCTAATATAGGTGCAACTATTTGATGTCTATGATTATACTCTAGAGAAGCTGTTTTAAATCCTGCGACATTTTCCTCTAATCTTGCTAAAAATGAAAAACCAGTATCTCTTTTATTTTTAAGATCAATTTGAGCTAGATCTCCGCATATTACCATTTTAGAACCTTGACCTAATCTTCCTATAACTGTTTCCATTTGGCTATGTGTTACGTTTTGAGCTTCATCGACTATAACAAAAGAATTGACAAAAGTACGCCCTCTCATAAAAGCAAAAGGCACTATTTCTATACTACCATTTTCTATCTCTTTTCGAACTTTTGCTTCGTTATAAAGCATAAATAAGTTATGATAAATTGGTGCTAACCATGGATCCATTTTTTCTCTTATATCTCCTGGTAAGAATCCTATTTCTTCTTTAGCTACTGTTGGTCTTGTTATAATAACCTTATCTACTTGTTTAGTAAATAACATATCTAAAGCAACTTGAGTAGCAACTAAAGTCTTTCCTGATCCAGCCATACCTTTAAGCATAGTTATAGGATTTTCAAATATTAAAGCTTTAGCTTTTTTCTGTTCTTCGTTAAGTTGTATATTAAATTTGATTGGTCTTTTCGGTCTTCTTTTTTGAACGAACACGTCGTCGTTGTGATGGTTTGAAGGCATATATAAAACGTTTTAGTTTGTATATATAAATATCAGAAAAATAAAGTATATAAACAAAAAAAAAGAGGCCCGAAGGCCTCTCTTAATTTAATGTATCAACTAATTAAATAGTAGTTACTCCGTTAACGAAGATTCTACCATAGAATTCTGGTCTAATCATCTTCTTAGCATAACGAGTCATGATACCTTTTCTTGGTGTAAAGGTATTTGGATCGTATACTAGAGGAGTCATCATTAATGGAATATATGGGCAATAAGCAGCACCTGTTTCTAAGAACTGAGAACCTCTATATCCCATAAGGATTGTGTTTTCAGTCATATAAGGGTTCTTATATACTTTATATCTTCCG
>Ga0098043_1000840_pt1 | contig 10965 bp, 5 predicted proteins | sample 9B_taG_FD_92581 | JGI IMG/M metagenome (GOLD analysis project Ga0098043, IMG submission 92581) | Marine viral communities from the Subarctic Pacific Ocean - 9B_ETSP_OMZ_AT15188_CsCl metaG | ecosystem: Environmental > Aquatic > Marine > Oceanic | place: Subarctic Pacific Ocean | collected 2015-01-10 | reverse complement strand
GGTGACGGATTTGTTTATACTGTACAACTTGTTAACAGTGATAATACAGCAGGTCTAGCAGATAAGTACTTAGTGTCAGGAACTAAATTCTTTAGAAAAGGTTCTGCACGTGGTGAGTACGGTGAAAGATTTTCAGATCTAGAAACAGGAACAGGTTTCCGTGAGTTCTACAACTTTGTAGGAGGAGCAGAAGCACACGTTCACTATTCTATTTCTTCAAGAGCAGATTTAATGCTTAAAGGAGGAATGAATGCTGACGGTTCTATTCCAGTTACAGAGATTTGGAGAACTTTTGATCAAGACGTAGATCCTTCAGTATCTTCATTAGAAAGTATGGTTGAAATCATGGGAGCTGATTATGTAAAGAGAGCTTTTGATAATGGAAACTTATCAAGAACATTCTTAACTAATCTTGAAGCTGCTCACTTGAACAAAATTGCAAGTGACATTGAAACATACTTAATGTGGGGACACGGAGGTAGAGTAAGACAAGACGGACCAGATGACATCAGAATGTCAGTAGGTCTTTGGAAGCAATTAGACAACTCTTACAAGAGAATTTATAACAAATCTTCTTTCAGCTTGGATATGTTCAAGACTGAATTATACAACTTCTACCAAGGTAAAGTTGAATTAGAAGGACCAGATCCAAAACGTACATTAATTGTACAAACAGGTATTGGTGGTATGAAGCTTGTAAATGATGCAATTGCTAAAGAAGCTGCTGGATTAGGTAGTGCATATGTAACAAATACTGATCAAATTGGTATGGTTACTGGTTCTGGAATGGACTTAGGATTTGGATATGCATTCACTTCTTATGTTATTCCTTTCTTGGCTAACGTTAGATTTGTATTGAATCCTGCATTTGATAACTTACATACTAATGATATTGAGAATCCACTTATTGATGGAAGACCTTTAAGCTCTTATAGCTTTATCATTTTTGATGTAACTGATTCTGGAAATGACAACATTCACTTGTTGAAACTTTCTTGGGATAATCAACTGAAGTGGTTCTACCAAAATGGTACTATGGACTATATGGGTAGAACTCAAGGGTTTAACTCATCTGGACAATTTAATGGTTATAGAGTTTATATGACTCAAACCATGCCGTCTATATGGGTAAAGGATCCAACTAAAGTTCTTAAAATTGTAATGAAAAACCCAGTAACGGGAGGATCATTCTAATATTTATTTATGATTGAGGAGGGGGTTTTTACTCCCTCCTTATATCATTTATTAATTAACACTAAAACCAAAACAAAATGGCAAAGAAAAAAGTCACAAAAAATGAAGAAGTAGAATCAATAATTTCTACAACTCCAACTTATACTGAAGAAGCAATAAGGATGGAAACAATGATTGAGAAGTATCAACAAGGAAAAAATCAATCAATTGCAATACGTACCTATTTTAATAGAGACATGGAAAACATGGGTTTAGAAAATTATGGTATGTCACTTTTTGAAGGAGTAATTCATCAAGAAGAGTTATCATGTCTTGAAGTCAATGGAATTAAAAGATATGTAACTGGTTTGAATGAATTTGCACCTGAAGTAAGAAAACTTTCTGCTGATAAAAGAGAAGGTAAAATAAGAGAAATTAGAACTGCAGTAGCTACATTAGAAAGAGATTTAGCTGCAAATATTATTGATCCAAAAGATCCAGAGTTCTGGAATAAAGTAAAATTATTAAGACATGATAATCATGACTTTTGGAGTAAAATAAGCTTAAGGTTAAGTAATGATCCATTATATTTAGATCCTTCAACTGATCCTTATGATCTAATTAAATTATATGCAATAGAAGCAGGTGGTTTTTCAATTGTAGCTCCTAATTTAAGAAGCGCAAAAGCAACACCTGGTTGTAAATTTTATTTAGATAAACTAGAAGATACAGTAAGTACAAGAACTGAATTATCTAAATTAAGAAATAGATCATTAGCAGCATTAACAACTATGTATGATACTGAAAATAGAAAGTTATTTTACGTTGCTAAAATTGTAGATGCAAATAGTACACAGTACAATAACTCTACAGCTAATGATGTAATATATGAAAATATGGATAAGTTTATTCATGGAGAAGGTTCTGAAAGAAATCAAACAAGAGCAGCTCAATCATTTTTAGATGCTTCTAGAGAAAGTATGGAAGATTTAAAACTAAGAGCTATTATAAAAGATGCATCTGGTTATAGTTTAATATCAAACAAAGCAGATGGATGGATTTATTTTGGATCAATTAAGATGGGTAAAACTTCTGCACAAAGTGTAGAATGGTTAAAGAATCCATTAAATGAAGAACATTTATTATCTTTAATGAGTCAAGTTGAATACTACTGGAAAATGTAATTAAGTTATGGCAATTAATAATACTACATTACAAATAAAATTTAGACAAAGGCTAAATAAATTAGCTAGCAATGATTATGATAATATAGAATGCTGGCAAATTGTTGAAGCTTTTAATAAAGCACAAATAGAGTGGTGTAGGAGACAATTGCATGGTAACAATATGTACAAAGAAGGTGATGAAATGTCTAAGAGACGTATAGATGATCTTCAACCCTTATTGAATGAATTAGGAATTTTATTTACAGATGAAGGAGATTTTGTTGAATCAACTAATTTTCCTACTGATTATTTAGAATTTAAAAAAGTAAGTACAGATGCTGCAACTAAATGTTGTCCAGTAGACAAAAGAGGTAACGGAAGGGATATGACTGTATATTTAGCAGAAGAAGCAAATATAGATTTATACATGCGTGATCCACTTAAACAACCAGATTTTGACTGGGGTGAAACATATTGTACTATGCAGTCTAATACAATAAGGATTTATAAAAAAGACTTTGACATAATTAATCCAGTATTAAGTTACTATAGAAGACCAAGGATGATACAAATTGAAGGTTGTGTAGATCCTTATACATTAGTAACTTCTGCTGCAGATGTTATTTGTGAATTTAAAGATGATGTTGTAGAATTAATAATTGATGAAGCTTGTAGTATTATTGCAGGTGACATTAATGATGCAAATCAATATATTAGAGGTTCTGCATCATCAGAAAAAAATAATTAATATATGAGGTAAAGTTTGAATTATTTTGTATATTAATTATGTACCACGTTGGTACAATTATATATATCAATATTTATTAACTTTTAAAATTAAGAAATTATGGCTTATTTTAATCATGCGTTTAGCAAAGCATTTTATGCTAAAACGCATAATCAAACAATTACAGAGACTACTGCAGACTTAGGTGGTGGTGGTGCTTTGGGTGAATTTGCAATTGTAGATTCAGGTTATAAGGTTTTGAATGCTTTAGGAGTTGCTGGTCATGCTGGCGGTTTTTATTTAGCACAATCTTCTTTCCAAGTAAATGACAAAATTGGTAATAACCCAGGACATGGTGGTTATGCTGAGTCTCACAAATCAAAAATGATAATGAAAAAATACATTTCTGATATGTGGATTACAGAGTGTAATAATGAAACTGCAGGAACTGCTAATATCATTATTAAACCTACTCTAGCAAACCAATCTTGTTTCCCTTGTGGTACTGATCCAATATTTAGAGTAGACATTAAAGGAACTGCAGCATTAAGATTATTAAATCACAATGCTTATGCTTCTTTGTCTGGCTCACTTCCAATGGTACAAGAAAATCAATTATCAGAAAATCAATCAACTCCAGGTACTGTTGTAACAATTCCAGCTAATGGTGTTGACATGTGTTGTGTTGAGCAAGCTTCTGGTAAAGTTGGTATTGCTCCATCTATTGTTGCTGCTAACTTAAGAGATCAATTTAATAATGATCCTATTTTATCACAATTTGGAACAGCTACATTAACACAATCTGTGGGTGGTGGTGCTTATGCTGCTCCAACTGTTGCACAAGAAAATGCAATTTATGCAGGTGGTGCAGCTGGTATTAATGGTGACGGTACTTGGTTAGTTGATACACTATACAAAGTTACTATTACACTTAAAACTAGTTGTGAATTACAAACTCAATTCTCTTCTTGTTCATTTGATACTAGAGACTTTTACTTATTAGGAGGTCTTAAAGTAATGGTTGATTTACAAGATGAGGTAGGTAACCCATGTGTTGCTTGTCAAGGGTTTGTTATTGAATCATCTACTGACTTTAAACAAAGAAGAACTTCTTCTGATACAGCTATTAATGACATCTTACTTACTGAAAACTACAGACAATCTCCTTATAACCAAGGAAATAGAGACTCTAGTAGATTTAGAGAGCAAGAAGGTATGTCAGGTATTGTAACTGAATTAGGTAGAGACGCTACAACAAGTACATGTAATGGTGCATTTAAAGTTTACCATTTATTACACAATGTTCCTAGATTTAATAATCCATCAGGAGTATTTGATAATGATCAATATCACTACAAAGTATATGTTAAATGTACTGGTGAATTATCATCTCTTGATGCTGACTGGTTAGCACTTGCAATTGATGCTGGTGTAACTAAGTTTGATGGATCAGGTGTAGTAACATCTGTTGCTGATCTTATTGATAAGGGTGGAGATATTTAATAGTATTTCTATATATCTATAAACTAAAAGGGGGATGGATTAAATTCTATCCCCTTTTTATTTCATTTAAATCAGAAAAATTTGTATATTATTAATGAATAGTATACTTTTTAAAATTAAATATATATGGCTTCCAAACACATTTTAAGCTTAGATGTACTTGAAAGTGCAAATTGTTCAATATTAAATGTAGTAGATACAAGTGTATATAGTGATCAGCTTCCTGTGGATTGTCAAGAACTTCTTATAACTCCTCCAGGATTTAATGCACCAATATTAACTACAGTACAAGAAGAATTTAATTTGCCCTTTAATGCATGTTCTCTAGGTATACAAACAACAGGTTGTAATAATAATATAAATCAATTACCTGATGGTATTTATATAATTAAATATAGTGTTGCACCTAATGATAAAGTATATGTAGAATATAATCATTTAAGAACTACAGAACTATTAAGTCAATACTTTTCTAAATTGTGTGAATTAGAAGCCCAGCCGTGTGAACCTTCATCTACAAGAAAAGATCTTTTACATGAAATGTATTATATAAGAACATTAATAGATGCAGCAAAAGCTAAGGTAGAGTTTTGTCAAAGTCCAAATGAAGGTATGGAATTATATAATTTTGCTAAGAAAAAATTAAAAAAAATTACTTGCACGATTTGTTGTTAATATCTTAAACTATGGGGACTAAGAAAAAAACACATGAAGAATTAGTCAAGCAGATTAATGTAAAAATTGATTTTGCAGATAAAGTTTATAAAAAAATGAGAGCAGATAGGTATGGTATTACCTATTGTTGTCCTTATGATTTAGACGCTTCTGTGTTAAAAAATAATATCTGTCATTGGCAAGATATAAAAATTGATCCTTTACCAGAAGATGTTAATCAATTTTATACAGCAGATCCAGTAGCAAATTATTGTGAGCCACCTGGAGTTTTTAATCCTACATTAGGAATTTGTGAAGCAACAGTTACTGCAACTACTGTAGGTCAAGATACATTTACAGATGCTCCTGCATTACCTAATGGAACACCTACAAATGTAGGACCTCAAAACAATTATAGTTATGGTAAAGATTGTCCAGTTATTTTTGATGCTATATCAGGAACTGATGGTGGAGGAACTAATCCAACATTTATAACAAGAGCTTGGTGGACACAATATGATGCAACAACTAATGGTCCAATAAATCAGCAGATACCAGGTGTAACAGAAACTAGTTTAGTTAATGCATTAGCAAGATCACCTCAACCTACATGGCCTAGTAATACAACATTATCATTTTCTTTTCCTTTAACAGTTGCAAGTACAAAAACATATTATGTTTTTATGGCAGCAGATAATCAATTTGGTTTTGCAACAAGAACTGGTGGTGTAACAACAACTCATATATCATTGTCTAATAATAGCACTTTGATGACAATGGTTTCTCAAGCTAATGGACAAACAGGTGGAGCAACAGCTAATCTTCCAGTTAAGTTAACCGCTAATAGTTGCACTAATAGAACAAGAGCACATTGTCCAGAAAGTGTTGATTGTCTTTCATTCACAAGAGGATTCTTATATCCTGTTACATTAGAAGCAGGGTGTTATACTTTTATTGTTAGTGGAAGAAATGGTAGTGCTGTAGGTATGTTTGCTTGTGCAATATTTGATAATACAAAAACTCAAATAGTAAATGCTACAGGTAGATCATCATTAACAGAAATATTTGCAACTGATACAGTAAATCAGTTTTACAGTAACATTAGTGCAGATACTCCTTATGCATGTCCTCCCCCTTCAACGCTTTATACTCAAGCACCTTTTTCAGCAGATTGTCCAGGTTGTAGAACACAAACCTCAACAACAACTTTAGAATGCCCAGAAGGATTTACATTAAATAGAGATGGTATTTGTGAAGGAAGTGCTGAAGTATGTGATACAGAAACATTAACATTTAAATTTGTAAATCAGAATGGAGAACCTATGCCATTCTATGATTTTATATGGAATGGAGGAAATTTAACTACAGATTCATCAGGTAAGTATGTTATAGTAATAGAAAATGCTTCTGTAAATAATAATCATATATTAAATTTATGTCACTGTGTAACAACAAGTGGAGGTTGTGCAGAACAATCTATACTAGTTACTGTAGAAGATCCTACTGTAGAAACATGTGTATATCCTGACTTGCCATGTGATTGTACAGCTCCAGCATTACACCTTAAACAATTTAGATCTGCAACAAGTGTAAAACTTACATTCCAAGATCCAAATTTATTAAATCCTGAGAATGATATTGTTTCTTATGTTTTAAGATGGAGAGAAAGAACAGCAGATAATTCTGGAACATGGAATGAAGTTGCTCTTGCTAAACCGACTCCACCTAGTATATATTTTAGTTATGTATTAGATAATTTAGTTTCATTAAAAGAATATGAATATGAAATTAAAACAAAATGTACTGGGGAAGATTCAAGTTATAGTGCAACATATTATTTAACTCCATTAAAACCTGATTCACTAAATGGTTTAATAGGATGGTGGGATTATACAGATTCTACTGTAATATACAAAGATTTTGCAGGAACAACACCAGTAGCAGCTAATGGAGATATTATAGCAAGAATTAATAATAAAGCAAATCCAATAACAGCAAATGCTAAATTAGGAAATTTCTTAAGAAGCAAATCAGAAGCTACAGGTAGTTCACCTAAATGGAAACTTGATTCTCTTTCAGGTTTATACTATGGAGATTTTGCTGGAAGTGGTAAAGAACATATGTGGGGTAGTAAACTAGCTGCACATGGTGGTGTTATAGATGGTTCAGTATTTGGAGATCTTACACTTAATAATCAAGGATTAACATACTTTGTTGTATTTAGATCTAAAACTGCAAATCCAACTAATAATGTTGCTAATTTATTACAAATAGATAAAGGCCCTTCAGGTTCTACTGATTCAGATTTATTACAAATCCAAAAAGATGCTGCTGGTTCAGGACAAGGTATGGTTCAAGGAATTTTCCCTACTGATGAAGAGGTAAATCCTGATACAGCGGTAACTACAAGTCTTCAGTTTTATAGTATAACAAAAGCTGCAACATATAGTAGGATATATTTAAATGGTGTTAGTCAAGATACAGGAGATGCTCCATCTAATACAGCTCTTACTTACAATAATGGTAGAGTAGCTATAGGAACTAAAATTACTGGTGATGATGGCTCAGGATTAACAAACAGTGCTAATGTAGATATATTTGAAATAATTGTTTATGGTAGAACTCTTACTGATACTGAGAGAACTTCAATAGATGATTTCTTAAAGAGTAAATATAATATTAGTTAAAAAGAAACAAAATGAATAACTTGGTTGTATCAATAAAAATCTGTATATTATTATGTATACATGTATTAAATACAACTGTAAAGATATAAACGTTTATGATACCTAACAAAACAAATAATACAGATGGGTGTAATACTACATCCTCAAACTGTGTAATATGGCAAGGTCCTGACCTTACTTGTGTTAATGTATGTAATGGAGATACTATAAGTGATATTCTTGCTAAAATGTGTGATAGCATTTTAGAAATTACTACAGAAGCACCAGGTATTGATATTTCCACTATTAATCAATTATGTTTACAAACAACTTATGGACAGGCTAATAATTTAGAATCTTTACTACAAAATATAATTCAAGAAGTGTGTAAAGCAGATGATCCAGGAGGAGATCCTTGTTCATGTGTTATACCTTTACCTCAATGTTTACAATACAAAGATGAACAAGGAAATGATATTGTTTCACTTCCTTTACATGATGCTTCTACAGGATCTGGTTATGCTACTTATTTAGCAAATAAAATATGCCAAAATATTACTGCAATAACTAGAATAGATAATACATTAAATCAATTAGAATCTAGGGTAACATACATAGAAAATAATTGTTGCCATACTCATGGTGGTGGTGGAGAACCTGTTGAAGATCCAGTAGGTATAGTTAGACCTAGTGGTCCTACAGTAATTAGACCACAATTTGTTGGTTCTACAAGCATGTCAGTATCTACTTTTGCTACAACAATAGATAGACAGTTTGGTCAGCTAAGACAAGCTACAGGAACTCCTGATGCAATATTTAAATCTTTAACATATCAACCATCATCCTTAAATTCATCAGATAGATTAAATGGTTCTGGTACAATGGCAGCTTTACCTGGTTGGATAACTGCACCAAATAATTTAGCTCAATCACATCAAAATCTATGGTTAACTGCAGCAGATCTAAGATTTGCAGTAGAAAATTTAAAATCAGCTACTGCAAAGACAGCTTGTTCAGATCTTAAAATGTCTGCAACAGGTTCTATACACAGAGATGCATCTGGTAATTTTTCTGCTATACAAATTAATTTTCAAGATTCTGATATACCTACAGGATGGGCAGATTGTAATGGTAGAGGTACTAAAATAGTTATAACAGATTCTAATTTAGCATCTATAACACATTATGCAGATGTTGCAGGAGTATATCAAAATTCTATTGCTCCATATTCAATACCTAGTACTGCATTAGGCGCATTAAGCACAACAAGCAATTATTCAGTTACTGTACACTTTAGTTTTTGTAGAGAAGACAGTCAGTGTGCTGAGAATGTAACATTTACAATAGACAATGCACAGTCTTGTCCTGCGTTACTATCAACTACACCTACGGATACAACTATAGCTTATAGTGTAAGTCCGAACTTATTAGCAGATAAGAAAACTGAAATTACTATAAATCTAAGAAATTCAAGTGGTAGTACTCTACAATCTAGAACATTAACTACATGGGGTTCTGTAATTACAGGAACGTTTAGTGGTTTAAGCCCTGAAACAGCGTATCAAATTCAATTTGACGTTATACCTACAGAATCAGGAGGATCAAATAAAACATCATGTCCTCCAAATTTTGTAACAACAAATGTTCCAGTATGTACTACATCAAAAATAGTAGCAGCAAGTTATGTAACATCAACTGATGTAGATGGTAGAACAGGTAAATTTATATCTGGAGGAAATACATTAGATCTTTCTGTATATAATGATGGATCAATTATTCATAGATGGACTGCAGGATTTAATTCTTCTGGAACCCCTACTGTAGTAAAAGATAGAAAGTCTTCTGGTACAGGTTTTACATCTGAAGGTAATTTTGTAAATACTATGAATCCTACACAGTCTATTGTGTGTGGTGGAACAACATATGTAGCTACAGGACTTTCAAGTGGAAATTCAAATAGTGGATGGAAGTTTGTAAATTCATTAACTTCACCAACTGGTGTTTTATATTTTGTATTTCAATTAATAAATGAAACATCAGCAGATAGAACAAGTGAAGTTATATTCTGTTGTGATTGTACATCATTATTCTTAAATAACAGTTCTAAATATGGTGGTGTAAATTATGTTACAAAAGGAGGAACTATAAAATGTGAAGTAGATGTAGTAGGATATACTGCAGGTACTGAAACAGTTCCAGAATGGACAATAGTAAGCCAGCCTACTAGAGGAGCTGTTACTTATGATGCATCAGGTAGTACAGCAACAAAAGCTAAATTTACATACATACAAAATGGTGATGAATTTACTTCTGACTCATTTCAAGTAAGATTAACTAATGGATGCGGTAATTCTAATACACTAACTGTTCCTATTGTAAAAGCTTTAAGACCTGCATTAAAAACAACAAGATTTACAGTATTTATTGATACAGCAACTTATACCTTAGCAAAAGCTAATGAGATTAAAACTTCAATAGATAAACTTGTTACAGATGCAAATACTTTATGCGGAACTTCAAACTTTAGTACAGCATATGTAGCAGTAGCTGGAACAAATTCAGGTGATTATTTAAAACATCAGAAGTCAATGGTTGATATGTACAAAAGATGTACTAAATCATCAGCAACATGTACTTCAGGTGGTAGTATTGTATTAGCTACTGGAACAGGAACATGGACTGACTTTAATCAAAATATTCCAGATGAGTGGCTAACAGGTTTCTCTGGACAAATTTCAGGTGATCAGCAAGTTATATCATTTGTTAGTGATGTAAACGGTAATGGATCAACTGCTAGTTATGGTGCAGCTACATTAGGATCAGCTCCTGCTGGTTGGACTTCACCTACACAACCTACAACACATGGTACTAGTAATCCACCATTCTATCAGCAAGATTATGATGCTATTATAGATATGACATCTAGTGCAGCACCAAAAGGCCCTTGGGCTACAGCTGTACAGGCAATTAGTGGACATTTCTGGAAATCTGGATCTATTCCATTTACAATACGTCAATTAATTATATCAGCATTAGGTGATACAGCTGGTGTTACTGCAGCCTCTACATTACAAAT
>Ga0098043_1000839_pt1 | contig 10968 bp, 13 predicted proteins | sample 9B_taG_FD_92581 | JGI IMG/M metagenome (GOLD analysis project Ga0098043, IMG submission 92581) | Marine viral communities from the Subarctic Pacific Ocean - 9B_ETSP_OMZ_AT15188_CsCl metaG | ecosystem: Environmental > Aquatic > Marine > Oceanic | place: Subarctic Pacific Ocean | collected 2015-01-10 | reverse complement strand
TCTGTATCTGTATCTGTATCTGTATCTGTATCTGTATCTGTATCTGTGCCTGCATCTGCGCCTATTAGGGGGAACAGCTCTGGGCTATTAGCGATTACCTCTGTTAAGCGGTCAGCAGAAAAGTTAAGCCCCCTCCATGTGTACGAGCCGTCAGCATTACGAGTTATGCCCTCATATACCGTGGATAAGTCAACATCAGCACCAGCATCCACACCAACATCTACACCAGCATCTACACCAGCATCCACACCAACATCTACACCAGCATCTACACCAGCATCTACACCAGCATCTACACCAACATCTACACCAGCATCTACACCAGCATCTACAGCATCATCAGCGCCAGTATCAGTACCAGCATCTACAGCATCATCAGCACCAGCATCCACACCAGCATCCACACCAGCATCCACACCAGCATCTACACCAGCATCCACACCAGCATCTACACCAGCATCCACACCAGCATCTACACCAGCGTCTACACCAGCGTCTACGGTTTCGTCGGTATCCGCCGCTTGTTCAGCAAGCTGCAATAGGTACTCAGCATTAAAATCTACTGCACTTTGTTTGACGGTAGACTCTGGCAACGTGCCATCTTCACCTACTTCGCCAAGCACTTCTTCTATAGTTTGTCCGGTTATCAATCCTTCTGGGTAGCCTGCATCTATCAGTAACTGGCGTGCTTCTTCGGGGGTGGTGTATAGCTCATCAAAACTATCTTGTATATTTTCAAGGACTTTATCTGCATCTACAGTAGTTTGTTTTACATACTGTTGTGCTTGTTCTTCGGTTAACGTAAGTCCTTCTGCTGCCGCAGCGTTCATAACCTCTTGTGCGTCTACAAACCGGCTGTCTATGTATTCAGCTACCTGCGTGCCTAGTTCAGCATCGGGTTTGTTGCCTACGTATTCGTCTATAACTTTGTCAGACGCATTAAACTCAGGGTTAGCTGTCTCAAACGCTTGTTTGACTTCAGATGCGGTTGTGTAGTCTGCATCAAATGCGTCGTTTAATAAGCTAGTTTGCACCCCACCGAAGCCATCACTGGTTATGCCAAACTCGGCAAGCCTAGCCTCTGCTTCTGCGGCGTCTATTAAACCTGCTTTTGCGTCCGCAATCGTTTTCTGCACCTGTGCAGAGGTAGTTTTTGCTACGTTAGCAACTACATCAGATATTTCTGCACCGGCTGTAAGTCCCCCGCCTACGTTTGTGCCGATTATACTGGCGAGTATGGCGCTTTCTGCTACGTTAGCCGCTATAGGTCTGTCAGGATCAATTTCACGTATTGATATATCCGTAACATATTGCACCGCGCCTTCTTCTAGACCCTCAAGTACACCTTCTCGCACCGCCCCGCTAGCAGTTCGGTCTATCCTAGAAAGGAACTCGTCCATTGCGCTTATGGTAGTTTTATTTACTTTAGGCCCAAACAGAGATTCTGCTAGCTGTTTACCGCCCAACACTTCGGATGCAGTAAGCGCCATAACAGCACCCATGGCTCCTGATTTCTGTGCTACACCTGTAGCAAACTCTGCGGCCTCTAATAAATCTGCATCGCTAAGTTCTTGTGCTGGCAGTCCTGTTGCCTCTGCTATACGTGCATATTCTTCTTGACGTTTTCTTATAAACGTAGCGTGTGCATCTTCATACGCCCCGCCAGCCGAACCACCCGCTGCTTCTGCTACGTCACTTAGTAACGTGGCATCCATAGCAATCTTAGATGCGTCCATGTTATCGGCTATTTTCTTAGCCGCATCATCTCCAAACTTTTTAAGTGCTGCAGAAGACAGTTTTGCCCCCGCAAATGCTGCCCCACCCACAGCAAACGGCACGATCTCCTGCACAAATTCTTTGGCTACATAGTCAACGAGAAACTCTGTAGGGTTATCTACAGCCGCACCAAATATGGCTTTTCCTACTTCAAAGAAGCTGTCTTGCCAATCTGCATCTTTTGGTAAGTTGTCTTTAGCGGCTTGTATGCGGTCACTAATGTCTTTTAGGCCAGCTTGATAGTCCTCTGGCTTACTATCTCCAGCCATCTTAGATATTGCATCTAGGGTCTTAGCAATTTCGGTATTGCTTGGGTCATACCCAACTAGCGTTGCTAGCCCTAAAAACGACTGCGCTATCTCTGCACCTGCTTCTAACGCAACAGCAGTGCCAACAATCCATTTATCATCCCCAGTTTCGGAGGAAGCCTCTACTGCGTCTTTTGCTATCTGATACAAGAAAGACGCTTCTGTTGGGTCTTCTCCTGCGGCTACTTTTTCACGTATTACCGCGTTTTCATGCTCTCTACCTACAGATGCACTGCTTTTACCTAGCGCGTCTATATACGCTGCTTGGTCGGTTCCTGCTCTTAGCTCTTGTAACTTGGTTAAATCAGATTCTTGCACCTTCCGTGAAAAGTCTTCACTAGGATCATAGCCTAGCTCTTCCATAATCCTAAGATGTGAGTAGCCATCGTTTTGTAGATCGTTGTAGATCTCTACAGCTTCATCAAAGAATGTAGCTAAATCATTGCCTGTAGGTGAAGATACACCTTCTTCTTGAGCTATCTGTTGTGCGAGTAAGAAACAACCTTCTATAACATCGCCACTTTCACCAATTACATCACTAAGTGCACCGTTACCAATAAGTGTCGCTGCGGTTGACAGCATTCCTTCAGCACTGGTGGGATCGACACCCAACCCAGCTATTTTAGCGGTTATTTTCAACCAATCAGGCATGATGTCGCCTAGTGTTTGACCACTTACGGTTACCATCCCTGTTGTTTGAGAGGGTAAAGGTATTAACTCTACCGCCCCTGCTGCAATGCCTGCCGTAGCCGCTGCGGTAAGTATTTGAGATAAGTCCTTACCCTGTAGTGCAGCTATACCCCCTGATACGATTGCTTTTGCGGCAGCAGTACCAGCAAGAGTTGTTCCTCCAGCGGCGGCAGTAGCAGTAGACCCAGACAAAAGCGACGACATAGGCCCAGCTAAAGCACCGGCGGTTAGGTATCCAAGCCCCGCAAGAGCAATAGCTTTTAAGCCGTTTTGTACACTCTTATCTTTTACCTCTACAGTTCTAATCGCACCCGTAGAGAACGGGTCAAACAAGTATGTAGAGCCATCATCAGTCTGCCGATATGGGTTAACGCCGTATTTGAAGTACAACGACTGCAACATCGGGTCGCGTGTATGTGCTTCTTCTAAGGCTTTCTGATAGTTCATCCCCTCCGTTGCCATAAGATATGGCACTTGCTCCGAAAGTATCGGACGAACTAAAGACTGAAAAGCTTCAATATCCGATGCAGAGCTAGCAGAGTGTTTTTTGTAAGAGTCTTTGAACCCGTTAGCGGCTAGATCAACTTCTACAGGTGATATTTCATAGCCGTAATAACTACTCAACGCACTGGCTAATTCTTCCGTAGTAGTTGCGTCGGCTATGGTTGCGTAGGCTTCTATTACAGATTGCTCATCAGCACTACTACGCAGCCTTGATAGATACTCAGGGGCACCTTCCACAGTGGACAAATACAATTCTGGAGTTAGCCCCCCAGAAAATAACCCTGCAAACGCACCTGATTCTCGCCCACCCTCGCCGCCAATTATGTCAGCATAGGGGTCAAAACCAACAGCTCCAAAGGCTTGCTTAAACCCAAGGTTGTAGTAGTCGTCAGTCTCGTCTATGTCACCTTCGTAAGTAACGCCTTTGGATAGTATATTTTTGTATTTCTGTACTGCCTTATTAAGCAAACCTTCCACGGCTATAGCGGGGTTAGCAGGTGGGGGCGTAGTTGCAGGGGTAGTCGTAGTTGTCGTTGCTTCGTCTTCTATTCGTTCTATAGCAGCCAAAATATCTGCTTTAGACGGCTCACTTTCTGCAAAAGAAGGCAACTCTGGTTCTGGTTCTGGTTCTGGCTTGGGCTTGGGCTTAGGCTTGGGCTTGGGCTTGGGCTTGGGCTTGGGCTTGGGCTTGGGCTTGGGCTTGGGCTTAGGCTTAGGTGTAGGGTATTGTTCTTCTAGCCGCTCTATAGCCGCTAAAATGTCCTCTTCTGATGGTTCAAAAGCAAAGTTAGGTGGATTAAACCGACGCATTACGACACCTCCAGCAAGCTAGCTACTACGTGCAGTCTATCTGCCGTGGCTGCGGTGACTTTAACTATCTCGGACTCTTCAATAACGAGTGGTGCAGTAAGCAGTTCTACTGTGGTATTCGCTCCTACTGCTTTAGTCTTAAATACACTAAATACCGCCGAAGCAGAATCGGTAATGGTTACAGTAATTGTGTCAGCATTGCCTGAGTCCTCAGACACAAGAATAGACTTAATAATTGCTGTCGTAGCTGTTGGACATGTGTACAGCGTAGTCGCGGTAGTGGCAGTCAGATCCACCTTTGCGTTTTTGTACTGGTTAGCCACTAGCCTAAAAACCAAGCGGCAGCTTGTGCAGTAGGAGATACCGAAGCATCCCGTATACCTTTATCAAGCTGGTTAAAATAAAGACGTAGTGTGTTGTTTAGCTGGTTAAACATCCGCACGTCGTACTCATTTGAAGGATCTGGAAGAACAGGCGCTTTGAAATCTATGTCATAACGTGTTTTGTCTATAGCCATTAGCGCCTCCCATCAGGCCGCATTTCTAATCTAGGAGACCCTAACTGCCATTTCACTCCTAGATCACTTGATTCTATCTTTAATGCTAGCTGCCTGCCACGTACTCGCAAATCTAATCTAGAGGTGAAGGCTTCAATCGGTGCGGTTGCTGTTCTAGTTATAGAACCTGTGTTTGTACCACCTTCAGAAGCGGGCGAGTTTCGTCCAGACCCAGAGTTTTGTGCTGCAAACAATGACAATGTAGCACTAGGGCTATCTACGGTAGACCCATCAAATGTTACATCTGGGTACACCTTCTGTATAAACGCAAATCTGTGGCCGTCATCTAAGTCAAACTGCGCTGAAGATATAAAAGAATCTATGCCTGCAGCCGTGCCGGTCTCATTATCATCAATGCCATCTTCATGGTTTACGACATTGTTGTTATACGTAGCCGCCATAGGAAAGTCACGTATACCTGAATCAATCCAAGCAGTTCTGCCTAAATTGCCAAAATACCAGATGTTTTGCTCGTAGTTGTAAATGACATAACGATCTATGGTTGTAGCACCGCTAGAACAGTAAAACCACCAAATCTCGCTAAACCCTTCATTTGTACCCGCAAATACTTGGTCGTACTGCTCTGTATTGAAGTCATTAAATACGTACCGCTTCAGTGTGCATGGTAGAGTTTGCACTCGCCCATCATACAAATAGAACCCGCCCACGCCCATCCAATAAGCTACACCGTTTGCATAGGCAACCGTATTCGGCGATGCAATAGACAAATTTTCTCCGACAGTCTGTGCTCCCCATACAGCAGGAGCGCCAACATACTGCAATGCATAAAGTGCGGAGTCAGTCCAAATAAGTATCTCTTGTCGGCCTTGGATGGCTGTTATTATTTCTGACCCTTTAGATAATCTAAGATCGCCTGCTTGGTTTGTAGAAGATGGTGTCCAATTGACCGCATTTTCTTGGTCTGACCAACGCAAAAGCATTGGGTCTAAGTCACTACTGCCAAGGGGAGTTGTGCCAAAACAGAACACGAAGCGGTTATCCGACACAAGTAGCGTGTTTACTTTAGTAGGCACATTAGAGGCACCGCTTTCACTAGACAGCAATACTCCGCGAGTAGTTAATGCATCTGTTGCATCCCAGAAAAACAAACTACCACCACGAGCCGCAAATATAAGGTCTTCTCCAAAGTTAGATTGAGACCATAATCGAAGTGCATCTGTGCCTGTAACGCCCGTGCTCCACGCGCCAAGACCCCATCCAGCAGCACCCCAACCAACAAGTGCTTCTGCTACTGCAGGGCCAGAATTTATTTGGTACGTTGCAGTAACCGAACCGCCACCTGTGGCTGAAGAACTTGCGGCCTCACTAGCGGTTATGGTGTATGTGTTACCTGTGAGATATGTTATTTGGAACTCACCGTTTAGCGTCAATCCACCTACCGCAGAAGCGCCGCTAAATGTAACAAAGTCATTATTTTTGTATCCAGCATTAGCGTCTGTAACTGTGACCGTGGTAGAACCACTTACGGTGGTAAAAGGGTCTGTAAGCGACACAGCAGCACGTATAGGAGTAATGTCGTAATACGTCCCACCCTGCTCTATGTAAAACTTTAGATTAGTACCCACACCAAGCAGCTTTTGACTGCCTAGCGTCACCCAAGAAAATAAAGACCTCGCAACACCAAGAAAAGAGTTAGTAGATATACGATTCCACCCACCTAGTTTTTCTGGCATTCCCCGTCTAAATCGTACTTTGTCGCAGTCGTACCAACCGCCCTCGCTTGTATAACGTGTGTTCTCTCTGTCTACCCCCGGTTTGAAGACCATTTTTTGTAGCGGCATTACTGATACTCCCCAGTTCGGATCATCTCAGTAACTTCTACTGCACGACTACCTACCTGTTGGCTCCAGCGCGAGTCCATAAACTCATCGGCTGCAATGTCAAACTGCTCACGGGACATAGCCTCAATAGCCTTTACAAACCCTCGCAACCGAGTTAGTCCAAGGTTGAAACAAATATCAATCATAGCGTCTTGTCGCGCTTCATTAAGTGCAGCAAACCAAAAGTAAGTATCCTCAAGCTCTTCTTGCACGCGCTTAATATCGTTATTCAAAAGATATTCGATTTCGTCATCTGACAGCCCTAAACCTGACTCGGCTATGTTTCTACCAACTGCAATGGTTTCGTAACCAGCGGAGCACAGGTACACATGACTTCGCACACCCTCGTGGCGTTTAAGCATTTCGGTTAGTTTGGTCATTACTTCTCCCTGCTAACTCCTTTAACCTTCTCCACGGTTCTCATCGCTCCAATCCCAAGCATTCCCATCATAACGGGGACGAGCAGCGTAGTGTCTATTTCTGGCACCTCTACCCAGATGCCAAGTATGTTTGAAAGAATCGTATTGTATAAAAGACCCAGCGCACACACCCAACCAATACAGGGTCTCCACCCGGCAACGAATAACGACTTATGTGCAGCCTCTACCTTGTTGATTTCTAACTGGCCCTTGAGTGCTTCCTGAGCGTGACGCTCCGCAAGGGTGCTCAACTCAAAGGCGATACGATTCTTCTCGTCTTTGTCTTCAATAACCTTGTCGAGCAAAGAGGTAGCTGGGCCTATAAGTGAACTAAGTATACTCATCGTCCTCGTGCCATGTACGCTGTAGCGCCAAAGTATAGCCCTACAATGCTTGCCTGACTAAGAAATAACATGTCACTTAGAGAAGCCAAAGTGGACAAACGGGACTCAGGAATGAAGGGCAAAAGTGGTAGTAAAGCGAAAACCACCATACTACTAAGACTAACCCAAGCCATTCTTCGTTGACTGTCTGCTTTCTCTTCACGCAATTCGATCTCAACAAGTTCTTGATTTCTTGCAAGTTCTTCATCGCTTACGACCCCATCTCCGTCTAGGTCGTATTGAGCATACCTTGATTTTGGCTCTAGTTTCTTAGGACTCATTCATCATCTCTTTTCTTTGGGTCACGAAACAGTATTTTATTGCCTGCATCTGCTGTCTGTATTTCACGAACTGCACAATAAGTAGAAAAGTATCGGTTGTTGCTCAGAAGCTGATTGATCCTACCAACTGATTGCGCATTAAGCGCATTACTGTACTCAAGGCAAGACGTAAGCTCTTGAAAATAAAACTCTTGTCCTGTGGGTTGTCCACGCTCAAGAATAATTAAAACAAAGATCATCATAGTCATACTTCAAGATCCAAAAAATCTTGTCGTGAAACTTTTAATGTAGAGGTATGTATCTCGCCACTACGGTACTCGTATACAAATTCACTGTAACGAGTTATAGCAGAGATTTCTTTTGTGGAATTGCGAGATATTTGGTCGATGCGATAAGAGTTACGCAACTGGTCGATGCCGTGATAAGGAACATTTACGCTGTTTGGAAACGGTGGTATCTCCATCACAGCCTGCGCTTCTTCTTGACTGCTTGAGTTCTTACGGCTTGCGGTTTAACAAGATCCCAAGACATTAACTCTACATCAAGCTGATGTGCGGTTCCGAGAACGCGAGACATCGTGTTCTGCACGTAAATCATCCCACCGTATCCGCACTGACGATGGTTATACCGCATCCACTCCATGGCGATGCAGTGCCGATACTGGGGCGGGTTGACCAATTCCAACATCCGCCATTCTCTTAGATCACAGTATAGGTTTGGATTAGCAGGGTCATACTTTAGTTCTGGTTCTTCAGCATTATCTCTATCAGTTGCTGGAGCTTCGCGTCGGACGCTTTCGCTGTCTCGCTCTGTTCCGCCAATGAATCTACGATAGCCTCTATTTTTGTCGCATTGACTGCTGCGAGTTTTCCCGTGGCTTGGGCCTCTTGTACGGTCTTCTCAACAACAGCTTCAATACGAGCTACTTCGTCCTGTGTAGCCTGTGCTTGCGCCTGACTAGCGCCCCATACAACGGCACCCGAAAGTACAGCTAGAAATGCTGGCAAGGCCCATGTTGGGACTCGGATTCCTTCATCTGACATATCAACCTCCTAAAAATTGTGGCACCAAGATGCTCACTACAATTAAACCAATAATCCACCATAGCCTGTTAGATACAGTGTCTATTTTCGCTTCAAGCTCATCAAACCGCCTAGACCCACTTGCAAGGCGTTCCTCAATACGCAGGTAACGCTGCTCACATACTTGCTCGTGAGTAGAGATTTGGTTCAATGCCTTATCACCTTTGTCCAAGCCCCATTCCTCTGCCATCGCTAGATAGCACATAGTTACTCTTTGGCTTTACCCACATTTAGAGCGAGGGCTTCAATAACCGGATACACATATTTTGCGAGGAATGCGTCATCCTTTGGAGTGGGCGTGGCGGCGCACACAGCAGATGCAACGACTGACAAAGTGGTCAAAGTGGTTACGATTTCAAGCAAACTCATTAGTGTTCCTTGAAGCCTTCGGGCAGACCTTGTGCAGTCTCAGGCTCTTCTACTGTCTGGACACTTTCGGCGATGCTTTGGGTATAGGCTTGCAGTAACACGTTACGCTCTGCAATCTGCTGTTGCAGTGCAGCGATTTCACGACGAATCTCTGCGACTCTAGCAATGTGGGCCTGAGTCTCAACCTTCAGATCACCAAAGTTATATTCTTCGTCGTTGATTACGATTTTTTGTTCTTCACTCATTACCAAGGCACTCCAGTAGCCTGTGTTGCTGCACGATCAATCTGCGCTTGAACCTTCGCAGTGCGCTCTGCTTCGATTCGAGCCTTGTACTCTTCAGCGGTTTCGTCTTCGGGGCCACCTGTGCTCGGGCCTTTGTTTTGATCGTAGATCCAGCCCAGTACGTCAGTTTCTTTGAGGTCAGCATAGGGAATGTATCCGCTTGCCGACGCATCATAAGTAAAACGAGCTTTGCCGCCTTCGCTTGCGGTTTCGTTACCACCAGCATCGCTTTGTGCGACTAGGCTCCAGTAAGCAATTATAACGCCACCATCAGCGTCTACATGGGTCATGTCACTGACCGACCAAGTTGTGTTAATAGCCATGCTATCCTCCTTCTAGTTCTGCAACTCTTTTGCGTAATGATTGGATTTCTTTGACAAGCATAGGCACTAGTTTTGAATAGTCTACTGCCCACATTTCGTCTTCATTTTCGCCTTGGGATACCGCTTCCGGTGCGACCTCATTCAACTCCTGCGCAACCATGCCATAGTCTTGGTGTGCGCCATCAGTTTTCCAATCAAACTGACGGACTTTTATTCCATCTACTTTTGCCCCAGCATCCTCTGCGTCCGTTATGTTTTCTTTGAGCCTTTCATCTGAAGATGTGTTGAACGCAGTCGCAGTGCCTGACGTTTGAACTGAGCCGACAGTGCCGTTAGGGTTTGTAAATATAATTTGATTTTTTGTAGATGCATCATCGCGGCCACATTGAATAAGTTGTCCAGTTGACCCGGGTCTTGCATCAAAAGAGACGAAATCAGTCCCAGCGGTTGCAGCAGATGCCCCAACGATAACCCTGTCATTGCCAGCGTCTACAACAAAGCAATTAGCATCATTGTCAGACTCAATACGAAACCCAATATCATTACCGCCTTCGTTGAAAATTGCATCAGCGCCGAGTTTCAGAACGTCTGTTGCGGAACCGCCAAAGGACGTTTGAATAAATAACTGCCCTTGTTCGCTGCCATTAGTAACATTAGAGGAATTGCATAAAATCCTACCGTACTGATGAAGATTCCCAGCGGCATCGTTACCATGAAAACGAATGTCTCCTAAGTTATCGTCATTTGCTGGGCTGGAGCTTTGCTTTTGAAAAATAAGCATAGAGCCACCAGTGCCAGCGTTGGTGTTGTAAATTCGCTGTATTGTATTAGTGCCAGAACCGTGTACTGAAAGTTGGTCACCTGTTTCTACAGTCACTCCACCAATGTTTACGACATCATTTCCTGCATCAAGGAACAGCATATTAGCGTTATTTTCACTTTCAACGCGGAAGTCATGATCCCCACCATTATCATTTATTGTAACTGGGCCTCTCTCTAATACGATGCTACTACCTGCAAGACCAATACCAACCATTGAAGTACCATCGTCATTTGTACCCTGTATCGTAATGACATTTCCTGTTTCTCCAATAGCAGAATTAAATCTCATGATTTTGTCAGTGTCGGCTTTCACTACTAACGCACTTGAGCCGGGGGATGCGCCTCCTACTCCCACACCAGCGTTGAAAGTAGCATCACCTGCCTCTGACATATCCAAGGTCAGGGCTGTGATTACTGAACCGCCATCTACACCCTTGAATAAAAGGTCACCATCACTGATTCCTGTTAAAAACTGTACGTTGTTGCTGCCAGCGTTACTCAAACTCAACAGAGTAGTGCC
>Ga0098043_1000837_pt1 | contig 10978 bp, 13 predicted proteins | sample 9B_taG_FD_92581 | JGI IMG/M metagenome (GOLD analysis project Ga0098043, IMG submission 92581) | Marine viral communities from the Subarctic Pacific Ocean - 9B_ETSP_OMZ_AT15188_CsCl metaG | ecosystem: Environmental > Aquatic > Marine > Oceanic | place: Subarctic Pacific Ocean | collected 2015-01-10 | reverse complement strand
CGTCTGAATAGAATCGTTTGCGATAACGCTGTAAGCAGCGAGAAGAAATCCAGTCCACATCCAAATCGTAATATCACTCATGGTATACTCCTGAATCAAAAATAGTTATGTTCGTATCAATTATAGATCAGTAAATATTCTGTTATAGTTTTATTAAGTTGTATAAAAAAAACAACCCGCCTTTCAGCGGGTTGTTTCGACTTGCATTATTTTCACTCATCAGAAAGCGAAACGGAAACCGGCACGAATGCCTTCATCCCTATCATCATATTCCACAAGAGCAGAAACGCCCTTGTCTAGTTCACAAATCGCACCAACAGCAAAGTTGGTTTCATCAAGATGGTCATATTCAAAACGACCATACCCGGACAATGTGTCCGTGGAGAAAACAACAGCCTGTGCAACGGCAGTCCAATCTCCATTGTCATCGGTATACGAAATGAAGTCGTTTCCATCAGAGATGTCCACAGTCCATAAATCCATTTCTTCACCGACAAACCCAAAGCCCACGGCTCCAAGTTCGATACGACCACCGTACGTCACGGCATCCGTGTCAAACACATCATCGCCCATGATATCAAAATTCATGGAAAATTCACCCATGTCGTGGTGGAATGAAACACCTGTGCCACGACTTTCAACAACATCGTAAACGCTGGAGCGGGTCAAACCAAGACCGTATCCACCAGATGTGGTAGCCCATTCATGGCTAAAGTGTCGCTTGAAGCGACCAACGGTAATATCGAACAAACCAAGATCTGCACCTACATAGGCATCATAAATTTCAAGGTCATCGAGATCATCGTTAGTATCAAAAGCAAACCCGTAGATTGCACCTTCGGACTCACCATACGCACCAAGCACTAAACGAGTGTCAAGAGTTTCTACATCATCAATAATCGTAACGGCAGTCTGACCTACCCCACGAAACTCAATATCTCCCGCTGTTGCAACTGCGGTGAGAGACAATACTGGAATTAAAACCTTCATTGTGTAACCGCCCCTGCGATAATATCGATACCATCCATGACGGCATTAGCAGTAAACACAACTCCACGCCACGCGAATGGAATAAGAGCAAAAGTAATGAGCAAAGAGCGATTGATGCCGCAGCGACAAAGCACTTTACTCACACAGTCGCACCCGCCAGAAACGGGGCATTCGTTAGGGGTTTTAGTAGCCATATAATTTCTCCTTATGTTGGCTGTTAGGAAGTCAAATCAACGACTTCGCAACTGTCACCCGAACATGCATACGTTTGCGTGCCGGATGTTTGGTCCTCTGTTTCATACGCAGAAAGTTCAGACCAGTTAATTTCCGATGGTAACTTACTTAGCATTTCTTCATACTCTTCTTTTGTGCAATCTTGGTATGGAGCCTGCTTATAAGTGTGATCGGAAAAAGGTAAAAACGAAATACCTGAGATACTATCTAGGTGATTCCAAACCCAAGCCCCGACACCGACCCATTCCTCTTCTTTAACGGAGATGGTGACGGATGGCTTATGTTCACACCAATGGTACTGGTATTTCAACCACAAGTCAAGTTGTTCTTCCGCAGAAAGATCCGTTCTAAAAACTGAATTTTCAGGAGCCTTAATTGGAAAAGAAAAAACTGTAACATTTTCTGGTTTCATTGCACATGCTTCGTGCGGGAAACCTTTTTCTTTCATAAAATTACATAAAGGATCTTTGTTGTCCGCTCGCACTGTGCGAATGTAATACGGGTTGTGTCGAGCGTGGATGCCGGAAGCAGCGTCAACGAGTTGTGAGACTGTTCCAGAGGGCTTCACGCAGGTGGTAGCCACAGATTGTTCAACACCAATATTTTTTGCAAACTTTCTATTTACGTCAACAACTTCTTTTCGTAAATCATAAAGTAAAGTTTCAAGCCCTGCTTCTTTTCCGTTGGTGGTTTCGCAGTCCATGATGCCGGTCATCGAAACACCAAGTAATCTTTCATCTTCACAATTTTTCTTCCACGAAGATGACAAATATCTAAAATCTGTCAGGGTGGATTGCCAAGTTCCAAGAATGGTAGCCAGTCGTGCTTTTCGCATGAGCGACTCGCGGGTGTCATCGGCTCTTACAACCATCTCGGTGAGGTTGCAGAATTCACAATCACGCAAGACAATTTCAGAGCATGGATTGGTTCCGAAGTTATGCTCGGTTTCTCGTTGACGATCCTCCTTGCCTCTGTGCTGCGTGTTACGATCAATACCCTTCCGGGCTGCGACTCGATTGAAGATGCCTCTCTCACCGCTCTTGGACTTGTACAGAGCCAGCCATTCCTCCATGAATTGTCCGGGTTCAACAGGACCATCATAAACGGCTGAGTTATTGGCTAAGGCACGCTGCGGATTCGTCACCCACCACTGTCCAGACTTGGCATCACGCATCCGGTCATCTTGTAAAGACGAAAGTGAAATCAATGCCGATCTTCGAACACCACCGACCACAACAATCTCTGCGATCTTGCAGACGATATCGTGACATTCCGCTGAGGTCAGCCTTCGACCTGCTGCCTTTTTGAAAGTTTCAATTGTAAATTCAAAGAGTTCAACCAAAGGATCGGGACCGGACGCACGACCACCAAAAGTTTTAAGTCTCTCACCGGCTGCACGAACCTTACTTACATCCCAAGTTGGCACTTGCCCATTTGATAAAAGGGAAACAAGTTCTTTATACGCTTTTGCCCAACCAATTTTAGAGTCAGCGACAACAATAGTTGTTTCAGTTGGATGAAAGTCCTCTGCAATCATTGGAAGTTGGTCAACCTCTCTTCGTTCAACAGAAAATCCAACACCAGTGCCACACATCAGAACATAAAGAATCTCGTCAAAGGCACGAAAGCGATTTACTGAAACAAAGGAGCAGTTGTATCCTGCAACATGATCACGTTTCAATGCTTCACCCGATGTCATCAACGCACGCATCGATGGCATGATCTCCAGATTCAACACTGCGTCTTCAAGTTCTTTACGCTCTTTTTTAGAAACCTGATACCCGTGTTTGTCTCTGAGATGTTCATCAAAAAAATCAAAGTATCGTCTAACGGTTTCCTCCCATGTTTCACGCCTGCCCTCTTCGGGCAACCAGCGTGAATAACGGGAGAGGTGAATAAAGTCTTGGTACAGCGTTGGTAGGCTCATACATTTTCCTCTCTAGGGCAAAGATATTTCCAACTCACTGGGAACAATGGACTGATGATTTCATCAATCGCCTTTGCATATTGTCTAACTTCCCATTGAGCGTGTTCGTCAAGACGAAGATTGCATACCCTTGCATACGCAGCAAGGCTCCCCGTCCAATACCACTCTGTGAACATTGCTTGCGGAAGTGCGAAGCGTGCTTGTTCAGGAGCGATGCCATTATCTATAAGTTCTCTATACAAGTCAAAAGAATATCTGCAAAGATTATTCATTTGTTCGTCATAGAATTCAACTTTCTTTTTGTCTTTCATAAAATCTTCGCTACCCTGTTTTGCACCACCGATTGGTTGTGTTCTCCAGTGCGGAATATAAAAGGTTGGATCATCTTTCACATAACGTCTAGATACCTCATTTTCAGTGAGTCCCACTTTGTGCTTGAACAACTGTGTGCGAATTGACACAGGAGCCTTGACGCGAAGAGTGATCTGCGGATGTGAGAATGGAGTCCAGTGCTTGTGTTTGGCAAGATACCTAATAAGTTTTTCGTCTTCTTTTTTCAGCAGCCGCACATCATCTTTGTCGTAGGGACAACTTTTTAGCCTTTCGATGGCATCGAAGTCAAGTCCCCATTCTGATTCTTTATTAAAAGATACTCTTGCAGAGTTTACCACCGTCAAGTCAGTCCCCATATAATCAATCAGATCAACTTTTCCTTCGCCCAATACATTCATTTAGTTCTTACTCCACATTTTCCTAAAGTCAAAAACCACCACAAAACTTTTTTGATCACCGAATCAAACCCTCTTTCCAAAACTCATCCGCGAGTTCATACTGTTTGTCCTCGGCTTCTTTCTCACCATCATCCTCCCACTCACCACGCACCCATTGATATACATGAACGAGTTCGTGCATTAGTGTTGCAAGGAAATCACGAAGGTACTGATCAGTGGCGATGCTAACGCTATAAATTTTCAAACTGTAGTCAACTTGAAATGACTCACCCCAACACTTTAGGTTTTTAGAATCTGTAAGATTCATTTTGATAGTCATCTCTGGATCTTGCATATTGTATTTGTCCAAGAACCAATCTGTTGCAACTTCAACAACTTGTCGATGAAGAATCGAATGATCAACATTGTAGATTCCGTGTTCAATTGTCGTTTTTAAATTTTCCATCTTGTAGTCGTTTTCTCCCATTGACTCATTGCCGCTTGTGCGAGGATACCACCGTAAGTATTTTCATCAATATAGTCAAGAATATTTTTAGTTGTTTTACCAGATAAAATCATCTCATTGATATCCTTTTGCTCAAGACGATTATCAGGTATAAAAACTTTATGCTCTTTGGCGATAAGACTTCGCATCATGTTTACAATCTCGATGCTTCGTGGTTCATTATCTAAACAGAAAACAACATCACGCATTCGTAACTTGTCAGGAAGATTCACAGACTTTGATGCCCCGACCATTGCAATCGCATTCGGCAAAAACATTGAATCAAACGGACCCTCGGTAACATAAATTCTTTTACTTACGTCAACTTTGTCGAGATTGTAAAACAGTCTATCTTGACCGGATGCTTTGATTGTGATGTATCTCAGTGCTTTTGGATCTAAGGCACGACCCTGCACACCAATCACGTTTCCATTATCATCATAAAAAGGTATGACAATCCTTGCCTCTTTTTGTAAGACTGTTTGTGGATTCACTTGTTCTGCTACTTTACTAAAATCATCTGTGTAAAATAGTTTGTCAAATCTACTTTCGGGAATCAGTCTATTTTCGAGATAGATTCGTGCTGCATGATTTGACTCAAGTTCATTTATCATAAGCACATGTTTTAACTTTCCGCGATGCACATTTACATGTTGTAATTTTTTAGCAACATTTGTATTTGTAATACCACGGCTCGCTTGGGTTGCACCGCTTTTTTCCTTAAGCCACTCAAGGCGAAACTCTGAGTAAAGAGTAGGGTTTACCTTTTCAAGAAATCCTGAAACGGATAAGGCTGCACCACAGTTATGACACTTGTAGTAATATCGTGCGTCCCGCTCATAAAAATAACCACGACACTTATTTTTATTTTTCTGAGAATCACCACAGAGAGGACAGCGACAGTTGGCGAGTGTTGCCCTCTGCCACTTGAACCTCTCTAACTGTGATGAAACTAGATTGATAAATTTTTTATCAAGAAAGGCGTGCATTGCGAGATTGCTTCTTAATGTTCTCGTTCAATGTTTTACGACCTTCGGCTTTCCATTCCCTTGCCCACTGTCGCCACTCTTCTAACTCCTCACGGTCCATACCACGAAGGTTATTACGGGGATCTTTGTATGGATCATATTTACGACTGTAATTTCTTTCAGACATCTTCAAACCTCAATTCGTTAAATTTACTCTTACTTGATTTGAACTTTTCATCAAAGTTCTGTCCATTAAAACCTACACCAGCAGAGTCCACTAGATCATCAGGATCTTGTCCAGCCCCTACGAATGTTTTATCTGCGTTGCTCACATCATGCAACTTCATCTTACCTCTATTTATTCCAATGACAAATTTCTTGTTTGTTGCCACATCATTGTAGCGATTCTTCAACTGCTTTACCATGATTTGACTTTGTTCGTCAAGTTCTTCTGTTGCAATCAAACCAAACATGAGATCTGCTGTCGCGGGCAAACCAAAAGATTCAGAAGTATCTTCAAGCCCAAAATCATTTGACGCGAAGCCTGTTCGGTTTGTTTGTGTGGCTGTGAAGATCGGGACATCCCACTCCACGGCAAGTCCACGAAGTTCCTCTGCAATAGACTTGATATACATGTAGGAGTTTGTGTTGCCACCAATCTTGAATCTTGCCGATGAACAAATATTCAAATAATCAATAAACACCACATCGGGAATAAAGTTTTTCTTTAGTTTCAATTCCTCCAGTAAGTGTCGGAAGTGATTCGCGTTCGCTGTCGCAGTCGGGTATTCTTTTACAATCAACTTACTCTTGATGCTTGCCGTTGCATTTTGTAACTTTTTGTCATATGTAATCTTTGGTAGGTGACGGAGATCATCCATCGTTACATCCATCAGATTTGCATCAATCCTCTCTGCGATTCTTTGCTCTGCCATCTCACAAGTAATATACAAAACATTTAGATTTGCAGAGTAGCAGTTTGCAGCATGGTGACACATGAATAGTGACTTGCCAACACCAGTGCCAGCGAGGATCACGTTTAGTGTCTTGTTCGGAACACCACCGTTAGTAATTTTATTGAACATGTCAAGATCAAAAGGAATCTTGTGTTCAACTTTGTGGTAAAAATCAAATCGCTCATCTGCGTCTATAAAATAGTCGTGACCGATCTGCTGATCGAACGAAACTGCAAGTGCGTCTGACAGAATATTTGGGATCGCATTCTTGGTTTCATTCTGCGACTTGCCATCAATAATTTCAATCGACCGAATGATTGCATTGTAAACTGCTTTGTCTTTACAAAACTTTTCAGTTTCATCCAGAAGCCAATCAGTTTCATCGCTGGACTCACTATCGGTGATTCTTGTGGCGATTACAGTGCAGTCTTTGTATCCCTGCTCCGACAAACCGCCACGGTTGTCCAGAGCCACACCAATGGCATCTTTGTTTGGTGCTTTGTTATACTTGTGAATGTGATCACGAATGATACCAAAGACTACTCGTTCGTTTCGGTCTTTGAAATATTCTTCATCTACGAAAGGTAAAGCCCTCCGCGTATACTCATCATTCTGAATCAGATTTCTCAGAATGATCGTTTCGATTGTCTCCATAGCCAATCTCCGTTGAATGGTTTTCCAGAACATCAACAAGGATATCTCCGATGACCTCCTTGAAGTCATCATGATCCTCTACGTTATCCTCTTTGTCAAGAAGAAAGTAATCAAAGTAAAGTCGGCACTCACCCTCCCGTTCATCTAAACCAACTTTACCATAAGTGTAAACAACATCGGTGTATTTGCCTTCATCGATTTGAACGGCAGTCTCACCAGTGTCTTTACCTTGAACAAATTTATACTTCATCATTTTCGATTTCAATCTCACTGATATCTTCAACAGCCGAGCCATACTTGAATTCTTTACCAACAGCCACTTCAAGTTGCTCCATGATTTCATCAGTGTAGAAATCTTCGGGCTTGTCATTGATATTCTTTTCAAACACTTTACGACCATCAGGAAGTTCGATGCGAGTCGAGACTTTCTTGAAGACCCCGTACTTCACTGCGATGTCTGTCAACCCGTAATAAGGTGAAAGACCAGACTCATAGTTCAACAAAGTTTCTGCTAGAGAGTTTTCTTTGGTGACACGAGACTTGTGCAGTTTGCACTTGATGATATTGCCAACCACATCCGTGCCATCCTTGACCTTCTTCTTGGACAAGAACACGATTGTACCTGCGTTGTATTTCAGACCAGAGCCACCGGACATCTCTTTCATCGGGACGTAAGACCCGACAACATCATAGGTGTGGTTTGTGATCAGCAGTGGAATACCAGCCGATCCACACTTGACGGTGAGCGTTCGGAAAGTTGCCTTCAACGCTTGGGCTTTTGTCATATCCCGCACGTTCTTGCCGCTCGCAGTGTCTTCCATTTCTTTCAGCGTAGACAAGTTGCCAAGCGAATCAAGAATCACAAGAATAGGCTTCTTGTTTTTTTCTGCACGATAAGTATCCGCTACCTGAATCATCTGATGTCTAAACTCTTCGATGGTTGAGACAGGGAACACGGCAACGCGGGCAGCATCGATACCACGCTCTTCAAACATTTGTGAAGTGATTGCTTGCTCTGAATCAAAGTAAAGCACGACACCTTCTGGATTGTCATCAAGAAAAGTTTTCAGAATGTTGAAACAAAAGAAAGTTTTACCAGTCGCCTGTTCGCCAGCCAGTGCCGTAATCTTGTTGTTCGGAATCCCACCGTACAAAGATCCAGACAGCAGTGCATTTAGTGTGTATGATCCCGTGCTGATGAATCCCTTGATATCAGAAACCAAACCGCTGTCAACAGAAGTAGCGTCTTCATTACCAGATACCTCAACCAAATTATTCAAAAAGTTGTTCATCGTTCTTTTGCTCCTTATTGTTATATTCTTCCAAGTATTGTAATGCGTTTCTGATGCCTGTCAAGTCATCACCTAATTTTCCTATGCCGGTATTACAAGAGTCGCACAGCCAGCCTCGATGATCAAGAGTTTCATGATCGTGATCAAATAAAAGTCTTTCGGATGTTTTTCCGCAACAATCACAAGGTGTGCCTAAAGGTGGACGCTTTGGATTTCCAGCAAGTTTTTTAGCCTTTCCAAAATCCTTTTGAATTTTATTACCGCAAGTTTTACACTCACCCCTATAGCGGTCTTTCCAAACACCATTTGTCATGCTTGAGCGATCTGTATAATATTCACTTAGTGGTTTTGCTTGTTTACATTTTTTACAAACCCTAAGCCCCTCTTGCCCAGCGTTATCATCAAACAATTTGTGTGTCACATAAGTCTCCACTTTTTAAGAAGATCATCTATAAATTGAAGTTTATCTATGACCTCTTCGTGATCATGTGTGCTTGATGATTTAGTTTTGCGAACTAATTTTTCAACACGCTCAGTGTCATAACGAAGACATTTTAGGGCTTCGAGAATAATGTCTCTTTCTTTGGGTTCCATCTGTCTTCCTCCTTTCCCCGCCACTCACGAACCATCGTTCGATATTTCTTATTTGTTCTTGCGGCATCATACGCACGCTTGAAGATGCGTGCCGACTCCGCCTTCTCACAAGTCCAGTGGTCTGGCTCTTGTGGTTTAATTCTTCCGTTGTCATCATACTTTTTTCCGCTACGATGATTAGCGTATCGCCTTGCTCTCGTCCATCCCATCATAAGAAACTTGCGACACATATCAGCCCCAACAAAATTATCCACATCCAAATACCCATTGAACATAGCAGTAATAGTATTCGCTGATTGATATGCAATTTCCGGTGTTCGGAATCTCCAGTGTTTGCAGATTTCTGATTTGTATGGTTCACAGAGCAATACTCCTTGTTCTCCTCGACCGATGATATACAACTTCGGGGTCTTGCGATAATCTATGTTATCAAAATCTAGTGTGTAGTCAAACTCAATCAAAACAAAGTCGCCCTGTGTTCATAGTTCCATCCTACCTTCTCTAGAATATTTTTCAATGGCTCTAGGAAAGAAACCGAGAATTGTTTGTCGTAGTCAGCAAACTCGTCCAACTCAAACTCCTTCGGTGCGGTTCCGGGGAAAGAAATAACTTTATCTTTGTACGGATTTGGAACAGCAAGATACAAAAATTTTACTTTATCTCCCTCGTTTACCCTGTGATACTTGCCATCAAGTTTTAACTTTTTGAGATAGTGGTTATAAATTAATGCACCTTTCACAGCAATCGGTGTGGACTTGCGATAGATGACGGATTCATCGATGTAGTTATTAATATTATTACAACCACGGGGGAATGCGATCTCGTCAGGCGAGTATCCTTTAAACTCCTCTTTGAAGTTTGCAACAAAGTCGATGACCTGCTCCTCGGTTCCGGTCAGCACCAACTTAATCGCGTCCTTCAACTTTTGCCGAACGACTTGTGGTGTCGATGATCGTGTAGTTTCGATGCCCATGATCTTCATCTTAGGTTCATCGTATTGCACACCCTCCGAGTTATGCACGTTGAGCATGTATCGCTTCTTGGCTGTCCAGACTCCAACATCGGCAATGACTTCTCGCTCCATCACCATCTTGTTAGAGTATGCATTCATTTTTTGGGCAAGTGTTTCGTAGCACTTGTTGATGAATGGTTCGATGACACCCTTGCAGGACTTGTCAAGAAATCGTACGATCTCGCCCTTGGTCTTCTCGCCAGCCAATGACCGAACAAGGTTCCCGAGGCGAAGATAAACAGAGTCAGTATCAGAAGCAACAACATAGTCATAATCTCCAGTGTTTAGTGTTTTATTTAAAAATGCGTTTAGTTCGTTTGCGATATACTGAATCGATAGTTGACCCGATGTGGTAATCGCTTCTGCAATGTCGATGTCAAAATATCGAAAGTATTGATTGCCCATTGCACCATAGGCTGAGTTCAGTTGAATCTTTCGCACCAGTTGGAAGTTATGATACTTGGCAATCTCAAAATCTAAACTCTCATCATCTGGATTCTGTTGCTTTTTCTTCTGGGCTTCGATCATCAACTTCTTGTAGTGCTTGCGTTCTGCGTAAAACTTTTTCATGAGTTCCGGCATGAACCCTAGTTTATCTTTTCTAAAACACACACCGTTAGCAGCGACAGAAAAGTTTTGCTCTTTTAGTTTTACAAGATTTTTCTCACATAAATCTGTGCCATTAAGAACACCGTCAACACTTATACAAGGATTCTTGGGGAATCCATCTGGACGCATTTTAGTGTCCGGTGAAATATTGTATTGCATGATAAGGTGCGGATACAGACTATTGAGGTCAAAAGACACAACCCAATCGTGCCGACCAGTGATCGGTTCTTTTACATACGCACCGATGATTTGACCATCTTTTTTACCCCCACCTTTTTTTCGTGGGATCACTATGTTCTTTGCACGCAGATGATGATAGATGATCTGATCCCAAGTTCGAACCTGAGAAAACACATCACCAAGATTTACTTTTGCCGTGTACGCAAGTGCGAGAGCAAGTTCCATCAGCCCGAGTTTCTGCTCCATCTTCTGCACAAGTTTGACATCTTGATAATTGTATTCCACAAACTTTTGGAAGTCTTTTGTATAGAAATCCTTGAAGTGGTCATACTCATACTCTAATTTTT
>Ga0098043_1000835_pt1 | contig 10980 bp, 2 predicted proteins | sample 9B_taG_FD_92581 | JGI IMG/M metagenome (GOLD analysis project Ga0098043, IMG submission 92581) | Marine viral communities from the Subarctic Pacific Ocean - 9B_ETSP_OMZ_AT15188_CsCl metaG | ecosystem: Environmental > Aquatic > Marine > Oceanic | place: Subarctic Pacific Ocean | collected 2015-01-10 | reverse complement strand
TTCTCAATAGAACTAGCACCATATCCAACTGTGATATTTGTTGGAATAGTATCTCCTTCAACTCTTGTCAAGTTGACTTTATTGTTGAAGGCATGCATACCATGATTAGGATGAGTAACCTTGATATGTTTTCCATCAAATTCATCAGCATTGATAGTCACAGTCGCAGGAGTTATTGATGCAAGTGTTGATCCTACACCAACTCCTGATCCTCCTGATGGTACATATTGTATAAGTTCAGATGTATTGAAGTCTTGACCAGTTACACCTGTCAATTTCAATGCATTTGTGGATGTTACAACACCGACTGTCAATACAAGATTTCTACCTAGGTCATTGCTTCCAAGGGTAGCAGTTACAGTATCACCTACTTCATATCCAGATCCTGTGTTGAGAACACATACACTATCTACAGTGCCACCTGATACAGTAACGATACCTGTTGCACCAGATCCATTACCAGTCAAGGTTGTAAAGTTTACAGTGCCGAAGGTTGTATTAGAGTATCCAATACCTGCATTAGTAATATTGAATCCAGTATGTGCTGCACCAACAGCACCTAATTTACCCTCAACAAAACCACTTGCAGTTCTATTATTCTGCTTGATTTGTGTTCCAACAACAATGTGTGGATTCTTCAGGTCAGAAGATAAACCAACTGTAACCTTTTTGTCAAATACTTCTATAGGATTTGAAGGTAGTAAGTTTCTTTGATTGAAAGTTTGTAATTCTGGATTATACAACTTGAATGTACCTTGTCCAGTAATAAACTTCGCTTTATATGACTTGTACTTGAGATCTTCTAATTGAGATGCAGTCCAAGTAGATGCGTTTTGTGATTTGAATAGTGAACCTGTAGATGGTTGCTTACTGATAACAACTTTTGCAAGATCTGACAAATCACGAGTAAGAATATCATCTTCACCAACTCGACATATCCATGCTTGGTATTCTTGTGTAGATGCAAGGATAACAAAAGCATACTCTCCTGCTGCAAGATACACTGGTTCATCAAATTGGAAGTTTGTTGCCACAGTTCCATTATCAGATGTTGATACCTGACTTGGTTCTAAGATCTTACTTGCTATTGTACGTTTTGTAGGATATCCATTTTCTACATTTACTATCCTTACCTCAACAGGGATGCTATTACTCTTCGTGAAGAAGAACATATCCACAGATGTCATGTATATTCCGGGATACTCTGTCACATTAAAAGATTGTGCTAGAGGATCATCGTCATCTGGTGGTGGTGGAGGAGGTGGAGGTGCTATTCGGTTTATCGTAGTTTGTGTTATCAACTCTCCTCTGGAGAAGAAGTTTGCTGCTGCCTTACTTACGGGTAATCCTCCGGCAACTTGTGCTACATCTCCTTTAGCAGCACTCAAACCAACTGTATTACTTCCATTACTGAAATTAGGATTCTTATCAGGAATATGAATTGATCCTTGTAAAACACCAAACTGATCACTTACTAATCTAACTTCTTTTACTTGTGCTTCTGCATTACTGGTCTCTCCTACAAGTCTCATATCTTTGACAATATTTCCAAAAAATCTTTCATCAGATTTTTGATTCAAACTACCTGTATCAACGTTAATAAGTGTGCTTGTATCACTATAAGAAGATGATATACCGGCACCATCATAAGGACTTGATTCATAAACTAAAGTAGGAGCGTTATATGGACCGTCTTTGTGATTTGGTGTTGCAACACGGAATCTAATTTCAGGAACTGTATTTGTGTTCTGATTATTGAGCAATTTACCCGTTACGGTTTCTCCAACTTGGAATGCACCTTTGACTGGTGTAACCTCGATAAGTTTTGGAACTGTCAAACTTCTCTGATCTGACATGTCAGTTCTAGAGAAAGAACTAAAGAACTTAGTTCCGGGTTTTAATCTGAATCCTGTAAACTCGATGTTTTGTGATCTAAGATTTGGTACTGCTGAAGTTTCTGTAATTACTTCAGTCACACCAAAACCACCATCAATACTCTCAAATTTTCTTTCTACCCACACATCCTCAGTAGGATTGATTTTCATCTGTCCATACCATGTGACTACATCGTATGGGTTTACATTGACAACTCTACTTGCAAATGGTTGATCAAAATCTACAACCTCTGAGTAGTCAAGATAAACTTTAGATCCTTTCTTGGTCACATTTTGTGAACCCAAATCAGTTGCATATCTAATATCAACTGCATTGTTAGGAACACCAGTAACACCAATCAATGATTCAGATCCAAGAAGTAAATCAATTACATCATAATTTGCTCTTGCTACTGCCTCACCATTTTCTATATCGTACTTCAATTCTGGTAATGTAGTATCTGCTAAACCAAAACTACTAAAGTTATCTACTGCAAATCCAGTTTTGAAACTGTCTAATCCTGTGTCAGGATCTTTCACAACTAACGATTCAGTTTTTGCTTCTAATAATGATAATGAAGTTGCAAATTCTACATTCTCAACTCTCTTCTCGATAGCACCAATATCTTTCATGGTGTATCTCTTATTTCCTCTTGTCTCAATAGTAATATCTCTACCAACATTGAATACATATGGGGCATATGTGATCTCTGCTAATTCAAATGAACTATCAATACCCTCTGGTAATTGTGGAGATCTTGCAGGAGTTCCCTCAACCAATGTAAAGGTTGAATCACTATTCAAGAATAGTCTGTCTATTCTACCAAGATAGTGTTTGTAATCGAAGGTAATATTTTCATCTGATACAATTACATTTGGCACTGATTGACCAGAACCTGAGAATATTCTTGCACTCCACTCAAATGGTGATAATGCTGAATTATAATCTGCAACTCTTGGTCTCAAATCAACAACATCAGTATTTCTTGTTCCTCTAAAACTAGGAACAATATCATACACATCGGATCCATAACTGCTTGCAGTTACGAGTTCTCCACTGTCCTCTGAATTTATTACAAACTTATCAAAGAATACTTTGAGTCTACCTGATGGTTCGGGAGCACCTTGTCTTCTTACTAATCTACCGAAGTCATAAAATTCTGCACGTTGACCATTATCTAAAATAAAGTTTGAACTTATTTCTTTATCACCTAATGATGCTGAACTAATCTTACCAGTTACCTGACTTTCAGTAAATGATATTTCTTCCCCTTCTATAAAGTTACCTTCGTTACTGCTTCTAATAAATGCAGACTGTGTACCAGTGGTGTCTAGAATCAATGCAGAAGCACCTGAAACTTTACCTATAACAGATTCACCCTTGATGAGATCGGTGTTGTTGGAGTTAGGTCCATTCAAACCTGTGAATGTAAGGGAGGGTATTGTTGGATCAGCATTAGATGAAGATTCAAATACAGCACGTACTCTAACAATATCAGGAGTGTCTAATGATATCTCTCTATCTTGAACTCTTTTACCATATGCAAGATTATATGTGAGACCATCTCCGATTGAAGTTGATACACCTGAATAAGTATATTTTGATCCACTTACAACGATTGTTTCACAGCGTTTTAGATCTTTATTTTTTGCTACAACTTTTACTTTTTGTTTCGTTACTTGAACAACAACATTATTTTTACTTGCAGATAATCCACTCAAAGTTACACCTTTGCCACCACCAGTCAAAGCAAACTGATCTCTTGTAAGTGGTTCGATAGTTCCATCTTCGTATAATACTGTATATCTTTCTTCGTCAAATGGTGAATAAACAAAATCAGTTCCACTAAGAGATGGTAAATCTAATGTGCCCAATGAGTTTATTGTTCTTCCTCTAAGTTCTCCTCTTACAAAAATATCTGAACGTGTGAGATCTACAGATTCTACTTCAGAATCAGGCATATCTGCAAATAAGAATCCACTTTGAGAATTTCTAATAATTGGGGATACAACTGATAATCCAGATACATTGATTGCACTTGAAGGAATAGATCCTGTGCACACATCAGTCACATTTGCAACTGCTTCTACTTCAATACTTGTTCCTGTAGCAGAAACAGTTTTGACTCTATTAAATACAGTCCCAGTAATTCCAGACCTATTGTATTGAATAATATCACCTGTTGATATACCTGCTGCCCATGCATTTGAAGATGATGATACAGTTGACTTACTTGCTGCTGCAGCAGTAAAATTGAATGACTGTCCACCAAACACAAGTCTAGGTTCTAAAACAGTGTCAGCACTGAATGTCTGAACACCAACTTCTTGTCTGACTGAATGAATATCATTTATACCAAACTCTGTGACTTTAGTAATAATTCTACCATTATCAATGCCGTCCACAGTTATTGATTCATCAACAAGAAATTGTCCTGCAGTCTGATGTAGAGTTAATATATTTCCTGTTTGTGATCTCAAGAATCCTCTTGCACCAGATCTTTTACCCTCAACCAAAGCAGGTGCTGAGATTGTAAGAGTATTATTCAGAGTTATTTCTGTATCTGTTTGTACATCAAATAGGAATAGATCGAAACTAGATGCAGCATTTGAATATGCTCCTGCTGATAATTTGAAATCATATACTCTCGCTCTACCAACTGATTGACCGGCAGCAGCATCTAAATCTGTGCTTAGTCTGTTACTACGTAGATCAACAAATCCAGTAGTAGCAATACCTACACTAGCACCACCATAGGCATTGTTGACTCTGATTAAATTTCCTGCTTGGAAAGGCACAGAAGAAGATTCAACTAATTCTGTAGTTCTGGGTTTATTTGTATCTACAAAAATCGATCCAAAAGTTTCTACCTCATAACCTTTGACATATGCTTTTCCGGGTCCAACCTTTATGCTTGCAATATCTTTTGATGGAACATTACCACTATCAGTGCTCTCCTCTGGGAAAAATACACCAAATTGTGAATGTCTATCATTGAGACTTTCTTTTGCTTCAAAATCAAATGGAGTTACAAAATAATCTCCACTTTCATCAAATGTTCTACGAGCAAATTCTTTTGCTAATTCACTATATACCGTTCTCTGTATAATCTTTTTGATCTCACCTTTATTGGTTCTGAATAACTCAATAAAATTCTCATCTTGGAAATTATCTAATGCTTTCTTTGTAAGTTTTAGATTAATCTTGAGTCTATCAGCACCGGGTGCAGTATAGTTGCTGAATCCTGCAGCATTATCATATAATGAATCATCTTCTACAGCAGTTACAATTTCTTCAATAACTTGGAATCCAACTCTATATGATGGGGTATTGCTATATTGATCTAATACAATGGTCTCTGTATCTACAGTTACAAATGCACCACGAGCAAAAAATACACCCTCAACTACAGTAAATGCAGATCCTGTTGCAGTGGCGTTTCTTAGAATGCAAGTTGCAAAATCCGATCCTGCAGTAGTAGTAGTACTGCCAAAAGTGAAATCAGATAAAGTAACAAGGTTCTCTCCATCTTGGAAAGTTTGTGTTGTCTTGTCATTAGCGTTTGTTGCTCGATACTTTACGAATATTGTTGTTGTATCTTGAGTGGATTTTGATGCCTTTAGAACACTCTTTACTACAGCAGTTACACCAGAAACTTTTCCTTTTATTTCTAAACCTACCAACCTATCAAAATAAGATTCTACAGGAACACCAAAAAATGTAGATTCTACTTTGACAGCATAATATGAATCATCATAAGCAACAGATCCGGGTATCACTACGGATCCTTCTTTGAACATATGTTGTCCAAATTTTTCAATCTGATCTTGTAAGATTGATTGTAATGTCGTCAGTTCCCTTGCTTGAACTGGAGTTCCGGGTTTGAATAAGACTCTATTGAATTTCTTACTCGCATCGAAATCATCAAAATATGGATTGACGTTTAGGTTGGTGTTCTGTGGCATCTTTAGAATTCTAAGACGATTTTAATATCTTCTCTTTGATTTGTTGCTCTCGTCACCTCTGGGCGATTATCGATATAAATTATATCGCCAGAGTATTTTTCTATCTCAGGTGAAGCAATGCCTGCTGTGATCGATTGACCAAAATAATATGTTTTAGAGTTCACTGATGTAGAAACACCTGTGAATGAAGTTTCAATACCTACAGTTTCTGTTCCGGAAGTTGTTGTAACAACTACGTTTACACTACCTCCAGTAGCAGGGCTGCTAGTAAATTTATTTAGACGGAATCCGTAAGTGGGATTCACACCTGCAGCACTCTTTGTTGCTAGTGATCTGTCCTGCCAATATCTAAGGAATTTAGTTACTGGATCATAAGAAATAATCTTTCCTACTGCAGTAGATCCAATACCAATTGTCTGTGTAATTTCACCATCTACAGCGACACTCATTGTGCTTGCTGCTGCTCCTACAAGACGAAGACCATGAACTCCACTAGCACTTGAAGCAGTGAGTAAGTTAGTGGTTCCGTTTACATTAGGATTTTTTAGTATTCCTATACGAGCAAACTGATTACCAGTTGGAAAATCAGGATTTGTTGTATCACTATTCTCTATTCTTGAATATACTAAAACTTTGTTCGCACCTAGTTCTCTGTATATATCTGCACCATGTCCATCTGGAGGTGGTATTATAACTGAGAATACTGCACCTGATCCTGTAACAACTGAGTCAAGGTCAAGTGTTGCAAATGAATATCCAGATCCACCGTTTGTTACTTGAACAACAGTTGGTTTACCATTTACAAATGTGACAGATGCTTCTCCATCTTGACCATCTCCTCTTATGGGAACATTATTTTTTGTGCCACTAAACTGATATGCAGCAGAAGTGGTATCTTCAATAACTATTGTTTCTATCTTCCCATCAACAGCAGCATTTCTCACATCAAGAGTATCATCATTAGTCAACCAATTTTGTGGCACTGGAATATAATCAACACTATCAAATTTTACAATATCACTTGGTTTGATTGTAAAAAGATATTTCCATAAGTATCCGTCAGACTCTAATCTTGGTTGTAGGTCAGTATGAGTAGGTTCTTCAAGTGATGCAATACCTTTACCACTATTAGTGGGGTTTGCTCCATTGAATATACACTCGTAAACTCTAAAATCAGAGTTCATCACATAGAAATTTGAATTATATAAATTCGATGAATTTGTCTGTGGAGTGGTATTATTGATATCGTAATCGTGGCGATACATCTCATATATCGTCCCTGTAGTCCAAGATATTTTTCGTATAACTTGAAGCACATCGCTAGAATTTACTTTCTTAGCAGATATTAGTGTATCATATATGTTGTCGTGATCGTCAAAGTTATCAATCGGTGCCGGAGTATTGGTATTCCAATCTGAATTAACTTCCGTAGCATTCGGCAACCCTATAAACACGTAGTAACTATTAGTCGTCGTGGAAATTCCGTTGACGAAGTTAGACGCATTTAATACTCTGATTTGATCTGTAATGATCGCAGGCATTCTTTTCTACAAACTGATAGTGTTATTTAGGTATAATCTAGTGATAGTTTCGTAGTACGAACTATTGTTGGTGCAGTAGACAGACCTGTAAGTCCATCTGAGGTGTTACATGTGAACGCTATTCCAGTGGTTCTAGATGAACTGAATTTTGCCCAACTGTAGTCACCGTAATAGTTTCCGACCCCCGAACCTAGTCCTGTAAAGTTCAAACCGTGATTGGTCGCTACATTTACATGAACTCTAACAGAAGATGCAGACCCAACAGGAGCGATATCTTCTATATGAGACACTTGGAACACAGTATCTATAAGGTCAGAGCATGATGAAATAGCAACTGTTCTATCTTGAGATAGTGCAGTCACTCCACTTCCTACATTTGATCTACTTACTAAGAAGTAATCCCCTGTAGAGATCCCTGTCTTAGTCAAACCACCCAAATCATTATTTCTTATGGGTGATGTTAGTGGTATATGCATATTGAATTGTATTCCTTGTGCAGTTGTTCCAATACCAGTTATCACTCCATGGTCTCCAGAAACAGATACTCCTGTTACTGTTTCAACAGGGTTGAAGAATGTGGTGGTTCCAAACCCAGTATTATTTTTATCAGCATCTATGATTTGGATACCGAATGTTGTTGTATTAGGTTCCTCGGTAGTGCTGAATACTAAAGCACCTCCTCCTGTGTAAAAAGTATTATCAGTTGTACTGACACTCTGTATAAGTCTTGCAGCAGGTTTTATTCTGGCATCATATAGATCTCTTGCTTTACTTACAACAGCACCATCAACAATTAAGTCATCTTGTTGTTTACACCATTTTACTGGTCTTAGTGGACTCACTTGATTTGATATTCCCTGCTGAGAATATACGTTCGTTCTAAGGGTATCTCTTGATGTTATAGCAGCAACAATTCTCTCATTTTGTGATACAGGTGTTATTTCATCATCACTCTTTCTTATTGTTATACCATCACCAATCTTGATTGATTGCACAGCTTCCTCAGTTGCTACGTCAGAATCTGTTCCTCTATACAATAATATTTGTAGAGATGTGCCTTCCACAGGTGGTTCAAGAAACTCAATTTGAGTTCCCCCATTGAACACATATGCAACACCGGGTTCTTGAATGATGTCATTCAAGAAAATCAATAAGTTGTGCTCTAAGTCTATAAGTGAACCTGCATCTTTTTCAACACTCAATGGTTCTTTATTCTCAGTCATTGTAAAGACTTTCTTACGTCCATCAAACTCATTTGAAAAATCATCCAAGACTTGTAGTTTACCAAACACCCATCCTGAAAATTCATCGTCTCTAGTTTCAGTTACAGTAAACACTGCATTCTGAAATGTAGAACCTATACTTGTAATAGTAGGTATTCCTGCAATTCTAAGTTGTTCCCCTACTGTAAATCCATATCCAATATTATTCAAATTGAATGATGATATACTAAGTCCTGCACCAACATTGACAGTTACAGATGCACCTACACCAGTTGACGAACTTATAAGTTGTAAATCATCATATCCAACTGGACTGTCAAAAGTTATTCTAGGTACATCAGTATGTGTGTATCCTGTACCAACAGGATTCATAAACACATCCTTTATGTGTCCCCCTTCGACTGTAAATGTGCCAGAACTCCCAACCGTAGGATTTCCGCCATCGACCAGAATTCTATAAGTTGTAGGAGGATTTCGGTATCCGGATCCACTAAATCCAATTGCAACTGTAATCGTACCAAATCCCGTAACCACTGCGGTTCCTGTTCCCACTTGTCGTTGTTGATATCCATATCCCTCCGAATTTGCTATTGAAACTATAAGACCCTTTCTGGGTAATTGATTTGCATTAACATCACTAAGATTTATAGTGTTTGAACCATTACCTGTAAATCTTATTGATGTAATACCAGTTGAAGAACCACCTATAAAATCATAATCAACTTCTGGTTTTTGAAAAATATTATTTACAAGTATAGCACCAAAATCACTTGTAATACCAGTAGTGTTTATACCAGAACTTTTTATTGTAAATGTTTTTGCTATGCCTGTAAAACTATCTCCTACATCATCTATAACAATATTTCCGGTATAATCAGATCTCATAAAAGATCTTCCTTGGAAACTACTACCATTAGAAGTATCTACAAATAGGAAATTATGAGTTCCAATTCCTGCAGATGTAAGTGTTATGGCAGCACCCACAAGAGCATTACCCTTTGTTTCTGCTAGGGAGAAGTTATTAACGCCATTCTTTATCAAGAAATAATTATTATTTCCTATCAAAGGAGCAGGAGGGTTGACACTTCTTATTCTTACCTCTGATCCAGTAACAAAGAAATCAGATAGTGCTGTAAAACTATTTGTGTTTAGATTGAATTGATTTGAACTAACACCCACAGTTACCTTTATACCACCAAAGGGAACATCGGCAAATGTGACTTTATCATTTATGATATTGTAATCACCTTTGACTAAATGCACAGAGGAACCATTTACATGTGATGCTTGAGTGGTTCCCATCCACTCTCTATCTACGAGTAAATCATTTGCTACACCACCAAATCCAACAACTTGTATTCTCATTATCTCATCATCAATTTTGATAAGATCATAGAATTTAAACTGACTAGCATCGTCCACTGACACTACTCTGTTAAGAATTGACACTGTAGTTGTGGCAGCACCTACTTTTGTGTGAATAGGTGATTGTATGATATTATCAAGTGCTAGTATAACTTTACTGTTCTGTTTCTTTGCTGTAAATGAATGACTTACTCCAACACCAACGGTAGTTAATCCAATATTTGTACCTGCTGCTGCCAATGCAGGAGTCGCTGCAAGTTTTATTTTATTTTCATCAACCTTTATAGCATAAACCTTTGTAGGTAGAGTTGTTGCTGCACCAACGCCAGCCTGACCGTGCTGTATTCCAATTGCAATATTATCTGCAAAGTATTCTAATTCTTCTCCGGTGAGAAAAAAATGATTTTTTATTACTATTGTATCTGAACCCACTAAAACCTTTTCTGGATCTGCTCCACTAAAAGTTTTCAGGAAGATAGGATCTCCCTTGTGAGTAAGATTGAAAGAATACCTGAATGTTTCAGTTTCCTTATTAAATTTTTTATTTACTGATCTTATCTTGAACATTAGTATTCTACTGTAGTGTCGTTAGCAACATTGTCAGGTTTGTCAATTCTTATTTCAGATACTCTTACAATATATTCTCTATTTTCCATAGGAGTAAATTGTAGGAGCACGTTGGAAGCAGAAACAGTAATATCTGTATTCTGTATATCTCGTCGAGCAGTCAAACCAGTAGAGACATTTCCATACTTAACATAATTAGAGTCGCCTTCATAGGCATTGGCAGCAACATGGAAAGCAGAGTATTCGTTATTGGTAACGTTCTCAACCTCCACATAATATTTAACACTCGTGTAATTGTTGAATGAGTGTGAGGCAACATTTGTAGCAGCAGGAGATCCTGATGATGATATCTCTGTTCTTGTCGAATCTAGATATGCATCACCTACCTCGTATGTTCCACCGGGTATTCCATCCGAAACTGTGGTTCCTACACCAACTAGAGTT
>Ga0098043_1000834_pt1 | contig 10987 bp, 6 predicted proteins | sample 9B_taG_FD_92581 | JGI IMG/M metagenome (GOLD analysis project Ga0098043, IMG submission 92581) | Marine viral communities from the Subarctic Pacific Ocean - 9B_ETSP_OMZ_AT15188_CsCl metaG | ecosystem: Environmental > Aquatic > Marine > Oceanic | place: Subarctic Pacific Ocean | collected 2015-01-10 | reverse complement strand
TGGTGTAATCATACCAAAGACTATAGTTCTACCCCTCTCAGCACGTTTATATAAAGACTTTTTTTAGTAAAGGCTTTCTTTTTTCTTTTTCTTGCCACCATTTCTCATAGGTTGCATCATTGGGTTGTTGCCCATCATATTTCTTTTACGGTCTGATGCCATTTGATTTTTTTGTCCCATAGTGCTACCAAGAGTTGTTCCCATACTCATACCACCATAGTTCATTCTTTGTCTTGGGCCGTTGTAATAAGTCTTCATAGTTTCTCCGTTTAATAAATTAATCAGTGTAGTCATCCATATTTGCAGCTTTCCATTCTGCAAAACTTTTGTAATTTGTTCCCTCTCCATAAAGTTTCTTTTGTTTACTTGAGGTATCTAATTTTAAATTTTTCATTTGTTCTTGCGTTGGTTTTAAACTTTTAGGTTCAATTAAATCAGGAGTTATATCACTCATTTTCATTCTTGCATCTTTTGCTACTTCTCCTGCACCAACTAAGTAATCCCTATACCCAAACCGTGAACCCATAAACGTAGCGTGGTACAATATACTGTTAAGTAATCTGCTATTTAATTCTTCACCAATAGGTTTTTGATCTAAAATTACTTTTGCAAATATTTGTGCAGCATCTGGATTATTTATTATAAGTTCTAAAGTGCTTATGTTTTTCTTTCGTGCCGCTTGAAGTGCAGCTTCAGTTGCTACGTATTTTGGAGATACTACACCACGATTAATACTGTATACTCTACTAATCCAACTTTCTACAGATAACGATCTAGGAATACCCATAACTCTAACATCAGTTTTTTTAATTTTTTGAAGCTCCATAAATTTTTGTATGTTAAGTAAAACATTATAATGGTCTTCTCCTAATATTTGTCGCAATACAGGTCCTCTTTCTCCACCTGTAAGTATAAGACCTAATTGTTCAAAATCTGTATCTTGCATATTTGATGCTAAAGTTTTCTTGTCAGGAAATACTTCTATATTTTTCTGTATGTTAAAAACTTTTTCATTTATATGTTTTGCAACTATAACTCGTACAGCTTCATCAAACTCTTCTGGTTTCATTTTAGATTGAAAAATTGCAGCTTGTTTTAAATCATCAAATCCAATAGTGCCTTTCTCAACAACTTCATTAAATAAACTTTCAGCATTAAATATTCTTTTGTCTACATTTTGTATTATAGCCATTCTCTCTCTAAGTTTATCAATTTTATCTCTTACAAACTTTTGACCTTTTCCTCTAATGGCTGTGTCTATCTTTGCTTCTGTATCTGAAGCTATAGTATCTATTTTCTTACTATTTTTTCTAGCAGTTTCAATACTAAAAGCTCCACCTCTTTCAAAGAAGTCATCCATAGTAAACAAGTAACTACCATCACCTTTATTTGTTTTAAAGGCTTCTTGAATATTTGTAATTCCTCTTTCAAAATTGTCATAAAATGCTTTATCAAATTGTTTTGCATTTGTCACATTTTCTAATTGTTCTGCGACCCACCTCAAAGCTAGATGTTTCCCATAAGCGGCTAAATCTGGATTGTCTTCAACTGATAAAACGTATTGAGGTTTTGCACCTCTTGTTGCTTCAAACTCGCTTGGTTCTATTTTTTTACCAAATAATCTTACTAAGTCTTTATTAAAGTTAGATGATTCATCAGGGTTATTTGCAAATTTATTTACATCAAACCATTTATTACTTGGAGTTTTCCACAGTTTAGCTTCTGGATAATCTGTTGTAGGTTGAGAAACCCATTTACCATCATCAGTTCTAATGCCTAATTTTTGTGTGTAAACTAATTTTTCTGCAAGTTTATTGTTAAAATATCTTTGAGCGTATTCTGTTGCGTAAATATTTTTTGCTTCTTGAACTCGTTCAGCCACTCCTTCCATGCTAACTCCTTTAGCACTTTTAAAATTTTGAAATAGCCCATTTGCAATTGTTTTAAAATCAGCATAAATTCTAGATTTATTACCAGAATCTACATCTCCAGTTTGACTTTTTAATTTATAATAATTTTGTATTCTTCCCAATGACGATTCAATTTTCTGTGTTTCCTCAAAACCTAATTCTATTGGAAGAACCCTGTCACCATCCTTCAAATGAATCCTGTTAATAAAATCAAACATAAAGGCAGAACTAAACTGCTTGTACCCAGCTTTCTTCATTTCTTTTTTTATTTCTAGTATTTCTTCAGGGGGAAATCCATCAAATATAGCACGATCTGCCGCAGCATCGAATTGGTTAATTAATGCTCTTGCATCGCCACCATCAAGTGCTTCATCATTTATAATTCTTGCACCCTTGTCAAAACTTGTAACATCTTCCATCAGTCTGTTAAACAAATTTGATGCATCTGTTTTTGCACCACCCAATGTAGGATCTGCATCAAGTTGTTTAAACCCAGATCTTCCTTTATTTTCTAATCTTACTCTTACAGACTCCATCATTTTTTCAACATGAGCAGTTGCAAGGTTATCATTAAATGCAATCTTTACACCCTTACCTTGTCCCAAAGCTTCATACGATTGTATTTTAACATTGTTAATACTTTCGTGTAATGTTTTTTGGATTAAATCTTCTACCTCTACTCGTGTCTTTGCCCCTTCTATCATTTTAGTAGGAAGGGCTATACCAACTAAACTTTCTAGTTCTTCAACAATATCTGCTGTTGTTCTTGTTTTTTCTTCACTTGCAAGTTCATCAATTAAAGATTGTCTTTGTAATTTATTGTAACCTGCAAGAAGTTCTTGAGCATTTTTTATATTTTGATTTTCTATATCAAGCCCACGTTTTATGTTATTTATAAATTTAAGAACAGGTTGTGCAGCATCAGCCGATGGTAAATCTTTTGTAAAAGAGTTTGAAAGATCAGTTAGTTCTCCAACAAGTTGTTGTCTTACATCAGTTATATTTTGCATACTACTAATGGTATCTGCATTAAGAACTTGTCCTGCAAACATTTCAGATCTTACTGAAAGTTCAAAAGCTTCAATGGCCGCAAGACCTGTTAATTTTGATAAAGTTATATTTAAAGCTTCTTTACTAACTCCAAGTTTTATTAATTCGTCACTTGCTTCTGCAAAAGCTAATACTCTCTGTTGAACATATTTTTGAGTTTCTGGATTTAATGTCTTAACTAAATTTGCAAAGTCTACAATTTTATCTTCTTGTTTTAAAATTTGGGGAGACTTAGGAGCTAATAATGTTCCCTTTCCTGTAACTAATTCTGCTACTTGCAAAGACTTACGCTCTACTTGTCGAACAAATTCTCTTGTAAACTTTACAGGTACGCCAAAAGTATATGACCCAAATTTTGTATCTCTTGTAAGAAGATCCCCTAATCCAATAGTAATTCCTAAAAATTCACCAAAGACAGGATCATTGTCCATACTTTGATTTAATTGTCCTCCTGCAGCACCAAATAGTATAAGTCCAGCATCACCCTGTCCTAGTTCTCTAAGAAACTTTGGAGTGTTTGATAAATTTTCAGCAGCGGCAACTTTTATTCTTTGTTCTCGTATTTGTCTTTCAATATCTGTTATGTTTTCGGCTTGATTTCCTTTTTTCTTTTTTAATGCATCCCTGTCTTTAAATAGCTTATCCAATAATTTTCTATTAGCTATAACTATTTCTTTTTGATCTGCAGGTTTTTTTGCAAGGTCAACTTCTATACCTCTAACTAATCTATCTGTACGTATGTTGTCTAAAAATTTTCCAAGTAAATCTTTACGAGGAGTATATTCATCTTTTTTATATGCTGCAACAGCTTCTTCAAACGTGCCTTTTGTCATTTTTCCATTGGCATCCATTTTAAATTTTCTTGGTCGTGCACCAATATAATCTTTAAACTTTTTAAATTCTTTTTTGCCAGACTTCAACATAGAAACACCCAATAGCCCAGTAAATCCTTTAATATCTATTGCCATTTTAATCCCACGATCAGTTATACTAGGACTATAAGATAATAATGTTTCAGCAAATTCTTGAGTTGCAACTATTGGAGATACTCCTCCCTGCAATAATCTTTTTCTTAAATCGTCAGCAGATGAAGCAAGCCATCTATCATTAAAGACTTCTCTATCACGTTTAGAGCTATAAGGTACAAACTGTCCTGTTGCATCGTAATTCATAAAACGTTGCACAGTTCTTCCTAAAAATACAGGAACATCCCCAACTAAAAACTTACCTGTATCATAAGCGTTAGAAGCTAATCTTCTTAAAGGAAGCTCCCCACTCTCTTCCATTTTAGCTACAGTAGCCAATGTTTCTGAATCAGTTACACCCTTGCTTTGAATATAATCTACTATGCCTTGAACAGGAGCTCCTTGATCAAATGGATTTAAAATATTACCAAAAGTATACGGAGCTATTTTTTGTTTTTCTATAATCCCAAGAGGTTTACTTGGATCTAGTGTAAACATTTGTTGTGCTTTATATGTTGTGGCTTTCTTTAAAGCTTCAGAATAATCTAAATCATATGGAGAATTATTTTTAAATACTAATCTACGAGCATCTAATTCTTCTGCTTCTTTTAAAAAAGAATCTATCGTGGGATGTTCATCTCTCATATCATCCCAAAATATAGGTGTTCCTCCTAATGTAATATATCCAGCTAAATTATCAGAAAATTTTTTCTTTTCTTTTTCATTAGCAAAAGCTTTTTTTATTTGGGGTTCATTAAATATAGATATGATAGGATCTAACCTACCCTCTTTTACAAAAGGCTGTCCTTCTTGATCATAATCAATTGCAGTTTTATATTGCAGAGCCCCCGGTGCTACTTTTGTATACACACTTCCAGTTGAATCTAATATTTTTTGAATGTTAGATCCAAAAAATCCAGAAACACCTTCTCTAACATCCTCTTGAATTTTTTGAAAACCTTCATCAAATTCTTCAAATTTAGTTTTGGGTTCAGGAACAATAACGGAAATACTATCTGCTTTTAACAAATTAAAAGCATCCTGAACTTTCTTAAATTCAAGTGTGCCTTTTTTATCTTGATTATCTATAATCCATTGACCGTATTTTACTGCATCACTCATACTATTTAGCCCACTATTCTACTTGCTTCTTCTAAAGTTTGTAATTGTTTAGGAGTTAAGTTCTTTTTTTGATCTTCTGTTGGTATAAAGAAAGGTTCAAGGTTTTCATTTTTTTCTATTCTTTTATCTACTTCTGTTTTATTTAATGTTTTATGAATTAAATAATGTGCCACGTTTTCATAAGTTGGCATAAAAGTACCTGCTAAATTGTTTTTAAAATATTGTCCTGCAACAAGAAAAGGTCTTTGAGGAGTTTTAAAGTCATCATTAGGACTAATTGCTAAACCCAATCTTATCTTTTCATTCATCTCTTTAACGTTAACTGCCATCTTCTTTATGTTTACCATTGAAGTAATAAATTTTTCACTTGATGTAAGAGACTCGTTTGATAAAACTTTAAACATATTTTCTACGTCTTGGTCAGATATTGTTCTTCCTCCTGTACCACCTTGTAATAAAGATGCTAACTTATATGATAAGGTATATAAATAAAATTTCTTTCTTGCTTCACCTCTTGCAGCTTCACTTGCACCATTATCTGCCAAAGTATTTGTAATACTATCTAATTCATTTTTTAAAAATTTACTTGATTTTTCTTCTGCTTTTATAAAGTTGCTAACAGACATACCTCTACGTTCAGCTTCTTCTTGTATAAATCTTTTGCCTGTTTTTTCATTAACTGCAGTGCTGTAATTTAACCAACGTAGTGAGTCTTGTCCTGTTTCATAACTTTTCTTTACTTTTTCAATAACTTGTAGTTCACTAAGTTCTGAAACTGCTACGTTAAATTGATTAGGTATGGTACTAAACAATGTTGTAAAAACACTTAAAGGTTTACTAAATAAATCTGTGGCATCAGCGTTTGCTCGTATATCTTGTCCACCAACTTGTAGATAATAAGCTGATTCTGGGTTATCTTTTCTTTGTTTGTTTAAAGACATATCTGGAACGCTTGTTAAAGCTTGGTTAACGATTGATATTATCCCATTAGCATCTGAGGTTTCTTTATCGTGGGCTTGAAGATCTATGCCGTTTTGTTTAGCATATTCTTCGGATGTAGTAGCTGATGTTGCTCCTCTTAATTTAACCCCAATAGCTAATGCGTCTATAGCTTGAGCAGGGGATACAAAATGCGTATTTGCTTTTCTTACAAGAGCCTGTTTAAATGAATCATTTTGAACGTAAGGATTTCCCATTGCAGTTCGTTGTTGAGGATCTATTGCACGAAAATCTTCTATTCTAAAATTTTCCGATAGCAAATCTTCAACAAATCCTATAACAGATGTATCATTTATTACTTGTCCTCTAATTTGTCTAGGACCAGCAATCAAAGATAATCCAGATAATAGTGCATCAGAATCACCTGCAATGTCCCTGTTAAGTTCAATTTCATTTGCAAGAGTTAAATATGTTTTGTGATATTGTTTATCAACAACCGAATAATCAATTTCGTGTCCTCCTACTGTGTACTGACCATCCTTATCTGTTATAGTTGCTACTGATGGTTTAACTATAGGTATAACATTCTCTTCTCCTACTGCTTTGAGCACTGCACCTGTTTGAAATAAATCTTTTAAATTGTTATTTCCTTTATGTATTCTATTAATAATTGTTTTAAAATATGGGTGTACTGCTGCTGAAGTTATAAGAGAGTTAGGTCTAAAATCTGTATCTGAAGTTTTTGATCGAAGTTCTTCATAGTAAGCTAAATAGTCATCTCTAAATTTGTATACATAATTTAACATGTCAGGATTTTGCAACCCCCCTGTTGCTCTAGCCGTGTCATCAAAATGATTTGTTATATATTGTCCGTGTAAATCTAATCGTTTTTTGTTAGATAATGGATTTCCTTTTGTATCTTCAAAAGTCATTATAAATGGTTGAACATTAACACCATCATAAAGAGCAGATTTACTATTTTTTGCATCAAATAAAGTGTATTCTGTATTTAAAACTTTATCTCTTGCATCAGCTAATTTATTTAATTCTTTTTGGTTTGTTACCTGTAGTTCAGTTTTTGCTGTCTCTTCCTGTTTAAGTGTCATTCCTGCAGATTGACCTTGACGAAGAGTTTGAAGTTTTGTTTTCCAATCTGGTTGAGATACATCTATTCCAGCTTGAATTGCATCTTTTTTTGTTGCAGTTTCAATTTCTAAATTTTTTTGCTCTTCAAGTGTCATTCCCTTTGATGTGCCCTTAACAAAATTAGAATAATCAGTTCTCCAAGAAGGTTTACTTACATCTATTCCTACTCCTTGAGCTAATTTTCTAAGAGCAGAATCTTCTGACATTTGATTTTGTTTTTCAAGAGTCATGCCTTTTGGTTGTTGTGTAATTAAATTTTGGTAAGATGCTTCCCAATTTGGTTGAGTAATATCTATTCCTGCTTGTTGTGCTAAATCTTTAAGTTGATCATTTCGTTTTTTTTCAACTATCTTTTTAGTTACTAAAGGGGCATATACTGAAAACGGTAATTTTTTACCCTCATCATCAAACATTAAACTGGTATAACCTTCCTTTTTAACAGTCACGTCAAATGATGCTTGGGACTCAACAAATTTTTTCATTTGAATATTAGCAAGATTTTCAGGAGATGTTTCGTATTCACGTTTTTCGTCACGTTTTTCTTTTTCATATTTTTCAGTATATATACGCTGTTCAAGTTTATCAGCATCGTCTTGTGCGTCTATAAATTCTTTTTGTTTAACCCAAAGATTCCAACTCTTTTCAGCATCTTCTTCTGCTTTTTTTTCTTTTAACCCACCAATTACTTTTCCACCAATTAATGGCAATAAAAACTCTATTCCTGTCATACTTCTTCACCCATATTTAAAAAACTATTTGCCCCTACACGAGATGGTTTTGGAGGTGGGGCAGGTTGTTCCCCCATTCTAATTTGTTTATTTAAATTTTCAGATAGTTGTTCAAACATTTGAGGATTTCTTTCTTTCATAATCCTAAACATTTCCTCATCAGGTATTTCATTTGAAGAAGTTGCATCTACAAACATACGAAATGGAACATCATTCTCTTGTGCAATAGTTAGTAACTTTACAGCTAATGCAGGTTTTATTAATTCTGCAACATCTGGAGTATATTTTCCTTCTACAAATCCATTCATTACAGTAGTATTAATTATTTCCTCAACAGATACTCCTGCTAACATTAACTTTAACAAATTATTTTTTACAGATTTTTCTTCAAAATAATTTACTAAATTATCTATTACTTCATTAGGATCTGAATATTGAGGAGCGTTTTCCCATGCCCACTTACCTTTGGGTTGAGTCATACCAAACCCCGGTATAGGGGCTAGACCATTTAATGGATCTGGTTCTTGAATATTACCTTGATCAACGGCAACTACTCCAATTTCTTCACGCTGTTCATCAATTGTTCTTTGGTCTTTTATCATAATGTTTTATCCTACATCAATTTTTTCTTCAGGAAGTCTATATACAGAAAGTTTAATATTTTGATTTCCAACTAATCCATCTCCAGCATCCTGTAAAAATCTTCTTATTTCAGGAGAAACATTAGCTATATTACTTTTATACCCCATAGGAAATTGTGCAGGTGAAGATGCTCCTGCTAAAGTAGGTTTAACTGAACTTACAGAACTTCCTGCTAATTTAATTTCTTCTGGGCTAACTTTTGATAAATACTTCATGCCTGAAGTACCTCCTGAAGATTTTGATCCACTGCCCCCTAAAAAAGATTTAAATAAATCTAAACCTAAATCTTTAGACCCATATCCTAAAGCGTGAGATGCCCCTGCACCAAGTAAATTAGCTCCTACAAAAAGTTTTATCATGTTTCCTAACATAATGTCTCCTTACAAATTTGTACCAATTTCTAACAACAGGTTATTTAAAAACTCTGTTCTATATAAATCTTTGTTACCAGCTATTTGAGCGGCCAACATAGCAGCATCATGGGCTCGTTGCTCTCTATTTTCTGCTGTTGTCATTAACCACGAAGCCTGATCTCTGTAATGATTCCATAAATTATTCTGTGCCTGTGCTGTTTGAGCCATTACAGTTTGATATTGTAATCGGTTTGCCGCATTTTGTTCAGCCGTATTTGCTGTATTTATCTGTCTTCGCCACTCTACATTTGATTGGTCTATTTGCAATCTTGCGTTTGAATTAAATTTTTCTCTATTTAATTTCATAGTTTCATTAAATTGTTTCATAGCATTTTGTTGATTTACATTAAACTGTCGTGTGTTGGCTGTTCGTGTTGCATTTGCTTGTTCTATTTGTGTGTTTAATTCTGCATAGAATTGATCAACTTGAACTTTGTTTTTAGCATTAAATTGTTGAGCTGCGTTTTCAGCTGCCTGATCTGAAAGCATACCCTGAACTACAGATTGGTATTCCAACACTCTACCTTGTTGTTCGTTTTTAAGGTTAGCCATATCCATTTGTAAAAAATTTTGTGCGTTTGCAACTTGTGCTTGCATCCTAGCATCTAAATTAGATTTTTCCATATTAGCAAATGTAGCGGCATTAGCAAGTGCAGTTTGTTGTTTATTATTTAAATTAACTAATTCCATTTGTTGCATCATCTTTGAGTTTTCTAACATAACTCGTTGTTCAGCAGTAAATGTAAGATTGTTAGCTTCAGATACTCTTGCCGCATTAACAACGGCTGCTTGTTGTCTATTAGTAAGTTCTTGACCTAGTATTTTAGCACGTATTTGTGCATTTAATGATGCAGCTTGTTGTTTATTCGTAAGACTCGCCATTTCAAATGATTGAAAAGCTTTTGCATCAGCCATTGCAACTTGCACACTACTCTCTAAAGCTGCTTGCATAATAGCTTGTCCAGCAATTGATGATGCTCCAATGCCACGTTGCAACATAATTGCATTGGCCGCTCTTATTTGTCCTGCCGCATATGGTGGGATCTTTCCACCTTCAAAATCTTTTTGCAACAACTCAAGTTGTCCACGTGTAGTCGCACGATCAGATGGTTCAGCCGTTGCTGCAACCATATTTATTTCAGATAATTCTTCTGGAGTGGCTACTGCCGCAGTTACCTTTTCATCTTCTGTAACTACTCTTTTTGTATCACCTGTAATTTGTTCTGCTGTGCCTTTTTGAGCTTCAGCAGAAAGTTCCTTTTGTGCAGTATCAATTTGTTCTGTTCCAACTGTTTTTGATACACTACCTGTAGCTGGATCTATAGTTTTTTTCTCAATATCTTCTGCAACTTTATCAGCCGTTACTTCAAATTCAGATGTAGGCTGTGTTGTTTTTGTGTCAATATCTTTAACTTCTGTCATAGTACCAGCTTTAATATCAACACCAGTACCTACTAAATAATTTTTTAAAGTCGAAGGGTCAGTTCCTAATAGCTCATCTGAATTTGCAATTAATTTTTCAACAGATAAATTAGGCTGTCTATCTGCTAAATCTTTTATAGCAGTTAATGTTTGTTCATCTAAAGGGCTTGGTGCGTTTTCCATATTTTTCTTTCTCGCTTCTCCTACCAAATATTGGTCGTAATTTGAATATCCATATCCGGGCTGTCCGGGGTCATTAAATGCTACGTATCTTCCTACATCACCTTTTTGTCTAAAAATAGGTGAACCCATTAACTGCCCTTCAAAATTATCACTGGGACTTCCTAAACTAGGGCCACCTACTACTAAACTTCGCTGTCTTAATCGTTCAGCTTCTGCATCAGCTTTGGCTTTAGCTTTTTTTTGAGCAGCTACCTTTGCTTGATACGCTCGTTCTGCTCTTTCTCGTTCTCTATCATCACGCTCTTCTTGAGATACCCCACCTGTTTTAAAAGGCATTTTACTTTCCTATTAATATCTTATCTAATTTATCTTCTAGTCTTTGTAGTGCATCCATTACTACGTGCATATCTTCTTTAACATCATCACGTTTGGCATACTCCTCTCGTGTTTTATTGAGGAGTATATCC
>Ga0098043_1000833_pt1 | contig 10999 bp, 14 predicted proteins | sample 9B_taG_FD_92581 | JGI IMG/M metagenome (GOLD analysis project Ga0098043, IMG submission 92581) | Marine viral communities from the Subarctic Pacific Ocean - 9B_ETSP_OMZ_AT15188_CsCl metaG | ecosystem: Environmental > Aquatic > Marine > Oceanic | place: Subarctic Pacific Ocean | collected 2015-01-10 | reverse complement strand
TGATCTGCCATTTATACGAGTATTATCGCATAAAAGAATAAATTTGTCAAGCAGTTTTTTTAGTTTTCTCGGTGAGACCAAACACTTTTATTAATTTTATGCTGTTTGGTTTTATAATACCACATAAAAGGCATTGAAAAAGAGTAACCCACAGAATAAATTAAAAAGATTGTGCCCACAAAAACCCAACCGCTGCTAAATACAAATTCTAAGACTTCCTTCATGCTTTAGGCCATGAATGGTGTTTGCAACGCTTCAGAGCATCAGAAATTTTAAGGTGAAAGATAGCTTCTTTAGTATTAACCCGACGGTAAAGACGGTAAGCCGCTTTCCACCCAGAGGTAACAAAAGGCAAGTCCCATCGCCCTACATTTTCGGATTGTATCCATTTACGCAAATCATTTTTATATAATAAAACAAAGTCAGACTTACGTTCATAAGCGATAAAAGTGCATTTAGTCTTGAGCCAGCCTTCTTCACCTCGCCGATTGCGCAGTTCTACCCACCCCCATAAATGCTTTCTTTTCTTGCTTTTTTTGACGAGGGTGTTTTTTATAGAAACGGCAAATGCCCCAGCTTTGTTATCGGGATCCCAAAGCACATAGTCAATATCCTCTTCTTTTTCTTTGGAGGTAGATACTCTTATTTTGTATCCTTGTTGAGTGGCGCAAGCAATAAAGGCTTCTGAACTTTTTTTAGAAGGTGGCACAGATGATATATTGTGTTTTAATATATACACACAAATTAGCGAATGCGTCGTGGCTTATCGGTCTTTACCACCCCTACTACCGAGGAAGGATCCCACTTGGACAAAAGTGCCCGAAGGGAGTCCGCTCGAGCTTTGGCTTGAGCATGCGTGGAATAGTTTTGTTCCTCAGTGCGCCGTCCGTCACGAGTTACTACATATACTATTTTGGAATCAATCATAGTGTTAGAGGGGGAGAACAAGACCTTCTTGAAGGAGCTGTGTATTAACACTTTTCCATCCTACCCACGGATCGTGCCCTTGTTTCATATTAAAAAGATCGCGAGCATAAACGTATTTAATATCACCTAGAACTCGACCGTACTTTCCTGTTTTATTGAGAAAAGTTTTTATATAAAGGCCTTCGGGTTGGCCCGAACCTTCTTTTAGTAAAGCTTTTAATCGAGCTTTAGCTTTAAGACCTTTTTCTTTTTCAGCCGCTCTTTCTTGGGGGTCTTTGATGGATTTTTGTAAGCGAGTTTCTGGGGCATTAATGCCTATCAAGCGAACTCTTTCATTGAGGGAAACGCCAAAGCCAAGATCAATTACTCCATCAACAGTATCGCCGTCTACTACGCGCCTCAATTTAAATTTATATTCGTACATTAGCGCCCGTATAAAGCGTTAAAAATAGACTTGGATTTGGAGCGTAACTTTACTTGAGCTTCATGCTCTTCTTTTTCTCGTTCCCGTTGAGCTTGCTCGCCTTCTTCTTCAGCGGCAAGTTCAGCAGCGGCAGCTTGCTCTCGAAGCGCATCTTCAGCCTCTTGCTCCTCAGTTCCTTTAGCGACAATAAGAAATAAGACTTTTTGCTCGGGGTCGTGCGTCACCAAATCCTGTGAGTAATCTACTAAATCTAACCATTGCTTCTTGTCCACCGACACATAATGAGGGCTTTTACGAACCTCATTAGGTAGGGAACTGCTAGTAACTAATGCGTAACTTAAGCTCATACAGAAAACTCCCCCCTTGCTTGAGGCAAGGAGGGAGCTGACATAATCACCCCACAAAAAATCATCTTACTGGAGTACCGAAGGAAGATCGGAGTCCATATCGGCTACTTGGGGTTTTTGTGCTGCAGCCGGTTTCGCAACATCTTCGCGAGGACGATCTTCATAGATGCGGAAATCAGGTTGATTATCTTTCTCTTTAAACTTATTAACGAAGATGACTACGTTAGTAACCTTTCCGTCTATAGTAAGTTTTCCTGAAAGGTAACGTTGATTTTTACCTTCTCTTTTCCAGAGGGCGCCAATGTCGCGCTCTTTCCATTCGTTATTGGTGTTATTAGTGTCGGTTGATTTATTGTCTGTCATAATGTTATTTGTTTTATATATTATAAGTTTTTCTTAGGTTTTCAAGAAAAAGTGGTTTAGCTTCTGGGGAGAGAGATTGATATTTTTTTTTGAGCCTTTTGTAATGTTTTTTAAGAGTGGGGGTGTCTTCATTATAGCCGATAATCCGCTTTAATTCAAGGCATCTTTTTTTATTCATGTGTAAATACTTGTGGTGAAAATTATAATAAGAGGGGAATTGTGTGAGCCACCGAGTGACATAAACTGTTTTAGGGATGTGACTTTATATGGAAGCTGCTTCTTAAAGGCTGATATATTATTGGAGTCGCCCAAGGGAATGAAAGACCTTTATTATCATTGGCTCAAAAAGCATGGGGCTTATGATTTTGTAGAAGAAATAATTAGGAAAAACGAAGATTATGGATTTAGGGTTGGGCCAACTGAAGGAAATCTAGTAGTAGATAGAATAGTGGCCGCAAATTTAAATTTAGTTATTGGGAGCCTCCAAAGGCTCAGAGGGATCTGACTCTCTAAATAATTTTTGCATTTGAGAGACTAGTGAGTCATACTTTTCTATCTCTTCAATTTTTGCTTTAATCTCCTCAGCAATGTTAGGGTGTTCCCCTATAGCCACTTGATTGTTTAGGTAGACGTTAAGATCCGCGCGAGCTTGATCTCTTCGCCCCATGTATTCATTAAAAATGCCTTGTATATATAAGTCTCTCATACTTCTAAGTGTTGATTGATTACTTCAGGAAGGAAGTCGTTATGCTCCCCAATTTGAACCGGCCCATACCGATCTTTGATTATATTAAAAAAGTTTTCTTCCACAATGATAACTTTACTTGCTCTAGTATACGCCTCTTCACCGAATTTTTCAATAAAATTTTGACGCAGGTCGTCAAGGGTTTCGGACTCTGGTTGATTAAAAGAGGATTCCATCCCAATTTTTTTAGAATTTACTATAACAATCATGTTATTGCCAATTAAGATGAAGAAGATAGGCTACCGCAGCAAAGCCCACAAAAGGCAATATGGCGGGGCTAGAGCTTGCCAAAGCAAACAAAAACGTAAAAGATATAATAGGCATCATAGTTATCGGTATTCTTTTTTTAAGAGTCTCCAGCGATCTGAGTCAATTTTTTGATCACCATTATCTATACTATACAGCATTTCTACCACTTCGTCAAGACAATTATAAATATATTTATGAGGAAACATTCCAAGCATCCATAAAGGGGTCTTAGATTTACCGCCTTCCATGCTGACGAAGAGAGGCTTTTTCATGCGAACAGCCGTCACAATTTCTTCTGCACTCCCCCAACTTGCTACATCTGGCACAAGGTGAGCGATAACAAAATCACTTCGATCTACTAAGTTGAGGTCATAAGACCTAACCGTTTTCATTCGTTCTGTTACCCTATCGTAATCTTGATTTACCATCCACTTTTCCATTTCATCACGCGATGCCTCATCCTCCTCAACGTCCTTTATGAAAGGTTTCTTGTAAGGATCAAAACACGTAATGTTAATAGACTCAAGTTTTTGGGTTATCTCATCCCTCCAGTTTCGGCCACTTAAATATTGCATGTGGCCTACTAAATAAGTTTTAGTGTTAGCTAATAAATTTTGCATTACCCTATAAGGATACCACAACTTAGCCCTTCTGTCAAGAATATTTAAAAGAAAACTTCTCGTCGTGGGCGGTAACACAAATTTTACCAAGATCCGGGGAAGATAACATATGATGCGCTATAGGAGTAGACAGCTCAGATTGAATAATTCTTTCGATAGGTCGGGCTCCGTCGGCGGCTTTTATAGCGAGGCGTGTTAACAAATCAATAGCGCTTTTGTAAACGCGAAAATCAATAGATTCATCTTTGAGTTGCTGTTGCAATTTATCCAAATGTAACTTAACTATTTTTGTATAGTCCGAATTTTTGAAATTATTAAAAACAATTATTTCGTCAAGGCGGTTAATGAACTCGGGTGGGAATTTCTTACGCGCAGCCTCTTTGATGCGTTCAGCTTGAGCGTCAACATTCTCTTCAGAAGTTGAAAAAAGCATACTAGATTTTCCATGGGAAAATTCAGAACCCACATTCCCTGTGATAATTATAATACATTGGCGAAAATTGATGTCGCGACCCATATTATCTCTAATAAAACCATCATCTAAAATTTGAAGAAGCATCTGTATTACATTTTCATGCGCCTTTTCTATTTCATCAAAAAGAACTACACTGTAGGGATTTTTTCTAACAGCCTCGGTGAGTTGACCTGCTTGATCATAACCTACGTAACCCGGAGCTGCACCGATTAACTTAGAGCTGGTAAAGCTGTCGCTATATTCAGTCATGTTAATATTAATAAAGTTTTCTTTTGATCCAAAAAGAGATTTAGCTAAAGTCTTTGCAGTGTGAGTTTTACCTATTCCAGAGGAGCCTAATAATAAAAAGGATCCAATAGGCCCTTTCTGATTGCCGAGGCCGGCCTTATTCCTCACCAAAGCCTCACATAGGGACTGCAAAGCTTGGGGTTGACCTATAATTTCTTTTTCTAAACCGTCTCTTAATTTAAGGAGCTGAGAGGAAAAAGATGAGGCTACCTGCTCAATCGGTACCGAAAGTTTTTGGGCAATTAAGTCTTGGATGTCTCTTAATGTAACTACAAAATCTTTCTCCTCTGTAGATTTCCCCCACTTTTCGATAACTTTTTTGTATTCAATAAATAGTTTTTCTTGTTGAGTGGCAAGGTTAGTTTTTTTGGCCACTGAAGAAGCTTGATCTTCTTTAAGCATTAGATCCTCTAGTTCGGATTCTATATCCTTAGCGCGTTGAGGCCTTTTGAGATTGGCGATTTTTACCTTGGAGCCTGCTTGATCTAGGAGGTCGATAGCTTTATCTGGCAAGTGGCGATCATGAATAAATTTTACAGACAGATCAACGCAAGCTTTAACTGCCTCAGGTTCATACTTAACTAAATGAAAACTTTCATAGGTGGGCACTAAAGAACTTAAAATTTTCTTGCAATCACTGGAAGAGGGTTCGTTAAGAGCAATAGGTTGAAAGCGGCGAGCTAACGCACCATCTTTTTCAATGGTTTTTTTGTATTCCGCAAAAGTAGTAGCGCCAATACACCTTAACTCTCCACGAGCTAGCATTGGTTTCAGAATATTAGCAGCATCCATGGTGCCTTCAGCGCTACCAGCACCTACAAGAGTGTGGATCTCATCAATAAATAAAATTACATTAGGTATTTCTTGAAGTTCTTTTATGACATTTTTAAGCCTTTCTTCAAACTGCCCTCGATATTTTGTTCCAGCAATCATAGAAGCCAAATCTAAACCGCAAATACGATGACCCAATAAATGGTCAGCACATTCCCCTGTGATTATTTTTCTGGCAAGACCTTCTACTAGAGCAGTTTTTCCTATCCCGGGTTCTCCTAATAGGATAGGATTGTTTTTACTGCGCCTACACAAAATTTCAGTGATCTCAGTCAATGTTTCGTCCCGACAAATGACATCATTAAACTTTCCTTTTTGGGCTAATTCGTTATAGTTTATGGAAAACGCTTTTAAAGCGCTTGAAGATGACGGCTCTCTAAGGTCTTCAGGTGATACGGGGGGAGGAATGTCATCGACCGAAGGAAGGGTGGAGCTAGAAAGAAGCTGAGAGCGTAAAGAAGCAACAAGCGATGCAGGATCAATGTCACTCTCCTTAAAAAGGTTTTTAATTTCTAGCTTATTGAATTTAATTATAGCCAATAAAATATGTTCCGTGCCGACATAGGGTTGACGCAGGTCCTGTGCGCACCTGTGGGCAAGCTCTAGTATGGTTTTTACTTCAGCAGCGAACTGAGGATTGTTTTTCTGGGCTCGACCTTTTTTAAGGGAGTCTGCTACAAAAATTCTAAACGCGTCGATATCGTACCCACTCAAATTAAAAGACTCCCGAATCAAACCTCTTCCTTGAACCAGCAACCCCAGAAGGAGGTGTTCAAGTTTTATAACTTTAACTTTGTATTTCAACGCCAGCTCGCGCGATTTTTTGATCGCTTCTTGGGCGCGTGGAGTAAAATTGGGAATAGAATCCATCATAAATTATTACACTTTTAGCTTTTAAGATCGCTTAACTTCATATAGATTTTTTCGTCAATAACCTCGAATTTATTACAGAAAAGAATGCTCTCACCTTTGCTTCCATAACAAACAATAATGCTATCCTTTTTAGGGCCCTTAGGGTTCTTGGAGTTAAAATCGCTAAGAACGTTAACTGTACGCCAATGACCATACTGATCACGAGCCCTTCTATCCATAAGCATCACGGGATATTCACCTACCTCATCGCGAATTATAAATTTTAAATAATCATTACCACGCTGGCTAGTTCCTTTGAAAAAATCAGCCACTACTCCAATGAATCTTCCGTGATGATCCACTTCAAGCGTATGAAAATCATTAGCGTCACCCAAACCCTCACTGTTTTCTGAAAAAACTTCTTTCAAGGGAATAGTAGGACTATAGCCTAATAATTTATTCTCAAAATACCAATTCGCAAATTTTTCGTACTTCTTGTTGCGGTCGTAAATTTCTTTATAAGGAATGTATTTCTTTTTAAAAGTTTCAAAGCGACTATCTTTCATGATAAGTTTAGAGTCGTCTCCGATAAGGTTTTCTGTGCGGACAGCCTGTATTGTATTAAGGACGTCCCAATCATATTTAGAACCTAGGGCTTGAAAGTTTCGCTTCTCTCTATCAGTTAGAATGTTAAACGCTTGAGCTTCTAAAACCAAACGCGCTCGTCTAGTTTTATATTCCGAAAGAGAGCCCGCCTGTATTAAAGCAGATAAGATCCCTATGTTAAGACCCGCTTCTTTAGCCGAAAGAAAGATGTCGTATTTATTGGGGTTTTCACTATCCCGAAAATCCCTTAAAGACTGTAAAGATTTTTCACTAACCCCTTTTATGCTATTTAACCCAAAACGTATATCCTTGCCTTCTATAGAGAAATCCATGTCAGATCGTGCTAAGTCGGGCGGGAGCAAGTCAATATTAAAATGAGAAAGCTCTTGGCAAATTTTAGCTATCTCCTCATGTGGGGCAGGTTCGTATTTCGCCATACGAAGAAGAGCTATAAAAAATTCCTGAGGGTGTTTGAATTTTAAGTAAGCTGTCCATGCCGCTAGATTTGCATAAGCAAGGCTACGAGATTTGTTAAAGCTATAATTAGCGCTATCCTCAGCTACCTTCCAGAGTATATCTCCCACTTCAGGATCCAAATTGTTTTGCACCACTTTTTCTTCAATACGAGCTTTCCATGCGGGCATCTGATCAACTTTCTTTTTTCCTACTATGCGACGTAACTGTTCCGCCTCATCTAGAGTGAAACCAACTTTGACCGCCATTTTCATAAGCTGTTCTTGGTAAAGAGGTATTCCACCCGTATACCCTAAGACATCGTCGAAAACAGAATGTTGACTTTGAAAGTCACCCGTAGTTACATAAGTAAAATATTGGTCAAGAAATTCGAGCGCACCCGGCCTAGCTAAAGCTACAACAGCGCTTAACTCTTCTAGGTTGCGAGGGCTAACTTTGCGACATACGTTAAAATTAGTATGAGCTTCAATCTGAAACAAACCCTGTGGGTGACGTAAGTCTTTGAAATTTTCGTAAATAAAAGAATCGTTAGGGTTAATATTATTAATATCGATATCAAGTTGGGTGCAGACGTCATAGATCACACTCAAAGTGCGCAAACCTAATATATCAAACTTAACCATCAGCTCCGCCACCCAGTTCATGTCATACCCCGTGACTAAAGACCCATCATTAGTCAACTGAACAGGGCAAATACTCTCAAGTTCTTGATATGAAATAGCAATTCCAGACGGGTGAACGCCAGTGTTTTTATTTAATCCCTCTAATTTTCGAGCGATATTAAATACTTCCCTATTTTTTACACACCAGTCAGCAAACGATTCACTTTCTACAACCGCTTCAGCCAAAGGAGCAACCTTTCCAAATCTTTTAGGAATAGTATCGCTGACTTGGTTTACGGCAGACTCTGAATGGTTTCCCACAATCTTACCGCATTCCTTAACGCATAGCTTACCGCTTAAGGTATTAAGTGTGAGAATTTTAGCAGTCCTTCCGGGGTACTTATCTTCAATATATTTAATTACCTCATGTCGCCTTTCGTAGGATATATCGTTATCTACGTCAGCCAAAAGGCTCCCATCAAGATAAGTTATACCCTCCTCTTCTGTTTTCTTAGCCCGACTTTTACTAACGAATCTTTCAAAAAAGAGATCGTACTTAACAGGGTCCACTTTAGTAACATCAATAAGGTAGAGAACAAGTGAGCCAGCGGCAGAACCACGACCCGGACCAGTAGGGATATCATGAAGGTGACAGAAATTAAGAATATCCCAGTTAAGTAAAATGTAATCCACAAACCCAAGATCGCAAAGGATGTCCAATTCCATTTGTAGTCTCTCGGCGTAAATCTGCGCATTATTAACCTTGTCTAGACCTTTGTCTTTGAGGTTTTTGCGGCATAACTCAGATAAAAATTCAAAATTAGAGATGGTCGAAGTGACCCCGAGCTCCTCATAGTATTTTTTTTCAATCTCAATCTCAGGCAATCGCACCCCCGGAGGCGAAACCTTTTTGTACCTGCTAAAATCAGAAATAAACTGCTCCATCATATCTCGATATTCCAAATCAACTTTTTAAAGACTTCATAATTTTTTTCAATATCATACAGTGCATCATGCAGTTTCTTTTCATTGAACTTAATGTCGTACTGTCTACATAAGTCAATAAGCCGATTTCGACCCTTAGCTTTTCTTAAAGAAAGCATTTTATACTGCCAATGTAAGAAGTTATCTCCTTTTTGAAGTTGGATGTCATTATTAATAGCACGAGATAAGCAAAGAGTGTCTACTAGCTTAGGAAGATAGTTATAATCAGGTTCTTTGCCTAGAAGCCTTCGGGCTATTCCATGCATGTATACATCAAAGCCTAAGATATTATGACCAACCTTAAGGTAGGAGTCATCATAGAGATATTTTTCGAAATGATCTAGAGGCTCTCGGGGATCAACAGCTTTATCGTCGTACTTTTTTTGCGTCCAGCCTGTTACTTTTGCAGCCCCTTCTGAAACTTCAATACCGTCCCATTTAAGCCAGTAGTCAGCTTTTTCTTTAATCTTTTGGTTTTCTATCGTGATGAACGCAAGTTGCCATGGTTTGTTGCGCAAAGAGCCTAAATTTAAACCACACGTTTCAAAATCAAAAAAAACATACTTTTGATCTTTACTAAATCTTAATAAATCCTTCATACGATTAAATACTTGGTTCTGTCAAACGCGCGAAGATCTCTTCCTCCTGCATAACTTATAGCGCTCCTTAAGTCTTCGGAGATTTCATTTAACTTGCTTTTAATGGTCATCCCACAAGTAGGTACATGATTTAACTTGCCTTCGATATGAGTACGTGTTTTCTTGTTTTCAAAACTAGCAGAGCCAAAATAAGCATGGTGTACTATCCCATCAATCGTAAGGGCAACTGCTGGACTGTCACTGCAACAGGCGAACAAACCGCCTGCCATTACCATATCGGCACCCGCAACTAAAGCCTTAGCAATATCTCCATTGCAAGTTATTCCTCCATCAGCAATAATGGGAACGCGCTTGTTGGTAGTAAAATCAGACTGTGAAGCATATGTGTTTCCGCATTTTAAAACAGAGGTAAACATAGGCATCGTAAAACCTGTCTTATCTTTGGTTGTGCAGGGGCTTCCTTGGCCTATCCCTACTTTAACGGCGTCAGCCCCCCACGTAGCTAAGGCTGCAACAGCCTCAGGGTTACATACGTTTCCCGCTATAATAAAAACCTTGTCTCCTAGCTTTTCTCGAATATGAGAAAGCATTTCCTGCATAAGGTTGGAATATCCGTGTGCAATATCTACAGTTATAAAATCTATATGAGAGCCCCACGACTTAAAGTTATTAACGAGCTCTATATCTGCCGGCTTAACCCCAAGACTAATCGAGATGGATTTCCAGCTTTCTCGATTGGCAGTATCTACAAACTTAGCAATGTCAACATCAAAACGATGCATCACATAGAAATAATCGTTTTGACTTAACCAATGAGCATGGGAAGAATTAATTATTGATTTCATATTAGCAGGAACCACAGGGAGCTTGAAGGTGTGGTTTCCTAGAGTAATGTCTGTAGAACATTCAGAACGAGAAGAGCACACCCCAAATTCGGGCACTAAACAGATATCGGAATATTTAAGAGCTTTCATTTTCTAAATAACTTTCAAAACAAAATTCAGGACTCCCACAGTGATCTAAATTAGGCATGTCAAGAGTCTTAGCTTTGGTGGAAAATCCTCGACCACAAATACATTTGTAGGTTTGATAAGCCTCAAAATCAGAACGGTTTTCGTAGTAAATGCTTTTGGTGTGAATGATTGGGAAGTTGCCCTCCGCGTAGTTAGAGACTGCATCTTGAAGTACGAGATCAAAGGGAAGATTATTATTTTCTATAAAAAAAGTAGGAGTAAAAAAAGAATGATCTAGAAGGCAAGGCTCTTTGTAAGATAAGGTATTTTCAAATAAGAAAGAGTCGTAAAAGGGAATCGCAATTTTTAAACATGAAGGATCATATAAAGATTTTAAAGCGGGGGCATCCAACCTCCCGTGGCCTTTAGTTTGCGCTGCGCTATAAAGTCTATTAAGTAAAATACATCCGTCGTCATTAAGAGCAAATACTATAATTTTATGAGTAGCACAAGAAGAAGATCGAGTCATCTCCACATTCATATCCTCACACATAGTAAGCCGAAGACCAAAACAGAGATCGATGTCAAGCTCCTGAGATTGTTTGTGAGCCTCGAGAAAACCAATTAAAGAATCCTCGACCAAGAAAACACGATCAAGAT
>Ga0098043_1000832_pt1 | contig 11015 bp, 4 predicted proteins | sample 9B_taG_FD_92581 | JGI IMG/M metagenome (GOLD analysis project Ga0098043, IMG submission 92581) | Marine viral communities from the Subarctic Pacific Ocean - 9B_ETSP_OMZ_AT15188_CsCl metaG | ecosystem: Environmental > Aquatic > Marine > Oceanic | place: Subarctic Pacific Ocean | collected 2015-01-10 | reverse complement strand
CATTAGCATATTCATTTGAGCTTCTTTGTTAACTAATTTCATGTTAGCTCGTTTTTGATATTCTTCTAATCTTTTGTCGTATTCTTTTTCATTAGAAAAACCACCGTCCTTTAAATTTTGTCTTTTTCCTTTGTCATATTCTTTTAACATAGCTCCTGCTACAGGAATAGCTACTCCATACTTTTTAGATATTTCAATAACTCTAGGGTCAAATATAACGTAGTTTTTAGAAACAGGTGTGCCTTCTTTAGCTGCTCTAGTAAGTCCGTCTTTATATTTTATACCTTGTATATTGTAAGACTTTAAAAATTCTTCAGCTTTACCTGCTCCTTTTATTTCATTTACAATTTTTAAAAAATCTTTTACGTTGTTACCTTCTTCTAAAATAACATCTTTTATTGCTTCTCTAAACATGTCATTATCTTTATCGTAATATCTACTAATATCAATCCAATCATCGGTATCTATACTGGAAGAGTTTCTAAAATAAATTAAATCTTCAACTTCTAAATCATCTATAATTTTACTTAAAGAGTTTTGGTGGTTTTTACTTTGACTTCCTATAGATTTATCATAGTCTATTAAATCGTCTTCACTAACATTTAATTTAACTTTATAAATTTTACCGTTTTTATTTTTTTTATAAGTTTGTGCAACTTTTTCTGTGTCAGTAAAATATAAACCTTTACCAAAGACTTGAAAACCTTCACCAGTTCCCATTTTTTCTATATCAAATTTTTTAAAGTCGTGAGGTGAACCATGAAAAGCTTTTATAGCTCCTTTAACTAATTTACCAAATTTAAATTCTTGTCTTTTTTCTGACTCTATTTCTATTTCTTCTGGTTTCTTTACACCGGAAGTAACGCTGTAAGGCTCATTAGTAAGAGGATTAATTCTATCTTCTGGTTCTTCTTTAACCTGTGCAACGTCTTCTATTTCTCCACCTTCATATTTTTTTTCTCTAGCTTCTTTTAATTGAGAAGATAAAGCTTCTGATTTTATCTTTGCTCTTTCTAATATTTTATAAATTTCATTAACTCTTTCTTCTGCTTCTTCTTTTGAAATTTTTCTTTCTGCATAGTCTTTTGATATTTTATAAAATGATTGTCTAGCATTACTGTATAGACTTTTAAATTCTTGCTGCCTAATACCTACCAATTTAGTAAATTGTTGTGGTTGAAGTTTAAAACCAAAAGTGCTAAGTATTGCTTCAAAAGGAGTAAAGTCTGCTCCGAATTTTGCTGTTGCAATGTTTTCGGGGTCTTGTATTTGTCTCATAGCTTTTAATATTTTTTGAGAACCAAAAGATTGAGAAAAGGGGTCATACTTAACTACTTTAGAGTCTTCACCAAATAAAGGAGCAGTAAAAGCGGTAGTAGGTATGTTAGGAATAAGCCTACTTAATATGTGTTGCATTTTAACTTTGTCATCATTACCTAATCCTAGTCCTTTTATTTTTTGTAATGTAAAAGGGTCTACTCCTGTTAGTAATGGGAAAAATACTTCACCGGGAGCACCGAAGTTAGGAGTAATTACTTCAGGTAATTTTAAACTTTTACCAAAACCAATAGGTATTCCAATACCTTTATCCCCTACAGCAAACACATCACCACCCGGAATAAATCTTCGCACATCTAAATATAAAGGAGTTTCTTTGTCTCTACCCGAAGCAAAAGGAGTTTTAATCAAAGTGTCAGGCATAAAAGGAATACCAAATAATTTGTTTCTTAAATTTTCTCTCATTAAAAGTCTTTCTGCTTCTTCGTTTCCTATCTCTTCTTGAAACCTTCCAAAGTCAGGGTCATCAGAAAAATACTCAGCAAACGGAACTTTACCTTTACCTACTTCATTTAAACCATAAGCTAAACCAGCCCACTTAGCATACTTCCAAGGTCTTTTTACAGCTGCTTCAGCTAGTAGTGGTAAAGCCCTGTAAGTATAAGAAATAAAAGGAGTAGGGAATCTACGCATAAAGTTTATAAATGGTGCATTTATATCGTAGTCTATAAACCATTTTTTAGCATCAGCTGCAGCTTCTTGAACCTTCATGCCTTTAGCTAGTCTGTCCATAAATAAACCCATTCTAAAAGCTTGGTCTTCTAACTGATAAAAATTATCTAGTTTACCTAAAGTCATGTCATATCCTTTAGCACTTAATTTATTAAAAGTTTCTAAAGAATATTTTTGAGCACCTATTATTTCTGGATTTAATTCATCTGATAAGTTTTTTAAAGCAGAGTCCATGACATCTTTAGTTTGGTCAGTTAATTCTCTGCTCAATAAGTCACTATCAAAAACTCCATTAGCTTTTGCTAATTTATAAAGTCTTGCAGACTCGTCTCCTTCAATACCTTTTGCTAATTCTTTAAATCCTCTGTGCATAAATCTATATTTAGCACCTGCCAAATCATAAAGTATCATATTAGAAACAGTATTATTTACGTGTACTACTGGATTCCATGCAGTTTTAGATTTTTTCCAAACTCTATTTATTGCTAAGTAATTGTTAAGGACAGCTCCACCAGCTTCCTTAGACATTTGAATTTTTGTCAAGTCATCATATATTTCTGTAGGCACATATTTACCTGCTAAAGTTCCAAACTTAGCTACAGGAACTCCACTAAGTTTATCTGTAGGCACTTCTGTCCAATCTTCAGGATTAATAAGTTTATTGTCAATAGCATTATTAAACTCTTCAATATCTAAAGAGAATTTTTTTTCTTTTGCAATATTATTGTATAGTTTGTAAACTGCTAAATCGTTAGTCATTAAACGACCAGTCTCAGCTACAGCAAAAGCTGCATCTTCTATTTCTCCTAAGTCAGCTCTTTCTTTAGCTGTATAGTCTCTTCTTAACTCTACTTTGTTTTTGTGCCTTAAAAGTAATTGGTCTCCTTCATCTGCTATAACTTCCCATTGTCTAATATCATCTACAGTTTTATTTAATTGATAATCTTTATCACGAATAACTTTTTTTCTATCTAGTCTTTCAGTAAGCTTATTATATCTATTTTTAGATACAACAGTCTCTACATCTAAGACTGTAGTATAATCATCGTATCTACCAAAAGTTTTATTTGTAGGTTTAAAACTAGCTTCGTAAGCTTTTTTAGAAATAACTTTATCTAACTTTTTTCCTCTTCTTTTTAGCTCATCACCAATTAATTTTAATCTTTTAGCAGCTTTATAATCAGATGTATTTCCTGTTTTATTAGCATGTTTAGTATAACTACGATGTAAATAAGTATCTATGTTTCTTTGAAATATGTCTGGGTCTAATAAACCAGAATCCACCATTTCTTGTCCAGTTTTAGTAATTACTTTTCTAGCTTCTAAACTAAAGTTACCAAGATTGTCCATTTCGTTTATCTGTCCTGTCATTAAAAGATAAACATTTTTTCTTTCGTCTGGTTCTAAAGTAGCTATTTCTTGAGCACTTTTTAAGAACTGCTGTCTTAATTCGTTTACTTCACCAAACGTAGATTTAACTAATTGCACATATCCTTTAGGTAATCCATAATTATCAACAATACCGGACTGTATCATTTCAGATAAAGTTTTATCTTTATATGTAATTTTTCCTAATACTTTAGCACCTGCTCCTCCTGCTAAAGACATAAGTAAAGCTGCAGTTATTTTTTGAGCCTGAGTAGACTCTTCATCATCAAAAGCATTGTAGCCGCCTAGTCCACCAGCAACGGCTGACAAACCAGTTCCCCAGTTTTGTACAGCTACATTCCATATTTTCTCACCGCCAATGTTATTATAAAATTTTTCTAAATTACCTTCTAATCCTGCACCGGGTTTTTCTTTTTGTATATTTTTTACTGCTTGATTAGTTAACTCTTCGTAATCAGCTTCGGATATGTTTTCTCCTAATGAGGTTTTAGTAGCTCCTGTTTCAATATTTTCTTGCTGTCTTTGCTTTAAAGTTTTAGCAAATGTAGGATTTTTCCCCATTGCTTTTTGTATACCTCTAGTTATACCAGCACCACCTAAACCTATAACTCCACCTACTGTTGCACCTGATAGTGCATTAAAAACTCTGCTTTCTCCTTCTCCAACATAAGCTGCTCCTCCGTATAAAAAACCCATACCTGCTCCATAACCCATGGATTGACTTAAAGTTTTAGATTTTTTTAACCAACCTGCAACAGGAATATAACCTACAGGGTCACCTACAACAGCAGCTCCTAAATAATATTTAAAAACATCGTCTCCGTAGTTTGGATTTTCAAATATTTTTTTTAGTTTTTCGTCTTTCTTTTTGAGTTTTTCTAGTAAATCGTCATTACCAGTTATATTACCGTACATCTGCTGTATACCACGTAATGAGTCTGTAATACCCATTTTTATTGCATACTTTTTAGCTTCTTCTTCTGACATTGCATCAGAAGTATAACTAGAGCTAAAACGATTATCAGATTGTCCGGTGTACATTTAAACTCCTTTATTGAGAATCTTTAATTTTTTGTATTTCTGCTTCTGTGTCTTCTGCATCAAGACCTAATTGATTATATAAAGTACTTGCTATTGTTGCTATAGTTGTAGCTTTACCTAATGTTCCTTTCCAAAGAATATTTTTTGCTAAAGTACCTATAGTTCTAAGACCTGTAGCAGGAACTCTAATTACAGTTGTATTAGGTATGAAATTTTTAGAAAGTAAAGTAGGATTAATTGTTTTACCCGATTTACCTACAGATTTAAAAACAGATTGTTGAAAAGGAGTAAGGTTATTTTTCCAAGCATTAAAAGCAGCTTTAGTTTTAAAACCATAATTAGCTTGATTTACTTTTTGAGTTACGTCTGTAACTACTTTTATAGCATCTTTATTTTTTGGATTATTTAATATAGACATACCTATTCTTCTGGCTGTAGGATTTACACCTGCTTGTCCTGCTTTAAAAGTTCCGTATGCTCCACCTCCAGTAATTAATACCTTTTCCAGTGGATTTAAACTTGTACCAAAAACAAATTCTGCAGCATCGCCTAATCCCGGAACTTCTAATAACTTATCGTAAATACCTTCTTTAGTAATCGGTTCTTCTCCTACTACTCTTTGTGGTTGTTCTATTTGTTCCCCACTTATATTAACTAATTGTAAAGTATCAGTTTTAATATCATAACCTAATTTATAATTACCAGCAGGTAGTGTATCATCCAAGCCTAATTCAATTAATTCTTCAGGAGTTACATCAGGCTCATTAGGATTTACGTAAACACTACTTCCTTTAACAAAGTTTGTTTTAATTCCATTATTAAATTTTAAATTTAACTCTTCAATTTTTTCAGCAACATTTCCTTCAAAAATACTGTTTAAATTTTGACCCATCACCAAGTCATTTCCAACAAAATTTTGATACCTAATATTATCACTTAAAGAATCATCTAAAATATAAGAATTAGCTGAAGTATTTATATTTCTTTCAGATAACTCACTTTTAACTGGACCAATGTTATATTGTCCTCTAGCAAATTCTTCTATATTTTTATAAAAATAACTAGGTCTGGGAGGTACTTTACCATCGTTTTCTTTTTTATATTGATTTGGATTCTCTAAATAATCTGTGTATTCTTGTACTTCTTTTTTTATTATTAAAGTAGTAGTACCAAACTGACCACCCATAGTTCCTTCATAATAATTTAAATCTTTGTAATCTTTAAAAGCAGTTGCTATATTATTAAACTGGTCATTATATAAAGCTTCTTTATTTAAATCACTCATAGATTTTTTATATTTTCTTGGAAGTCTGTCAAAAGCCCTTCTAGGAGAATAACCTTCTTCTTCTACTAATCTAAAATATTCTTGTAGACCACTATCTCCAAGTATTAGTTTTTGCATTAAGTTATGTCCTTCTAGACTAAACTCTTGTTTTTCGTTTGTTAATACAATTTCATTACTTTCTACTTGTAAAACTCCTTTATTGTCTGTGTATTGAGTATCTATAGTTTTATAAGTCTCTATTATGTCATTGCCTTTAGGACCTTTAATTGTTCTTGTTTTTATTGGACTTGCTTTAGACTCTACATTAAATCTTAAATCAGCGTTTTTAATTATTTCTTCAAACTCAGCTGCTACTGTAGGGTCAAAATTAAATAAAGTTCTGTAAGTATTATTTACGTCTTCGATTTTTGTAAACTCTTTACTGTACGCTTGTTTAGAAATGTAACCTTTCATTTCATCTATACTAGCTCTGTTATAAGGAGTTTTTCCAAATAATTGTCTCATTATATCTGTACCAGTAATGGTAAATTGTTCTTGTAAATCTTTAAAAGCAGCAGCATGTTTCTCGTCTAAATAAGTTCCAACATCTTTTAAATCAACTCCAGAAACTCCTAATGCAGCTTGTGAAGCTTTTAGTTTTTCAATAGCTTCAACACTTTTTTTATTCATGTTTTCTAATACTTCACCATAAACCATATCAGGATTTCCTATTGTAAATTTTACATCTGGTCCTACATTATAATATTGAGCTATTGATTGTTCGATAGCTTTTTTATTTCTAGCATTAGCATAGTTATAAACACTACCACCAAATTCTGAGTCTATTCTTTCTAATTCTATTTGATTTGCTTTAAATTGTTTTAAACGGCTAGACATTAAAGCCTTATCAAAAATACCTTTCTCTTGTAAGTTTGTTAAATTTTTAGTTACAGGGTCATTTATAACATCTTTGACAACTCCAGCTACACCTATGATTTCATCTAGAGTATCTGGTTTTCGTTCAACAACATCTTTATATACTTGAGTTGTAGTTATATCTTGTACTTTTGCCATTTTATACCTCGTTTGGAGCTAATAAACTTTTTTCTTCTACTGGTGCTTCATCTCTTTCTAAAAGACTTTGTGCACTAGCTACTAATTCTTCTGGAACTTCTTCTATTTTTTCTTCTAACTCTTTATTTGTAAAAGTCTCAGAAGCTCCTTTTCTGATTTGCTCTTTAATCATGTTGTTTGTTTTATCTAAAGCATTTGGTTCTGAAGGCTCATCCTCATCTTCTAGAGCAGGGTCAAGCTCTTCTAAAGCATCATCTTCTTCTTCACCTTGATAAAGTTTATAATCTAAACCTACTTTTTCTACTAAACCAATAATCATAAAAGCCACTGACTCAACTAACATTAATAACAAATCAGCATTCCAAAGACCTTCAGCATAACCATTATACAAATATGTAGTAGTTATGGCTTCAACAGTAACACCATCACCTATCATATCCATTAAAGCTAAAAACACTTGTTCTTCAGTTAGCTGAGTTAAAATATATAATTCAGCATCGTGTCTATTAGTAAATTGTGGAGGTCCTTCCCAAGGATATTTTTGGTCAGGAGGATTAGTTAGCGACTGACCGGGAGTAGCTAATTGATAATCTTGATAAAATTCAACTTCTTCGTTTGTTAAGTTTGACATTGTAATTTCCTTTTAATTTTATGCTAATTTAGGCATTCCTATTGTAGGCTGTAAAAATCTAGAAGATACTTGATTCATAAATCCTGCACCGCCATAAGCTCCTGCTTCATATTGAGACTGTGGAGTTGTGAAACTTGTTTGTGGACCATAGCCAGCAGCAGAATAAGTGCTAGATAAATTAGAAAAATCTGATGAAAAGTCCTGAAGACCAGAATAAGACATTGGTGCTAAAGCTAAAGCATCTCTTGCATAAGATTGTGCTATTGCATTTTCTTGTGCTAAACGAGCTGCTTCTTGTTCAGGAGTTTCCATACCAACTGCCCCAGTCAATGCTCCAGCAACATCTACTAATTTTTCACCTTCTTTAATCATCCTTGCCTTTGCTATTTTAGTTGGCTCGTATTTAATTCCTGTATCTATAAATTGACCAGAAAAACCATTAACATCGTTTACATAACCCTGTAGTAATTCAGCTTCTGCAAGTATCTCAGGATTAGCATTTAAAACACTTTGACGAACTCTAGTAGTAGTAGGAACTAAACTATCTAAGCGTTCTTTTGTAAGTGTAGCATTTTTTCCTGAACCATATTTAGCATCTACTAAAACATCTTCACGTTTTAAACTGGTAATTACATCAACAAACGGGTCATCATCAAAAGATTTACCTAAAAGACTAGGGTCTGTTTTAGCATTAACTAATCCTGTAATATCATAATCGCCAGAAATTACAGGTGATGAATTTAATGAAAGATTTGAAAAAGGATTACTAACTAATGGAGATTGTGATGGTAAATTAACCATTGGCAAGGTTGACGTAGCTTGTGAGGGTAAGACACCAGAAGATAACTTAGGCATAAAAGAGTCAACACCTTGACGTACTTGTTCTGCCATGCTTAATGGTTCTGATATAAAACCTCCACCTTTTATTTTAGATAACGCATCGTTAACAAAATCTACTTTTCCTGTAGCTACCTCAAAACTTTTATCTATTCCTTTACCAATTTTTAAGTCTCTTCCTGTCATTTTCATAGATAAATTATCTGTAAAGTTTTTCCATATACTTCCTACAGTTTTACCTTCTGCTCCAACTGGAATTTTACCAATAGTATTACCAGCTATTTTACCTACTGTATCAGAAATGAAACCTGTTACAGTATTGTAAGCAGCTCCTATTTTTGCTCCAGCAGTATAAATTCCTTTCATTAAAGTTTGCATACCAGCACTCATAGCTTTAAACCCAGCACTTGCACCAGCTGCACCAGCAGCACCCATACCAGCCCAAGCACCAAAAGCTCCCCATATTGCCGGGAGGGCATAGGGTGCTATAAACATTAATGCCATTGTACCTACTGGTCCTAGTTTTTGTTGTATTTTAGCGAAAGGTTTCATAACCTTTTTAAAAGCTTTACCAACAGGTTTTATTACTTTTTTAATTTTTCTAAATATTTTTTTAAACATTTGTTCTCCTTACTTAAATAATTCTATAAAATTTTTGAGTTTAGTTGTTGCACTACTATCAGCTGCATTTAAATGTTGATTACCTAAACCTGCTACAGCTATTTGTGTTTTTCTTTGCTCAGTATTATCTGATGCTTTAAAAATCTGGTCAAACTCATCTCTTAGTTCTTGCCATAACTGAGCTTGTGCTGACTGACTCATAGCAAAAGCATTTTGAGCGTTTCTAGCATTTACTGCATTTTGTGCAGCTGTATTAATTTTATTAGATTCTCGTCTCCAGATAGCATTACTTTGTTCTATCTGCATTGCATTTTTAGCATTAAACTCTTCTCTAGCAAATTTTTGATTAGCGTTATATTGTTCAATACTAGCTGCCATTTGCGTATTAAATTTATCAACATCTACTAATCTACCAGCATCTCTAGCAGCTGCAGAATTTGAAGCTGCTGCATTAAATTGATTCATTTGAGCTGCTCTATTAGCATTGTTTTGTTCTATTTGAGCTGATAAGTTTATCATAAACTGGTCTACTTGATTTTGATTTTTAGCATTAAACTGAGCCATAGCATTAGTTGCTGATTGATTACTTAATAGTCTTTGTTGTTCAGCCTGAGTAGATAACATATTAGATTGTTGTCTAGCATTTAAATTAGTTAAATCCATTTTTAAAAAATTAGCAGCATTAGAACTTACTAATTTTTCTGTTAACGTAGCTTCTTGTTGATTAATACTAGCAGCTATAACTGCATTCTGAATAGTAGCTTGTTGGTTATTACTAGCTTCTGCTAAACTTACAGTCTGTAAAAATTTACTATTACTTGCAGCTCTTTGTTGATTAGCAGTAAATTGAGCCATATCCATGTTAAAAACATTTTGAGCATTTTGAATAGAAACTTGTTGTCTTAACGCAGCATTATTTTTTTCTTCTTGAGCAATTAGCTGTCTATCTAAAGAAATAGAAGTTTGTAAAGCTGTAGCATTAGCTTGTGCTAAAGGAATAGCTGATTGTATAATAGAATTAATTAAATTATCTCTACCAACAGCAGAAGCTTCAAGCCCTCTTGATGCTAACATTTGTTCTACAGAAGCAACAGCCGGAGCAGCCCAACTAGGAATATTACCTTCTTCCATACCTTTTAATAAAGTATCTAATTGAGTAGTTACTAAAGATTCAGTTGGTAGCCCTTCTACAATACCTCTTTCTTGTTCAGTAAATGTTGTTAACTTAGCTTCTAAAGCTTGAGGATTATCTCCTAAAGAAGTTATAGACTCTTCACTTAATCCAGCAGTTCTTAATTGTTTTTTAGCTCTAGTAATTCTAGCTAAACTTGTACCAGCTGCTTGAGCTGCTGTAGCCATAGCTTGTGGACTAATAACTCCTGAAACTTCTTCTTGTAAAGCCCCTGTTCTAACTTGTATATCTTGACCAGAAATTGTAGGTGCATCTTTAACATCAGCAAAACTAGCTATTTCAGTATCTGTCAAGCCTTGTGTAAAAGTTCCTTGAGCAGCTGTTGTAGGAACGACAGTATCTACTAAGTCTGTTTGTGCTAAAGCACTTGTCATTTGTTGAGGTGTAAATTGCGTAGGAGTGTCAGCAGTTGTAACAACTTCTGATGTAGGTGTACCAATAGCGGGTGTAGATACTTCTGTATTTACTGTAGGTAAAATTCCTTCGCTTGGTACACTAGCTAATCCTGCAGCTGGGTCTACATTAGCTATATCTGGTTTAGCAGTTTCTGGTAAAATACCTTTAGCTGCTTCTTCCATAGCCTGTCCTGTTCTATTAACTCTTTGGTCTCTTTCTGTTGTATCTGCCATACTTAATGCTCCTGATGCTGCTTTTTGTACTGCTGCTAAGTCTACTCCTGCTGGAATATCAGGTCCGAAAGTACTGGGATAGCCTTCCCAATAACCTCCTCCTTGATATTTTTTTCTAGGTGGTTTTTTAGCCATAATTTATTTTACCTTAATTCAAACAGCTTGTCAAGTTTTTCGTCTAGTTTATCTAACCTATCTACTAAGTCTCTCATAACTGCTCTGGACTCATTTTTTGTAACATAGTCTCTAGCTATTTCTTCTCTAGTTTTATTTAACAAAATATCCACACGTTTATTTTCTTGAGAGTTTTGTCGAATGTTATAGAGT
>Ga0098043_1000831_pt1 | contig 11017 bp, 11 predicted proteins | sample 9B_taG_FD_92581 | JGI IMG/M metagenome (GOLD analysis project Ga0098043, IMG submission 92581) | Marine viral communities from the Subarctic Pacific Ocean - 9B_ETSP_OMZ_AT15188_CsCl metaG | ecosystem: Environmental > Aquatic > Marine > Oceanic | place: Subarctic Pacific Ocean | collected 2015-01-10 | reverse complement strand
TATTCTTTATGAAAGAAGCAGCTAAAATTGTAAGAGAAACAATTCCAAACTATGCATATGTATCTGATGTTGTAAAAGGATTTAGAAGATCTCCACTTGGAAACTTTGCATCATTTCCTTCAGAAATATATAGAACAGGGACTAATAATCTAGTTAGAGGTATTAAAGAATCTAAAGACCCAATACTTGCACCTATTGGAAAAGGTAGATTAACAGGACAAGCTTTAACTTATATTGCAGCACCTATAATAGCTGTAGAGGGTTTTAGAGCACTCTATGATATAACAAGAGATCAATTAGATGCTATCAGAGAATTTGTACCTGAATGGTCTAAAGATAATACTATCTTACCTGTATATGAAAATGGTAAATATAAATATATAGATTTTTCTCATGGTTTTTTCTACGATACTATGACAGCGCCAGTGGTTGCTACTGTAAATAAAGTAGATGAACTAGATGAAAAACCATTATTAGAAGGTCTAACAAAAGGAATGATTAGAGCTTTTGGTAAAGCAATTGAACCTTTTGTAAGTGAGTCTATTTACACAGGTGCAATGTTTGATATTTTTACAAGAAATGGTTTAGATGAAAATGGTAATAGAGTTTTTAATCCTAGAGATACTTTAGGAAATCAATTCTATGATGCAACTAAACATGTTTTATATAAATTATCTCCAGGTTCATTCCCACAATTAAAAAGAATATACAAAGCAGGTAAAGGAGAAACTATTGGTGGTACATTATATGAAATACCAGATGAACTCATGGGATTTTTTGGAATGAGAGAAGTTCCAATTGACATTAAAAAAACTATGAACTTTAAAATAACAGATTTTTTAGATGCGGAAAGAGACGAACGACAATTAATTTATAAAGTAACTTTAACTGGAGATCCAGTTGAGGATGATAATTTAATTATTCAACAGTTTATAAAAGCAAATCAACAAAGACTTGAAACATTTAATTCGATGAGAAGAACTTATGATTCAGCCAAATTTTTAGGTATGAAAGATAAAGACATAGAAGAAATATTTAAGAAAAGAGGTAGGATAAAAGAATTAGCTTTCATTAAAGACAATCGATTTAAACCTTTTGCAATTACTAGAGGATATCTTCAAGCATATGATGAATTATCTAGAGAAAAAGGAATTCCAAATCCTTTGAATAAAAGAATATTAAAGACCATTGATAGAATTAATAAAAAACTTAGAAAACAAAGATTAAATAAAGAATTTAATATTAACCCAGATGATTATATTTTAAAACAATCTACTAGAGATCAATTAAGTGTACTACCAGATACACCAATGCCTGATCAACAAGTGGTGCAAACGGCTCAGGCTCCAAGCATCATGAATCAAGGATTGACGAGAACTGAAAATGCATTATTAACAGAAGAGGAAAAAGCCATTAGGCTTAAAGAACGAGGATTAGCATAATGCCTAACGGAGATAAAATAAGACCTAAAAATACTAGAGAGCATTTACTCGCTATCTATGGATATATAACTGGATTAAAGAAAGATGTTAAACATATGCATGATGGTATACACGATTTGGGTGGTAAGATAGACAAGATCTATTGGGTGTTATTGGGTACTGTAGGGGCAGTATCACTTCTGCTATTGGAGAAAGCCTTAGATAAAGGATTATTTTAAATCTATCCTTGAATTAATTTAAATTATTACTATATTAACATCGGGTTGCTTTGGGAAGGACCCATAAACTAACTGTCTAACACGGAGGTTACTATGACAAATCTAATACATACTTTCCTAAATAGTTCAATTGGTTTTGATCCATTCTTTGATGGATTTGACAATTGGATTACACCAAGATCAAGTTTTCCTTTTTATAATATAAAAAAGGAATCTGAAAACAAATACACTATAGAAATAGCTTTAGCAGGTTTTGCTAAAGAAGATATTGATATTCATCAAACAGATGAAATATTAACTATCGAAGCTTCTGAACATGTTCGAAAAATAAATATGGAAAAAGAAGAATATATTTCTAAAGGTATTTCTAAAAGATACTTTAAAAAACAATTTCAATTAGCAGATACAGTTGAAGTTAAAAAAGTAAAACTTGAAAATGGTATGTTATTTATCAATTTAGAAAATAACAGACCAAGTAAAGAAAAAACTTTTGATATTGATTAAATCCATTCTCTAAAGTCTTCATCCATAATTGTATTTGCGATGTCGACTTTGTTACGAAGTGCTTTAACAATTCGCTCGTCAATAGTATCTTGAGACATGATATCAATATAAGTCATTTTTCTTGTTTGACCTATACGATCAATTCTTGCTTCTGACTGTTGACGCTTCTCTAAATCATAACCATTAGAGAAATAAATCATATTACTACCGGCGGTAAGTGTAATACCATATCCGCCGGTATGTGTAGTACCAACAAAAAATCTACAGTTATCATCCGTTTGAAATCTTTTTATATTTTTTGATCTAGCATCAGTATCTGTTGCACCATAATAATCTACAACAGATTCTTCACCATAAACTTTTTTAATCTCTTCTATAATTCTTCTTACGTCATGAGTATAGTGTGACCATATAATAGTTTTACCTTCTACATTTTCTAATATATTCATTAGCTCACCTAATCTTGCACATGGTAAATTTTTTATAGTACCATCATCAGCAGTAAAGTGACCACAAGTTATTTGATGCAGTCTCATTAACTGAGTCATAACTGTAGCTGATGATTGCATCTTTCCATCAAGAAATGCAATGGCCTCTTGTTTCATTTGTAGATAAACTTTTTTCTGTTCAGGTGTTAGTTCAACATAGTGTTTAACGTAAGTTTTTTCTGGAAGATCTAAACAATCTTCTTTTAATATTCTTTTAGAAAAAGGTTTTATTTTTTCTGATAGTTCACCAAGGTTTCTATATCCAACAACTATTTCAACACGTCTACCTTGCACTTCTATTTTTTTAGTAACAGCGTATCTTGATTTAAATGTCCAATAAGAATCATGGCCTAGGAGCCAGGGATCAAGGAATGCACATTGAGAAAATAAATCTAAAGGTGATTTAGTTACAGGTGAACCTGTAAGTATTCTTCTATACTTACAAAGATTTCTTAAATTAAAAATATTTTTAGTTCTATTAGATGTTGGAGTTTTAATTGTAGTTGACTCATCAATAGCAATCATTGCTTTGTGACAAGATAAAAACTTTTCTGCAAAAGCCGTACCATTACCAGAACTAAATGCTTCTACATTCATAATTAGAATATGAAGATCAGTTCCAGTTTCAAATAATGTGTTTAATATTTTTTTCTGTTTTGCAGATTTGTCTGATGTTTTCCATAACACCATTTTCTTTTCGATATGATCAGGTAGGTGTGTTGGAACCTCCTGATCATACCAATTCTTATAAACACCTTTTGGTGCAATAAGAAGGAGGCCATTTATTTGGCCTTTATCATAAAGCATTGCGGCATTATCCAATAATACCTTTGATTTACCTGTACCCATTTCCATAAAGTACGCAAAATTTTCTTTATTCCATGATGCTTCTAATGCATCTAATTGATGCCCATAAGGCTTAGTTTTAAATTTATAATCCATAATATTCTATTTACTTTTCTTTCTATTAGTTATAGTAATATTAAAAAAGAAAAAGTCAATGAGTAAAGTTTATTTAACGCAAGAAATACCAGGAACGTCTATAGGACAACCTAAATATAATATTTTAGGTGCATCAAAGTTTGGACAAATTGTCTCACTTTTGCCAGAAAAAAGTCAAATTATAATGTCACCTGGTCCATTAATACAAAAATTAAAAACACTTTTAAAAGATTATACAACTGATGATTACTTATTATTGTCAGGAGATCCTGCAATTATTGGAGTAGTGTGCTCAGTTGTTTCTGACATAACGAATGGTAAGTACAAATTATTAAAATGGGATCGACAAGAAAAAACTTATTATCCAATCGAAGTAGATATTTTTCAAAAATAAAACTTGACAATTCAAGTTTGAGTCCTTATAATTACCGCCATGAAAGTCAAAAAGAAAAAAACAAAAGGAGTTATATATAATGATAATAGACTTACGTAAAGATGCACCTGATCAATCTACTAGTATTGATCCTGATAAACTTTCAACAGAAGTTGAAAAGTTAAAATCAATTCAACAACAAATTAAAAATCTAGAAGACCAAGTTAAAGATTTAAAAGAAGATGAAAAATACTTTAGCTGCATGGTTATTCCAAAATTAATGGAAGATATGAACTTATCTAGTTTAAAATTAAGAGATGGTTCGGAACTTACCGTTAAAAAAATTTATAGTGCCTCAGTAAAAGCTGACAAAAAAGCAGAGGCGATTACATGGCTTCGTGACCAAGGTCTGGGTGATATAGTAAAAAATAATGTTATTGTATCATTTGGCCAAGGCGAAGATAACAAGGCTGTCGATTACGTTAGCCTTGCGAGGTCTAGTGGGTTTGAACCTATCCAAGAGGAAAAAGTTCACCCACAGACGCTCAAAGTAGTTATGAAGGAATGGAAAGACAAAGGTCGTGAAGTTCCTGAAGAACTATTTAATACGTTTGATGGAAATCAAACGCATTTTAAAAATAAAAAATAAATAATAACCTAATAAGGAGACATCATATGGCAAACACAAATGCTATGACTAAGAAGAACAGTGCAGGTGCACTGGCTACTATCAACTTGAGAAACGACTCTGGTAGAGGTAGCGAAGAAATAAAATCGGATGATATGTCAACACCGATTTTAAAAATCCTACACCAACTATCACCTGAGTGTAACAAGAGTAATGCAAAGTACGTAGAGGGTTCTCAACCTGGTATGATCTATGCAAAAGGTCTTGGTACATTAATAGATGGTCAAGAAGGTGTGGATATTATTGTTGCACATGTGCAAACAAGATATCCAGAATGGCAGGAAATGGGAGATACAGCAGCTCCACCTGTTGCAACACATTTATCAATACCTGATGATGCTGTTGAAGAAAGGAACGGTAAGTATAGATTATCAAATGGTAACTACTTAGAAAAAACTGCATACTTTTATGTAATTGTTTTAGGTGAAGAGCCTAGACCTGCAGTGATTACTATGAGATCATCTAACTTAACACCTGCAAGAGAATTAAATCAGTTGATTAAAAATCTTAGATTTAAGGATGACAAAGGTGTTTACAATCCGGCAGCATATGCAGCGGTTTATAATTTAAAAACTGTTGGTAAGACTGCAGGAAGTAAAAGTTGGCATGTGTATAAACCATCTATGGCAAGAGCTTTAGATGTTTCTCAAAAAGAGGATGCTGATCTTTATTTAATGGCACAAGAGTTTCAAACGTCTGTGTCAAAAGGTCAAGCAAAACCTGAGTATGAGAAAAGTGATAAATCTAAGACTGCAGATATTGTCTAATTCACTAAGTGAATACTTCGAAGGAAAGGCGGCTACGGGAGACTGGAGCCGCCTTCTCAAAACAATTAAAAATAAATACACATGCATGAATTACATAAAGAATTTAAAGACCACTTTACTGGTCTAACTCGTAACTTTGGTTTTTGTAACATTAGTAATGGTTACAAAGATCCAGACACAGGTAAAATAAAATTTAAATCAGGTGATTATGGTTGGTCAGGTAAACCAATAACTGATTTAGATTATCAACAACATTTAGATGGAACCAAATCAATAGGTATACAACCTTGTAATGATGATGGTTTAGCACGATTTGGTGCAATAGATATTGATCCAAAAATATATAAAAATTTAGATTTAAAATATTATTTAAATATTATTCAAGAAAAAGAATTACCTCTTATACCAATTAAATCTAAAAGTGGTGGATTACATTTATATGTATTTACAAAAGAATTAGTAAAATCAAAAATTATAAAAGATTTTTTAGAAGAAGTATTATTTTTATTTAAGTTACCAATTAATACAGAAATATTTCCTAAACAAACAAAACTAGGAGACGACACGGATGGTAATAAATTAAATGGTAATTTTATTAACCTACCTTACTTTGGTAAAAAAGAAAGAGTTGCGATAGATCCTTCAGGAAAAGAAATATCATTTGGTGTATTTTTAAATTGTATTCAATTAAATAAACAAACTGCAGAACAATTAAAAGAAATATCAAATAATATAATTCAAAAAGAATTAACAGGTGGTGCAGAAGAATTTAAAGATGGTCCACCTTGTTTAGAAATTTTATCAAAAAATAAAATGACTGATGGCCGTGATAGATTTTTATATAACTATATGGTGTTTGCTAAAAAGAAATATTCAGATGATTGGAAGAACAAAGTAATACAAGCAGGTAGAAATTATTTTGAATTTAATGCAACATGGACTGATGATCATATTAAAATGAAAATAAAAACATGGGACAAAGAAACCAAAGGTCATACTTGCAGTGATGAATTACTTGCACCCGTTTGTGTTAAATCAGAATGTGTAAAAAGAAAATTTGGAATCATATCTGATAAAAAAATTAATTGGCCTTTAATGAAACATTTAATTAAAGTAGATTTTAAACCAGATCCTGAATACTATTTTACAGTAGAGAATAAAAAAGGTGAGTCAGTTCCTGTACATGCAAAAGATGTAAATAAAATAAAAGATCAAAAAGAATTAAGAGGATTAATTATGGCACAAGCAGATGTTTTTCCTCCACCAATTAAAGCTATGGAATTTTATGAAATGATAAATGCTTTACTAGATGGTGTAACTACAGTGCAACCGGCTCCAGGAACCACTCCAATGGATATATTAAAAAAATTATTACAGGAACATATAAACGGGCCTCAAGCAACAACGTTTAATTCTTTTCAAAGTGGTAATGTATTAAAAGATAATACGTATGCATGGTTTGTGTATGATGAGTTTTATAATTTTTTAAAAGAAAATGAATGGAGAAAAGATCCATCAAGAACTTCTTACATGATTACAAAAATGTTTGAAAAAGAGAAGGATCATTTACCTAAACCAGATTTTGACATAAAGAAAAGATTTCCTGGTATCAATAAAAAAACAAATGAACCATATCCAGGTGTAAATAGATGCGCAAAAATACCATTATATTTTTTTGAAGAGGAAGAAGAAGTAGAAGAAATTATGGAAATAGAAAACGAAGAGGACATTGTATAATGATATATAAATATTTTGGTCCTCCAGGAACTGGTAAAACACACAAACTAATTAATAGAGCTAAAGCTTATATTAGAATTGGCACACCTTTAGATAGTATTGCATACTTTGCATTTACTAAAAAAGCAGCAAAAGTTGCTAAAGATAGAATGCCAGTAGATAATGATAAGCTATATTATTTCAGAACTATACATTCGTTTGCTTTTGATCAATTAGATTTAAATACTAAAAAAGTAATGCAGCCATCAGACTATGAAAAGATAGGTAAAAAATTAAATGTAAGAGTTAAATATTATGACAAATATAACAAAGAGGAAATTTTTTATTTAAATAATGATAGTCCATATTTTCAAATGATCGGTAGAGCAATGAATAGAGATGTCTCTATTAGAGAAGAATACGATAGAAATGAACATAATAGAAAAGAAATAAAAAAGTTTTCAATATTAAAAAACATTAATGACAATTTAAAAGAATATAAAAAAGTAAAAAAGAAACTAGATTTTAATGATATGATTTATCAACTTATAGAGAAAGAAGATTTACCAAAATTTAAAGTTATATTTATAGATGAAGCACAAGATTTATCTCCATTACAATGGAAGTTATTTGATAAATTAAAAGAACATGCAGATGATATTTATCTAGCAGGTGATGATGACCAAGCCATATTCGCTTGGGCAGGTGCGGACGTAAACAGATTTATAAATGAACCTGCAAAAGAAACAGTATTAAAATATTCTAAAAGAATATCTAAAGCTGTACAAGAACAATCTATTATACCATTAACTAATATTGTAGGACAAAGAAAACTAAAACAATATTATCCAAGGGAATATGAAGGTTTAAGTGAAAGAATAAATAATTTAGATCAGGTAAATTTAACTCAAGGTAATTGGTTAATACAAACGAGAACTGTTTCGAGACTAAATAAAATGATAAAAGAATTAAGAAAAAGAAATTTATATTACGAAACCAACAAAGGTAAAAGTTTTAAAGTCAGAATATACAATGCATCCGTAAATTATAACTCGTGGTGTAGAGGAACTGACTTAGAGGAAAAAGAAATAAAAGATATTGTTGAATTTACAGGTTTAAAAAAAGAACAGTGGGATAAAAATGTAAACTGGTTCGATGCATTTAAAGAAACAGATTATAAAGAAAGAGAATACATAAAACATTTATTAGATAATGGTGAAAATTTAGATGAAAACGCACGTATACAAGTATCCACTATTCATGCAGCAAAAGGTGGTGAAGAAGATAATGTAATTATTTGTTTAGACATTGGAGATAAAATTAAAAAAGCAATTAAGAAGAGTCAAGATAAACATGATGAAGAACATAGAGTTTGGTACGTTGGATTAACACGTGCAAGAAATAATTTATATAAGTTAAAAGCAAGAATAAAAAGAAATGAATACAAGCATTTATAAAAATTTATATACGAACGTATATAAACCGATCGGGATAGAGATAACTCATGCTGGCGACTGGCAGCGTCGGGTTCTAACGGACAGAGTTGGTTCGATTTCTCGACTCCCTTATTATTCATTAAGATCGTTAAACCAACAACTGCCAGAAACTAAAGGAAAAAAATATGACAAGTAAAGATATATTTAAGGATGCATTTCCACAAGATAAACAGATAGGTGGAAGTCACTATCGAGACTTTTACATTCAACCTTATGAATTTATTTCTAAGAACGACCTTTCTTTTTTTCAAGGAAATGTTATTAAGTATGTATGTCGTTACAAAAATAAAAATGGCATACAAGATTTAGAGAAAGTGATTCATTATTGTGAATTAGAAATTAAAAAGATGCAAGACATGAAGAGAAAAAAATAATGTTAATGCCGACTACAGAATGGGTGGCACCCACAGAGTTTCCTGATTTAAGAAATGCTGAAGAAATAGCAATCGACCTGGAGACAAGAGATCCAAATTTAAAGAAACTGGGTTCAGGAGCCATAATAGGTAATGGTGAAATTGTAGGAATAGCTGTTGCTGTAGATGGATATAAAAATTATTTTCCAATAGCTCATGGTACAGGTCCAAACATGGACAGAGATAGAGTATTGAGATGGTTCAAAGATATTTGTGAATCATCTTCTACAAAAATATTTCATAATGCAATGTACGATGTATGTTGGATACGTAATTTAGGTATAAAAATTAATGGACTAATCATAGATACCATGATTGCAGCATCATTGATTGATGAAAATAGATTTTCATACACATTAAATTCACTATCATGGGTATATTTAAATAAAGGTAAGAATGAAGCTTTACTTACTAAAGCAGCTAAAGAACGTGGATTAGACCCTAAAGCAGATATGTGGAAAATGCCTGCAAGTGAAGTGGGTGCATATGCAGAAGAAGACGCTGCATTAACTTTAGAACTTTGGAATTATTTTAAAAAAATAATTATAGAAGAAGATTTACAAAATATATTTAATCTCGAAACTGATCTTTTCCCTTGCCTAGTCGATATGCGCCACCTAGGTGTTCGGGTAGATATAGAGAAAGCCAATCAATTAAAAACAGCAATGGCAGTAAAAGAACAAAACCTATTGCAACAAATAAAAATAGAAACAGGAGTAGATACTCAGATATGGGCAGCCAGATCGATTGCAGAAGTTTTTGACAAACTGAAACTACCTTATAACCGTACTGAAAAAACAAACTCTCCTTCATTTACAAAAAATTTTATTTCTTCTCATACAAATCCCGTAGTTCGTATGATAGCAGAAGCTAGAAAAATAAACAAGGTCAGTACAACTTTTATTGATACCATTTTAAAACACTCACATAATGGCAGAATACATGCAGACATAAATCAAATAAGATCTGATGATGGTGGTACAGTTACAGGACGATTTAGTTATTCTAATCCAAACCTACAGCAAATACCTGCAAGGGATCCAGATACAGGGCCACTAATAAGAAGTTTATTTATACCTGAAGAAGGCTGCACTTGGGGTACATTTGATTACTCACAACAAGAACCAAGATTAGTTGCACACTATGCATTGAGATTTGAGTACGACTCTGCTCAAGTAATTGCGGACTCATATGAAAATGATCCATCAACAGACTTTCATCAAATTGTTGCTGATATGGCTAACATAGATAGAAAAGAAGCTAAGACAATTAACTTAGGTTTATTTTATGGAATGGGTAAAGCAAAACTTCAAAATGAATTAGGTGTATCAAAAGAAAAAGCAGATGAATTATTTAATCAGTATCATGGTCAAGTACCTTTTGTAAAAGAATTAATGACTGGTGTAATGGAAGCAGCACAAAGTAAAGGTAGAATAAAAACATTATTAGGAAGACGTTGTAGATTTCCTAAGTATGAACCAATACTTAGAGGAAGTGATTGGGGTACATTTGTTCCTGCACAAGATCATGAAACAATATTAGAATTACAAAAGATGGGACCACATCAATTAGATGATGATGGTAATATTATTAAAGATGCAGAAGGTAAACCAAAGAAAAATTATTGGCATAATAATCCCATACGTAGAGCATTTACATACAAAGCATTAAATAAATTAATTCAAGGTAGTGCAGCTGATATGACAAAAAAAGCAATGATTGATTTATACAAAGAAGGATTACTTGCACATATACAAATACATGATGAATTAGATTTTTCTATTGAATCAAAAAGTCAAGCAAAAAAAATAAAAGACATAATGGAAAATGCAGTTGACTTAAAGGTGCCTAATAAAGTAGATTACGAGTCCGGACCAAACTGGGGTGAAATAAAATAATGTACTATGTCTTATTTAAATGCTAACATACCGCCGATTTATTGTAAGATAAGAAGGGAGTATCTCTATGAT
>Ga0098043_1000828_pt1 | contig 11042 bp, 10 predicted proteins | sample 9B_taG_FD_92581 | JGI IMG/M metagenome (GOLD analysis project Ga0098043, IMG submission 92581) | Marine viral communities from the Subarctic Pacific Ocean - 9B_ETSP_OMZ_AT15188_CsCl metaG | ecosystem: Environmental > Aquatic > Marine > Oceanic | place: Subarctic Pacific Ocean | collected 2015-01-10 | reverse complement strand
GTTCATAGTAAGTCATATCTTCAGGTTCAAATACCGTATCTCCTGAGGCAAGAAAATCACAATCACATTCTTGGCCTGCCATTCTTGGACCTAAATCTGCATCTTGTTGTTCTCTCCATTTTTGGTCTCTTTCAGGATGTACTGTCCATGGTAATCTTATAGGTATAAAACTATTTTCTTTAACTACTGCTTTTTCCCATGTAAGATGAAACCAGTTACCTACACCATTAGGAGTAGATAAAGCCATACACTGACCACCTGTAGCTAATGTTTGTTGAGCAGCAGTAAACGTTTCGTCAATATTGTCTATAAAAGCTGCCTCATCAATTAGTAGCAACGATACTGCTTCTGATCTTGCTGCATCAGTATTAGAAGATTTAGCTGCTATTCTTGAACCGTTTTTTAATCTTAGTGATAGTTTATTTTTTTCTACTGAGGGTAGTTTCAACCACTTAGGAAGCTGGTCATACATGAATATAACTTTAGTAACTAAGTTTCTAGCTGTAGCTTGAGTGGTTGCTAATGCTAATACGTTTTTATCTTTATGAAATATCATTAACCAGAGTGAATAAGCTGCTGATAATGTAGATATACCTAACTGTCTTGACTTTAAAGTAATCACATATTGGTTATCTTTAAATACATGAAGTATTTTTTCTTGGAAAGGGTATAAGTTGAAAAGAATTCTACCTCTAGTAGGGTGCTGAATGTAGCAGTACTTTCTCATAAAGTACGCCGGATCTTTAGCGCACTTAAGATATTCTTGTGCGATTATTTTTTTTATATCTTGTGCCATAACTATTTGATTCCGCTCCTAAATACTTGAGGTGCTAAACCGTTTTTTAAATTAATAGGACTAGAAAAAGTTTTAGGGTTTTGATCTATATAGTTTAATAAAGCTTCAGGACTAACTGATAAGAAAGAACCAAAATTATTAGAAGTATCAACAAATATAAAGTGATCTACACCTTCTCTTTTAGCATAACTTCCTGCATATACTTTTTGTAATGCTTTTCTAATACTATCTGATGAAGAGCTTATTTCTGGTGTTATGTACTTATTAACCATTTCTTCATCGTAAACTTGTTTAAGAAGAGATTTAAACTCTTCAACTGCTTTTTTATAATTTATTTCTTCGTTATCTTGAGATGCTTGATATAAAGCAGGCATAAAAGCATCAGGTCTAGTATTGTTTTCAATATTAGCTTTTTGTAAAGTATCTAAAATTTCAGCTCCTCCTGTAAAAGAGTGGTCTCTTTTTCCTAATCTTGCTGCTGTTCCTTTTACTTCTAAATATTTTCCACCCCAACTTAAATCTCCTTTTCCACCTTTCATCATCTTTACATCACCTATTAATGATGCTAAACCTATTTCAGCTTTTCCTACTCCTCTTCCTCCTTCTTGACCTCCAATATTAATTAAATTTTTAACTGCTTCAGGTGATACTTTTCCTGATAAAGCATTAACTAAGTTACCGGAAGTACCTAAACTTGAAAAATCAATAGGTTTCTTTACATATATCATATAATCTTCTAGATCGTCATTATCAGTTAAAATATTAAATACTCTTTGTTGAGCATCTCCAGATTCTAACGTTGATTGATCTATATTTTGCTGAGAAATATATTCAAAGAATGAACTTTGATTAGGTCTATTTTTTATATATTTTCTTATATATTTAAGAGCTTCTTGATCGTCTCCTATAGACTTTATTAATGAAATTAATTCATCTGAAGTTACTGGTTGATCTTTTCCTGTAAGTTCATTTACTAATTTATCTAAGACAGCTTTATCTTCCGGATTATTAATATCCGGTGTGCCTGTTTTAGATCTCCAGGCCCATTCAGTATATAATTTATCTGTTACGTTCATTATGCTTCTGGTTCTTCTCCAGCTTCAAAATCGATAGGTTCGTCTGTTAAGTCAGCTCCTCCTTCTTCTCCTCCAGCATCAGGAGCTGGTTCTGCTCCTCCTCCGCCTGCATCATCGCCAGGAAAATCTCCTCCTCCAGTATCAGCTGATCCAAAGTCATCGGCAGCTCCTTCTCCTCCTTCTTCACCTTGAGGTCCTGAAGGTAGAGGTGCTTGTCTATAAAGAACTTCTAACTTATCTAAAGCTTGTTGATATTCGTCTATTTTATTTAAGAAGTATCTCTTACCCATTATTTGAGCTTGAAATCCATCACCTAACCATTTCAAAATATAATCTTGACCGTTTTTAAGATTTACTCTAAATGATGAAGGTCTTGGTGAAACCCAGTCGATACTATCTACAAAATCTTTAAAGTCTTCTGTCTGTAGTTTTATAATAACATTCTTAAGGGTTGGAAATTTATTTAATATTTTATCAGTAGAATCTTCTAATACAGTCTCTTTAGAGGCATCCATATCTGGCTCTTCTTCAGGTTCTGGTTCTTGTTCGTTTACTTGGTCTAATAAATTTTCATTCAGTACTCTTAAGTACATAGCAGCTGATGAATTAGATTCTTTTATAAAGCTATTAGTTTCTTCATAAGTTCTTCTCATTTTCATTAAATCATACTGCTCAGGTCTTTCTATTCTAAGATATCTTTGTAACTTTCTAAAGTTAGTTTTAATTAATTCGAATAATTCTCTAGCTGAGGTATCTTTTCTAACGTCTGGAGATCTCATTAGATCTTTTATATCTGAAATAATTTTAGAGTACCTGTCATAAAGGTTTTCAAAAGATGCTAGTTTAATAACTGCGTGAGAAATTCTGCCCGTAGCTTTATCTACTTCAGTAGTAAAAAAGTAGGTATTTCTATCTGAATCAATAAAGTCTCTTTTAGGATCTCCTGGAGCTGCTTTTCCTTTATGGCTAACAGTTTTACTGAGGTGTTTCTGTACTTTAGGAGGTAGTTTTTCCCATTGCATAGGTGCATCAGCAGCAGACATATCTACTTCTGAAAGCACTTCGCTATACGCTTCTAATATAATATTTTCTAGGTCTTTTCTTTTCATCCTATTATTTTCCTTTTTTCTTATATCCTTTGTGCCAGTGCTCATTTGAAGTTTTTATATCTAATTCACTAACTGGGATATCTTTTACGGTTTTACCATTTTCAAATAAAACATCATAATGAGTAACTATATATTTATTTCCTTCTTTTACTAAAGTATGCTTTTCTGGAATACAATTACCTTTACCGTATTTTTCATGAACTACTTTAGCAGCACAATCATGTTTAAAACCAGGAGCTCTTTCTGCTACTTCTCCTTCATTAAGTCCTTTTAAAGTTTCTAAAGCAGCTAATTTAAATTGTTTTAAATGTTTAGCTCCTTCTTCATTATTTCCATTTTTATAAGCATCTATAGCTGTACCTAAATGTTGATTTTCAGAATGGTAATTAACATCTTCAAAAGAATCGTATATTGCTTGTAATACTTTTAAACCTCCTTCGTTAGGTCCTTCTCTAGGAATAGCAAGTTTAGATGCTTTAGTAAGCATACCTTCATAATCAAAATTTTCTGACCATTTATCTCCTATTCTATATTTTTCTTCTAATTTAGATTCAGTAGCACCACCATCAAAGTCATCTAACATTTTTCTAAATTTAGCAGCAGTTTGTCTAGCTAATAAAGCCATATCTTTTTCACCATCTTCTTCATAATGTTCTGCGGCCGTATCTAAAATTTCACCAAAAGAATATCTGTCTAATGCATCTTTAAGTTCTATAGGTTCAGTAATTGCAGCTTCCGTTACATTAGGATCTAACTGCTGTCCTTTATTTTTACCTGCTACTGCTTTGTCTAATGCATCTTCAACTTGCTTTTTCTTTTTAGTTAAAGATTTTAAATGATCCATTATAGAATGTCCTCTATATTCATGGTCGCCACCTTTTTCTTTATATAGTTTAGCTAACTCTTTCATCTTATCTACAATCATTCCATGAACTTTTTGTAGTTTAGCTATTGAATGTTTACCTTTTGGTAGGTCGCTATCTAATCCTTCTCTTGGATAATTATCATCATCTAAATCGTCGTAATCACCATCTTCTAAATTATCAACAAACTTACCTAATGTAACATTGTATCTATTACCTGAGTAAGCTACGTCAAAGACTCCGTATCCGTCTAATCTAGATAATTCATTAGGAAAATACTGTCTAACCAACTCTCTAGCTTCTTCTGCTTTTTCTTCTAATTCATCAACTATATTACGAAGTTCTATAACAGCATCATCTTGTTCTGGAGATTCTTTAACTTGTTTGCTTTCTAAAGCTAATTTATCTATCATAGGTTGCTTTTCTTTAGAATCAATATAGTGAAAAGCTTTCGATAAATAATCTTTTGCTAAAATTAATTTACTTTGCCACCAGTTAGGAAAATCTACCTCCCCATCAAACTGGTCGTATTTAGCTAATTTTTTATATAATTTAGCTGCATAAGCTGCAGATTCATAAGCTGTACTTTTTAACATGCTAGGTTCATCATCTTGATGTCCTACATCCATATCTTCTTTAACACTAAATGGATTGACTGGCCCGTCAGAGTCCATATAGTTTTGTAACATTTTGAGATCAAGGTTATATTCTTCTGCAATACCAGCGATCACTTCAGCAGCTTCTTCTCTTTCTTCGAATCCTGATTCATTAGCTCTATCTCTAATAAGTCCTTTGATGATATCCATATCACCTCTTCCTTCTTTTACTAAATTATCAATATATTTAGCTTGACCTGCATGTCCTTTAGAAGATTTTTTAAGAGATTTACTCATATCTTTTAACTTACCTTTTTCAGCTTTTGATAATTCAGCTTCATCTACCTCTGCACTATGATCGTTTATTCTTATATCATACGCTTCTAAATCCATTACTACATCGTTCATAAAAGAATTTGCTTCTCCAGATGCTATATCTCCATCATTAAACATAAAGTATATAATAACATTACCTGCACCATCATCATCTACGTAGTCCATTTTAACGTTATTACCATCTATATTTTGACTAATAATTTTTTCTGCTTTTCTAAAATCTGCTTTAGATACTTTTATATAATGATGATCATCACCTTCTCCTTCATTTGCAGATTCTGAATAATCATCGTCTCTTCTTCTTTTAACATAATCGGTTTCAGAAGCAGCATCTGAGATTTTTTCAAGATGAGAATCTAAATAATCTACTTCATCAACAGGAAGCCCCATAGTATCAACTTGATCTTTAATAGTTCTAACTACATATTCAGCTTGACTAAGTATATTAGCTGCATATTCTGAGTCTTTTAGTGCTTTTATTTCGTATAAAAATAATAAATCGTGAAGCTTGGCTAATCTTATAGTCTCTTCTTTATTTACTTCACCATGTTCTCCTGCTACTACTTTTTCCATAAAAGATTTAGCACCAGGACATATTTTATAATATTTAGTTTGATAACCGAAAACATTAACATTATACTTATCAGCAGCATATTCTCCTTCTTCTACTTCTTCTTTAGTATTTTTTAGTCTTCTTTCTCTAGCTATCAAAGCTTGTATCTTTTTTATAGTATCTTTTTCTGGATGCTTTTCTAATCTGTCTTTTTCTTTAGCATCTCTGAATTCTTGGTCGGTCATAGTTTCTGACATTATATTTTTTAATTCTTTAGTAAATGCGTCTTTTACTACATCTACGTTAACAACAGCTTCTCCTGAAGGTTTAGCTCCAACATCTGCTAAATCTCTATCATATGAAGGATGTCTAAGAACTAATCTATCATCCTCATTAATAAAGAAATCGTAATTTTCTTCGTTATCATTTTTAAATACTATTCTTACTGTAAAATTATCAGGTTTAATATTAGTAACTCTAGCTGAAGAGATATTTTCACCCATTGAATTTAATGCTAAAACTACTGCTTTACCTACATTAGCTGATATAGCTGCTGTTTCGTTTTGATCGAATCCACCTTCTTTAATTTCAGTACCGTCAGTTTTTTCGATAGAATCAATATTTGGGTCTCTTTTTAATTGAGATGCTGCTTTATCATTTACTCCAGTAGCTACTTTAGTTTCTCCCCTTTTTGTAGTAATAATAACATTATCACCGGTAGCAGCTTCTTTAAGTTGTTTTTCTAAAGATTCTTTCAAAGTAGTAAGTTTATTTATTTGGAGTTGTGCTTTTTTAGCAGATAAATTAGAATATGTTCCGTCTTTAATGTTTTTTAATGTCAATTCACATTTAGAAAGACGGTCTTTTATTTCTTTATAAGTCATGTCTCAATTCTTTATATACGTATATAAATAAATAGATTATTCTTCCCAAATAACATTTTTGAATTTTTCCGGGGAAAGCCCGAAGAAATCAGTACGCCATTTAGTTTGCTCGAAGAAATCTAAATACAACCATTCACTTTTTCTAGCCCATAACAGGTTAGCTATATCATCCCAATCTTTATGGATAATAAATTGCTCTATTTCTAATTTTTTTTCCTGTACAGCATCATAATCAAATGAATCCCATTCATAATGGAATACTTCAAAAACTGCATCTTCAGATACATAGTCTATAGAAATATCTATACCCCATTTAGGTTTCATTTTAATAATTTTATATAACATAGGATTAAGTTTAGCTAATTTTTCTAGTTGAAGTTTAGCATTACCTTTAAATCCTTTTCTTTCAAAAATATCTGAATGGTTGATATGTGCTCCGTCTCTTTTATCCCATACTATCCAATCTTGTCTTAGACAGTCTTCATGTCTTCTTTCAATAGGGTCATATCCATTGGGAATTAAAAAAGCTTGTTCAGCTTTAGTTAAATGGTATCCGTTTTGATCAAATAAGTCTACACACTTAGGGTCTTGTAGAATATCTACATCTAATGTAGGTTCAAAGTAATAACCTTCTTTTTTAAATTTAGTATCTGCTATTATCATTTTTTCTTACCACCTTTCATATTAGCACACCAGTGGTACATTTTACCTTTTTCTCCACCGTATTTTTTAGCTTTAGCTCTTAAAGAAGTAACTGAACCTTTACAGCTAGCTCCGGATTTTTTTACTCTACCAGGTTTAGACTTTCCTTTCTTTTTACCGTCTTTAAAATTCTCTCTTACAACTTCCCTAATAAAATCAGCCATCTCATTCTTATTGGCAAGATAAGCTGCAATAGCCATATCACGCTTTTTCTTTTTAGACTTACCTTTGAATTGCGGGGCTTTAGATTTTTTGAAATCATCTACGTAATCTCCTGCGTCTGATTTTTTAGTTAAGGGCATTTCTTTTTTCTAACTCTCTTTTAATTATATTCTTTTTTCTTTTATAAGAATCACTCTCATACATCTTTTTTAACTCATCGGTAGATGTATTAGATGGAGTATAATGTTTCCAAGTAAATGTATTTAACATTCTACCTCTAGAGTCTCTATTATATTCTTTACTACTAGGTTTCAGTTTAGCTGGCATTATTTCTTCTTTTTCCAAATTTCACCTCTTCTACATCTTACTACTGCTCCTGAAGCATAAGCTGAAGGCCAAGTATCGTATTTTTGTTTTGCTATTCTAGTACATCTGTCGTCTTCTTGAAGTACATCTTCTTTTTGTTGTATTTCATGTAGAAGACCGACTGTTAAGTTTTTTAAATCTTCTAGTGTCATTTCAGTTATAGGTTTATATCCAGATCCAAATGGTGCGGCTTTTCCGTCATTAGGATTAGATGTTTCGTTCATATCATAATGTCTAAGTTTGTCCATTACTTTATTAATCTTTTTATCTATATCGTTTAGTATTTGCCCGTAATCATCAGCAATTGGACCTCCTTCTGGTTCAGCTTCTTGTTCCATGTTTCTTAAAATGTCTGCTCTTTCGTCTTCTAAGTCTTGAAGCCTTAATCTTAAATCTAAAGCATCTTCATAACTGATTCTACGTGGTTTAGAAGCTTGTTGTTGCTTAGCTCTTACCATTTTCGCTGCTCTTGCTTTCATTATAGCAGGATCATTTATATCAATCTCATTATATTGAGTTACTGGTGGAACTTTAGATCTTTGTTTATCTTTTGGATCACTTAATCTAGCTCCTCTTTCTCTAGCATCTTTAGATAATCTTCCCTTAACTAAATTACCAGATTTAGTAAAGTAGTGTCCTTTTGGAGCTCCTTTAGTTTCTTTTTTTACTGTTGCTTTCTTAGTATTTTTCACGACTGTTTTACCTTTAGCACCCGCTTTCTTTTTCTTTCTTGCTGTAGCTGCTCTTTGATTCTTAGTCAAAGATTGTGCTTTAGCTTTTGGTAAACATCTATCGGGATTTTTTTTATTTTTAGATGTACCACAAGGACCAGCTATTTTACCAGAAGAAGAAATACGAACCCATTTCTCCTTTTTAAACCAGTCTCTTAAAGACTCTAATGTAATACTATGGATTTGTTCGTTAGTCATTATACTTTATCAGAGTGCATCATTATAATATTAATTACCAACGCTGCTATCAATCCGAAAATAATCCATAGAGCTTTGTTAACTCCGTCTCTCCATCTTTTTAATGATTCGACTTCTTGCATTTGAACTTGAAAATCTTTCTCGTTTCTTTGCATTTCTCGTCTAAACGACGTATTTTGGTTAGTTTTTACTATTACACCATCAGTTGGATTTAACAGCGTATATTTAAGCTCAGACATATCTTCCTTAAGGTCTTTAACGTCATCGACCATGGCTTTAAGTTCACCATTGGGCATATGCTTTTTTATATGTACTAATTCGGATAAAACGTTTTCTAAAATCTCTCTTTGAGTAGCCATTAGTTTTCTTTTTAATAAATATGGTTATAATTGCTTACGTATATAAGAAGTATAGTTTTTTAAATCATCTAATATCTTTTTTCTAGAACTAGCAGACATTCCCTGCCAATCTTCTACATCTCCTTGTTCTGTAACAAAGGTAAGTTTGTTATCTACAGTAGCAAGAACCCATTCTTCTATATCGTCTATAAAGGCTTTAATATTACCTTTAATCATACTTTTTTCGTATTGTTTATATAATCCAGCCATTTTTAAATTATGTTCCATCTCAACAGTACAGTTCATACAAAAACCATGAATTTTATACATTTTTTTAGAGATAGGATGTTTCATAGTACCGTTACACTTAGGACAGCATAAAGGTATACGTAAAGCTTTTTTAGCTGTATCTAATTTAGTAATATTCTGTTTAATACCGTTTTTAATGGTCCAAGTTTTACCGGAAACTTCCCATACGTCTCCTTCTTTATACTCTTTAGTATTTTTTTGATACCCAGACTGTACCTTGGTTTTAGCTGTAAAATCTTTGTTAATAAGATTTCTAGCTCTCTGAATATCACTTTCTTTAAATTCTTTTTTAAGAAGTGATTCTTTACTCATAACCTAACTCTTTTAATTTTTCTATAACGTGATTAACATCACCATTTTTACATCTAATTGCTATTCCTCCTTTATTAGCCCATTCGTTAATATTAGATTTTTTATCATCTATTAATATACTATTTTGGTTTGAATATCTTTGCTTATCGGCTGAATATGCAAATATAGTTTTTGGTTTCGGATTAAGATTATTCTTTACCCATAAATTTTTTCCTAGTCTAGAAGTATCATGTCTTGATGGAGATGTAAGTAAATGAGGTCTATACGGTTTAATAAAGTCCCAAAGTCTTTTTCCTTCAGGCATCCATCCCATACCTACCCAAAATCTTACTCCTATCTTTTGATCTATTAAATGCCAAAATTGTTCTAGTCCATATTTTTTCTCATATTCTTGTGGATGCATACCTGAGAAATGATCAAACCTTTCTTCAAAATTAGTAAGTACACCATCCATATCACAATATATTTGATAAGGAGGTACTTCTTTTTGTTCCGGAATTGGATATGCTTCCAATAAATCTACTATACTATTTTTCATAACCTTCATTTTTAATTTTATCTTCCCAGTTTCGGAAAGTAATATTTCCAAGCATATAAGCTTCTTTTTCTATTTCAACTAATTTATCATCCTCATTAGTATTGGTAGTGCCTATATTACCTAACCTACCTTCTAAGTTCTGTATATGGTGTATCATTTCATGAACAAATGATCTCATTACATCTTTAGGATGTCTACCTTCAGTATATACTACTACTTCTTTTAATTGAGGATTATAATAAGCCGTTCTTCCAAAAAAGTTTGCTGCTTCTTTTAAATCTCTTTTTATTTTTATTTCTGGTAAAGGAGTGATATTCATTTTTTGATCTAACATATACTCTAATATAGATCCCATAAAAGGAGTATAATCAAAATTAGGACTATCGTATTTATCTTTTAAGGTAACTCTAATATGATCATGTTTAAACTCTACATTAACATTATCAGCTCCTATCTGACCTTTAATTCTATTATAAAGAGTAATTAAGTATCCTCTATCAGCTGATTTCATAATAGAGCCAGGAGCAGGAATAGCTCCTCCGTTACCTTCATTTACTTCTTCAGTAAAAAAGTCAGTAAAAGTATTTTCAATAGCTTTATTTACATTTTCATCTACAGTACTAGTCTTCATAATATTTAATATTTTTTGAAATTCTTCATCTGATATTTCATCAGGAAAATAATTTCTTAATCTTGTATTACCTGCAAGTGTTAATCCTCTAATTATACTTGCTCTTTGATCTACACCATCTCCCGATACTACTAATCCTTCTACGTTTTCTCTATTCTTAAAAGTAGTAACTCTTTTTAAGTCTATTAAATCATCTTCATCTCTTATTCCTGCGATAGCATAAAACTTTTCATTAGGATTAGCTTTAGCATATTTACTAGAAGCATACATTGGATTTTTTTCTCCTTTTATTATTTCAATATTACCTAAATACTTTTTATAAATATTCCAAATAGTTTCAGCATGTTCTGGTGTTATACCGTTACGGGTATTACCTCCTATAAAAATTACTACTTTATCTATTTTTGAACTATTTCTTTTATCTCCTTTAAGAGCTTTTTCTCCAGCTTGAATATAGTTATCAATATCATATACTACACCATTATGTGAACCTTCTAGCAGTCTTTTAACTACCGTAAAATGCCCTTTGTGAGGGGGTTTAT
>Ga0098043_1000827_pt1 | contig 11042 bp, 15 predicted proteins | sample 9B_taG_FD_92581 | JGI IMG/M metagenome (GOLD analysis project Ga0098043, IMG submission 92581) | Marine viral communities from the Subarctic Pacific Ocean - 9B_ETSP_OMZ_AT15188_CsCl metaG | ecosystem: Environmental > Aquatic > Marine > Oceanic | place: Subarctic Pacific Ocean | collected 2015-01-10 | reverse complement strand
TCGGTCCCTTATTTTCAATTCAACGGGACCGTCGATTCTATCGACCTTCCAGTGTGGTGGCTTAAAAAGAATGTAGCCTACGATGACGTCGCTTGGACCGACCTTGTGGAACCTGTTAGTCGTGACATCTTTTTCAAGAAGTGGATCAACAAACGTCCACGACGTCGATGGGCGCGGTAACCTAGCGACTCTCTACTCTCCCCTATTAATCAAAACAATCAAGGATTCAATATGTTTATTCCAGTTATCTTATTCATCGGTGCAATGGGCATCCTAGCCAATAGCCAACCACCTCGAGCGGAACGACACATTAGACGCGGGTGGTAGTTTTTTTTGTTTTGTTTTGCTGTGTTGTTTTTTTGTGCATTGTTTTGATTGTGTCGTGTTGGAGGTGTACCCCCTCCCCCTACGTCGTCGAGTCATAGGGCGAAATAAGTACTTACGTGCAAACATCGGCGGACGAGCGCAGCGAGGTACATTCATACCCTCTACAAAATTTCCCAGATCTGCACTTTGCGTTTCAGCTAGTGAATCGAGAAGTTCGATATAATACACTTTAAAAAAATTTCTTAAAAAAATTTTTCAAGATTTTCACCCTCTAGTTACAAATGGAGGGTATGTCTATGTTACTATTTGCATTTTTATTTGGTTGTACAGACCACATTATTAACGAGGTTAAACAACCTGAAATTATTGTTGCACCTGCAACATTGGAATTCGGTCACTTATTGTCCGGACACGAGTCGCGCACGAGGACCATCACAATTGCCAATGGAGGAACTGCAGATCTTGTCGTGGATCGGTTGGATATCGCCGGCGATAATTATACTGTAGATGAAAATGGCTTTACAGTAGAGTCAGGTGGATATTATCAAATAGAGGTGACATATAGTCCAGTGACATATGAACACAATGAAGGCTTCCTAGATATCTATTTAGAAGGCGATGAGCAGCCCTCAGAAGGCGTTTGGCTTGATGGGAATGGTGATGCCCCAGTAATTAATGTAACGCCGTCAGAAATTGATTTTGGAAGCCCCTTGTTGGGATGTGATACGACGACTGAAATAATTATTCAGAATGATGGCAATGTTGACTTGGTTATTGACGATATTGACATAATGGCATCTGTACCGCCAGACATTAATATTAACTTTGGTTCGCTTCCAGCGTTTCCATGGACGTTAATCCCGGGCGGCCGCATTGCATTCTTTACAAACTATGTTCCTTTAGATGTGCAAGATGACGTTACCACCTTTGACGTTATATCCAATGACCCTTTGAATCCGTCACTGTTGGCTTCTGCTGTTGGTGCAGCAGTTTTATCAAATGAGCAAATTCAATCTTGGGTGCAAACGCAGCAAATTATTGTCGATATTGTATGGATCATTGACAACTCAGGATCGATGAATACTTTCCAAACTCTTCTAGGGCAGAACATGGGTATTTTTATGAATATGTTCATGTCTTATTCGCCAGATTTTCATATGGCGTTTATTACAACGGACGATCCTAGATTTGTTGGGCAAGTTATCAGCTCTTCGTCAATAAACCCTACCGAAAAAGCCGTCGATATTATTTCTTCTATCGGTATCAGAGGCTCTGGGATGGAAAAGGGGTTGGATATGTTTACAGATTGCCTTTCTGGCGACTGTGGTCGCATGCTAAGACCTGATGCTACCCTTATTGCTATCTTTATGTCTGACGAGCAAGACTGGGGACCTATGACTGCTGCTGATGTTTCAGCGCTGGTAAATACTATGAAGCCTGGGATGTTCATTCCTTATGCAATTATCGGTGATGTGCCGGGTGGATGTAGTGCGCCGCCACTTTATGCCCAAGCTGGTCATGAATATTCTGATTTAGTTAACTTATATAACTCACAATGGTGGAGTATTTGCGATAACGATTGGGGAAATCAATTGGAAGAGCTTGCTCAAAACATTTCTATAAAAACTATGTTTGAATTAGACTCTCCTGATCCACATGTTGATACAATACGTGTTTGGGTGAATGGACAACTGGTTGGTTTTGGTTGGGAATACAATGAAAATCTAAATGCTGTCGTGTTTGATGTGGAGGAAGCTCCGGAACCTGGTGATACGATTGAAATTGGCTATTCTACTTGGGGTTGCGGAGAAGAGTAGAAAAAATTTGTCCGGTTTTTGTTACAAAACTGTAAAATAGCTTTTGAAGTGAAAAAAATTTGGCGAAATCCCTTGTGCGAGATTATAGTTCGATAACTTGACTATTTATTTCGTGCGAGGGATTTGTATGAAGATTAAAATTAAGGCCAAAGAGAGAAAAGTTGTCGACGAAATATCGGCTGGTGGTGGATTTGGTGGTGGATATGCCGCTCCGCTCGCCCCCAAAGAAGATGAACTAAATGAAATGTTTAGTACACAAGGTATTCATGGCAATAATGCAAGGAATATGGTGTCTGGTGAAGAAGAGTTTGCTGGTCAAAGGGAGCGTGGACTCAATTTTCAGAAGCTACAAAACTATAAAGAACAAATGGGCGAAAAAAGTCGAAGTTTTCGAATAAAGATCAAGCGAAAGCCTCAAAAATAGTGTATAATGTACCGTGGAGGTATCCAATGAAGAAATTATTTGAAGCGATGGGAAGACTAAAAGACAATCGCAACGGAGATGTTGTTACTTTTGACTTTGACAACACCATTGTTAAGTCTTTTCTCAACAAAACTGTCGATGGGGAAGCCCAATATCAGTTCGGCGGACTCAATAAGGAGATTATAAAGCGTATTAAAAGCTTTAAGCAAGCCGGAAAGACTGTTTTTGTGGTTACTGCTCGAGATAATCATTTGGAAGTGCCCGAATCTTCAGTCAAAACAATATTAGACCAACTCAAAATTGAAGTTGATGCTGTTTTTTACACAAATGGGGAGCCAAAAGCTCAAAAATTGTATGAATTGGGCTCAACATTACACTATGATGATGACCCAGAAGAGCGTGCTGCGATTGAAGCATATAAAAACCTACATAAAGACTTTAAGATAATGGCAAAAGACCCAGAAGACTTGGTTAAAGACATTGATTCAATAGCAAAAGGTGTGATCATTACCTCCGATTATAAGATTGTTATTGCTCAAAGGTCAGATTCTTACGAATGGGATGCTCCTGGTGGGCATGTTGAAGATGGTGAAATGCCAATTTTTGCTTTTTGGAGAGAAATCAAAGAAGAATTAGGCATAGAAGTTGAAGAAGTTCAGTTCCTAGATGTGCTTGAGACCACATGGAGAGGTGTGACTAAGGACTCTTACTACTTTTTTGGACGTATCAACCAGTCGTCAGAGATGTTGGAGGGTCTAATTGACCTCCAGTGGGAAGTTTCTGATTATTTCTGTGGTTCATATGAAGAAGTTATTCGGAAAACCAAGGGCAATCAAACTCAGAACCTCACAAATGTTATGAATATGCTGCACAATCAGCAAGAATTGATAGAATCATACCAATTTGAGACGAAAAACAAGCCAATTACTGAAAAACGCATTATTGGGCTGGAAAGTATTACAGAAATTGACTATCAAAAGAAGTCTACACGATTAAAAAGCTATGAAAGAGATGCAAATGAGCTACTAGGGAGTGGTCCTCAGACAAAAGGGTCTCCTTATAAGACCATGAAAGCTATAAAAGGCAAGTCAGCACCTCCCGGAGCCCCAGGTGGTGGTATTGGACCAGCTCTAGAAGAGTCGGAAGACCACATGCCTCAAAAAAAAATTAAAATTTCCATCATCTCAGACATAGATGAGAGGAAGAAGAGAAAAAAACGTAAAAAACGCAAGAAAAAGAAGACAACTAGCAAAAGAAAAAGCACTTATTGGCCATATTGGGGATTTTCAACCGATCATGACCATGACGGTGGCGGTTTTGATGGTGGTGGTGACGGTGGTGGAGGTGAATAATGCCAAATGAAGAGTATGTGATAGGAAAATTGATTCAAACTACGGTATTTATGCTGTTTATGTTGCTAATTGGGACTTTTTTTGGTCCTGAGTGGTCAATTATCGCTCTTTTAAGCCTAATTTATATGAAATGACTAAAAAAATTGTACTAAAAGACGAAAAAAAGTTCAAATCTATGAAAAATAGAGCTCTTGGCATGTCAAAAGCTATTGAGTTGAAGGTTGGAGACATAGTTTCATGGAAAACTTGGTCTTTTGACCTCCAAACAGAGGTCTTTGATGACAAAGAGGGCTTACTTTTAGAGATATTAGAGGAAAATAGGCTTGAAAACATCGTCCTAATAGCCAAAATACTACCATTTGGTAGCTCAGAATACGAATTTATACCACTATTTTCACTAACAAAAAGCACAAAAAGGAACTAATTATAGTATGCAATGTCCAATTAAAAACCCATCAAACTATGATTTGACCAACTTAGAGTCACATGTACACGGAATGTATGATCATTTTGCGTCAAAATACGGCTTTCAGAAGCCACCTACAATGGTTTTTGACTCAGATCACGACAATCAGGGCGAAGTTCTTGGGAAAACTGCTTACTACGACCCACAAAGCTTTGAAATACATGTTTTTGTTGATGGTCGACACTCAAAAGATATTCTCAGATCAATCGCTCATGAATTAATTCACCATAAACAGAATTTAGAGGGCAGATTGGACGTTGGGGGCTATAGTGGTCCCGGATACTACTTAGAGAATGATAAACTTAAAGAAGTAGAGCACGAAGCAATGCTTGAAGGCAATGCGACCATGCGTGAATACGAAGACACTGTCAAATATACGGAGACCAAAAACATGTCACTTAAAGAATGGAAAAACAATGAACTAAATCAACTTCTAATGAAGAAGTTTGGAATTTTAAAAGAAGAAAAAGAATTTCCTGATTTGACAGGGGATGGAAAAGTTACAAAAGCGGACATCTTAAAAGGCCGTGGAGTTGAACTTGATGAAGATGCTGAATTAGACGAAGCTCACTGTGGAAAGAGAGATGATGATGAGTTAGATGAAGCTCATTGTGGCAAGAGAGATGATACAACAATTGCAAAAGAAAAAAGACGTCCACCTTTAGAAAAAGATGTGACACCTCGAGACAGTGATTTCAAAGCAAGAGTCAAAGCAGCTCGTGCAGTTAAGGAGTCTCTGAAGAAGATTGCAAATGCAAAAAAAGTTTTCTTAAATAACAAAAGGATTAAATAATGAATCGCAAAGAAGAAAATCTCTTAAGAGAATTTGTAAGAGACAATATTGTCAAGCCAATGATTGAGCAACGACGCCAAGAACAAAAAGTTCGTCAATGGGTTCGTTCTTTAATCTCAGAAGCTAAAAATGAACAATACCTATCCACACTTTTTGAAGCGAAGGATATGACAAACCCTCACCCAAATACTGGTATAAACAAACTTCGTGATACTCTTAGAAAAGCTAAGCCTTCAATTAAAACGAAGTACCAACAACTTACAACGGACCCTGCTCAGAGGGAGTCTTTTAAAAACCATTTTCTCAATGCTCTCGTAAGAATGTTTGATGAACTTGATGCCCTTAGTGCACAGGGTAAGGAAGCAGAAGATATAAAATCTGAATTTGATCCTTCCAAGGTTACCAATGACCTTGAAGCACCGCCTGCCGACCAGAGTTCTGATGATATTGCTGATGATATTGAAAGCGGACTTAGCGATCTTGAAAATCTTGAAGAGTCTTTGTTGGAAAGTATCATAAACGAGATTGAAGTTGAAATTGAAGGCGATGAAGAGGTTGATATCATCTCAGATGAAGAGGAACAGAAGAAAGAAAAATCTCAAGCTGAAAAAGATTTCAGTAAAAAATCAGATCAAGAAGAAAAACGACAAAACTTTGCCGGTGATCTTGATGGAGATATGACAGGTAGAAATCAAGCTTTTGATGCTTTTAACCTTGTCCAGTCTTACTTTGCAGATGCCTATCTTGATTTAAACAATCCTGAAGATATCGAAATGTTTAAAAAGTGGGGACTTTACAACTCAAAACTTCTTCTAGACAAATACGAAGAAGAACTTGCCGTTGATCCACCAGCACCAGATATTGAAAATCCATCATAATTTATTCCTCCATAGAATACACACTTACACCACACTTATACAATATAACATATTGGAGATGGTTTGTCAACTAAAAAGCAAGAAAAAAAATCTTTTATTTTATCTCTGAAGGAAGAAGGTCGAGTCAATGAGGGTTTTCTCAATATGGTTTCTGATCTTACTATAGAAGAGTTAATAGCAGTGAAGCTTGAACAAAGCTCAAAAATGATGAGAGGTAAGTTATATAATTTCCCTCTATGGTATTCTATGCCTAATATTACTAAGGATGCCTGTATGTTATTTGCTAGAACATGTTGTAATACTAAAACTGATATGGCTTCAGTACTAGGTGTACCATATGAATATTTTGTAGATATATATAAAAAATACTATAAAGAATATTAATATAATATAATAATATATAAAATATGCTCAGATTTTTATCGTTTTTCACTTTTTTTAAAAAAGATTGACAATTGACTTGACACACCCTTCAGAATGTGATATAATAACAATACACACACACTTTGAAGAGGAGCAGTAGTGAATCGGAACATTATTTTATTTGATATGGATGGGACTCTAACAGAATCTAGACTAAAGTTTAATTCTACCACATTGTCCTCCTCCCTTGTAGAATTGAGCCAAGTTGCCGATATTGGCATAGTCACAGGTTCTGATTACATTTATCTAAAAGAACAACTAAGTCCCTTATTGAATAGTTCTATTCGCTACTGTCTCCATCTTCTACCTTGCAATGGAACCAAGTATTATCCACCACCAGAGTTTCCCTCTGAGGATTTTAAGCTTGAATCAGAAGCTTCAATGCAAGATGAGCTTGGAAAAGCTAGTTGGAGGAGGTTGATGGAGATTCTCGTAGTTAAGCAGTTGAGAGCCTCTGAGATGGATATCCCACTTACGGGTCACTTCATTTCAGCACGCGGCTCAATGATTAATTGGTCTCCAACAGGTCGTAATGCAAACGAGAAGGAGCGAAAGGCGTTCATGCGTTATGATAAAAAATATAATTTTAGAAAGAGAAACTTATCTGAATTACGTTCCGATTTTGCTTCGGCATGTTTGGACAATGTTACTGTTAAACTTGGAGGTGACACTTCGTTTGATATTTATCCCCATGGTTGGGATAAGACATATGCTCTTCGCTACTTTGAGGGTAGCACTGTTTGGTTTGTGGGTGATCGGGCTCTATCTCCTAATGGGAATGATTATGAGATTCATAAGGCGTGTGAGCCTCGATCCTTTCACACAGATGGACCAGAGCAAACGGTTCAAATTATTAAAAATATTCTAAGTCAAATCAGGGGAAACTAAAATGGACGCAAAATTTGAAGATATGTTGAGATTCGGAATCAACTTAAAATTGTCCGGACCTGATGAAGATAAATATTATACACAACGACTTACTCGCTACCTAATGTCTTTGGAAAATTTAGACGCTGATACTGAGGATGATGAAATCGTTCTTATATATTATAAAACTGAATGTTCATTGCAAGTTTGTATCAAAGACTCTACACTAACATTTAACCCTCTCACTGAAGCTTCGTATGAATGTATTATGTCTGTTTTAGACTTCGTAGCAAATCTACATACAGTAGTTCAGGAAGATTTCAAGAAAGAAGGATATATAGATAATGAGTTTTCTAGCAAAGCTTTGATTGAGGAAGAGTCATCGTCAGATGATGATTCAGATGATTTCGAATGGATTTAATCATGAAAATTTTTTACTTAAATAGAACAGAGGATGAGAGTGGCGTTTCCGGTACAGGTAGAGTTGCTCAAGGATTTATATTTGATAATGGCAAGGTTGCTGTAACATGGCTATCTGAACACCCAACAGTGACGGTTTACGATAATATTGGTGAGGTCCATGCAATTCATGGTCATGGTGGAAAAACAGAAGTTGTCATGGAACCAGACTATAAAAAAGGTTTTGGAGAATTAAAATCATTTGTTGATAATTTTTCTCTAGCTGAAGCAGTAATTTCGAAGGTTCCACAGGAAGGAGTTGCTTCAAAACTATTATCTAAGAACTAATTAAAGTGTGGATAAGTTGTATACGCTAAAATTAGATGCAGCATGGCAGCCAATTGAGATTGTCGATGCATATAAGGGTTTTTCCTTAGTGTTCTCCAAAAGGGCGCAGGTTGTTGAGAGCTATTCTCTTCAGGCTTGCGCCCTTTTTTATTTTCCATCGGTTGTGGTTCTAAATAAATATATTAGAAAGGGTGGTATACAAGTGCCCCCATCGAGAAAAACTGTATTTTTTAGAGATAACTATCACTGTCAATATTGTGGGAATGAGTTTCACAAATATCAACTTACATTGGATCATGTCGTTCCAAAGTCAAGAGGTGGTCCTAAAAGTTGGGAAAACCTTGTGACATGTTGCGTATCTTGCAATCAAAAGAAAGGTGACAAAACGCCTTCTGAGGCTTCTATGGACCTATTTAAGAAACCACTCACCCCAAGCAGTAATCTTTGGTCCTCCATTGATTGGATGATGAGGAAACATGGAAGAAGACAATTACCAGAATCATGGAATAAATTTTTAAGGAGCAAATCATGAATGAAGAAACTATGAATAGAATCATAAAGCGCTGTCAAGAGGATGAGGAGTATGCAAAAGCATTTGATTTTCTGATGAAAGCTTCACAAGCCGCTGCTCATGCAGGCTTTACAAATGAAGATATGGCCTCCATATGTATTATGGGATGGATGATAGGTACGGATCCTGATCTTGGCGCTATGATTAAAAACATGTCTAAAATATCCAAAATGGGCTTAGACATTGTCGATAAATGAACTAATTACGTCATTATTTGGAGAATACATAAAACAATGTCTAAAAATATGAAAACCATAATGGAGTCTTGGAGAAGAAATTTATCTGAAGAACCAGAGCCGATACAGACCTACGGTGACTTAAGAAATCAACTACAGACTGCCATCAAATCAAAGAAGAAAGAAGCGCTCAAGGGCTTTGGTATCGGACTTGTATTTGATGCCTTGGGAGGAGCAATCTTCAAAGACACAGCAACATTCATTAAAACAATGTATAGTTTACCTGATAACAAAAAAACAAATACTGTATTGGATGTTTTTTTAAATGTTGACGATGATGTCTCTGCTATAGTGGATGATAATATTGAAAATGCCTTCTTGCAAGACTTTTTGAAAATAATTCAAAACAAACCAGATGATGAAAAAATAACTTCCAATATAACTCAAGAATTGCAAAATTATATTGCAAATCAATTTAATCAAAGAACAGTTAAAGGTGTATGATATGAAGATTTCAAAAGATAGACTAAAGCAAATTATCAACGAAGAGCTAGTGCTCGCAGAGCAAGAACAGGTTTCAGGCGAAGAGGGTGATGATGCTCTTGCCAAGACTAAGTCAGAATTTGGCAACAAGCTCCTTGAACTTTCAAAACAAGTGAGAAATCTTCGCGGCCTTGATGCAACAGAAATGCAAGCACTACTCCAGTTGATGGTTGACTTGACAGAATTAGCCTCTGCACAAACTGCTGGTCCTACCCTATTAAGAATTCAGAAAAAAATATCTCAAATGATTGGAGCAAAATAATGAACAAAACAGAATTAGCAAAACTATTATTTCAACACAGAGATGTTAGAGAACTGTTTGAGTCTCAAGAATTTGACTCATCAACAATAAATAAAATTATTGCCGAAGAGATCATGAGAGAACAATCTGACGAACGGCTGGAATTAGATAAAGCCTTGGAATGGATGCAGTCGGCTGAGGCTGTTGAATTATTCAAAAATTCTGCGGAAAACACTTCCGACATTGAACGTAAAATGTCCGAATTCGGATTTGGTTACGATGAGTTACCGAATATTCGAAGCAGAAGTGCTGATCAAGTGAAGGCATACATACAGAGCCTAAAGAGCGATGGCTCATCAGATTCGGATTCACCTAACCAACTCAGAGCACAACTACGAGAACTTGAAGCAACCAAGGCTGAGTTTAATGTTCGACTTGAAGAGATTAAGGAAGAAATAGTAGCTGCGAGACAAGCAAGAGATATAGAAGCCCGCCGTGAAGCAGGGCAGGAAAAGAAATATGTTAAAGCAGATATTGAAAGAATACAGGATAAAATAAATGAAATTAGTGCAACTTTAATTCAAGCTGGTGAAAGTGCGGTATCTACACCCGAACCAGAGGACGATATCGAAGTTGCCAAAGTAGCACAACTAGCAACTCAAGAGATTGGCAAAATGAAAGACGCAGATAAAACTGTGCTAGACAGTGCGATCCAAGATGATTCAATAGAGAAGGCACTAGGTCAAATATCACAAACAGCCTCAGAATTAACTGATGTTGAGGCAATTACTCCCCCTTCATCTACCACCGACTCCGACCAACCAGAAGATTCAGGTGGAGATTCAACAACCTCTAAGATTTTAAATATAACTCGAGGAGTGTTTGACATAGGGAAGCAGTTCTTACCAAAAGGAATAGCATCTGCTTTGGAAACCGGAATTGGCTTGGCAGAAGATTCAGAAGTGTGGATTGAAGCGGCAGAATTTATAGCAAAAGACGAATTTGACAACGCAGCAGATAAAATTTCAAACGAAGTTTTGGATACGATAGCAGAAAAATCAAATATTGAAATGATAAAACCAGATGGGTTTGCAAGACCCTTTGTACAAGAACAAATGACAAGTCTACTAGGAACTGCTTTAGAGCAAGGTATGGATTTAGTTGACACTGGAATAGACGCTGCAAAAGAAATGTTACCTACCAATGCAGCAGAGCAAACACAACAATCAATAGATCAACTTGCACAACAATCAGGAGAAGATTCCCCTGCAGATGATATACCTCCAGCAGATGACACTCAAGACGAAGGTCGCCCATGGAGCGATGCTAGAAAAGCAGCCCGAGCAAAGGTCACCGCAGAAACAACACCTGAAGATATTCGGAATGCGCTCTCTAACTCTCAAGAATTTATAGCATT
>Ga0098043_1000826_pt1 | contig 11050 bp, 15 predicted proteins | sample 9B_taG_FD_92581 | JGI IMG/M metagenome (GOLD analysis project Ga0098043, IMG submission 92581) | Marine viral communities from the Subarctic Pacific Ocean - 9B_ETSP_OMZ_AT15188_CsCl metaG | ecosystem: Environmental > Aquatic > Marine > Oceanic | place: Subarctic Pacific Ocean | collected 2015-01-10 | reverse complement strand
TAAAAGTTTTATTAGCAGCACTCAAAGAAGTTGTGGAGGAATTGGAGTCTGAAGTTTATTCAGATGTTGATTCATACAAGTTTGAGAACTACTCACAAAACATTCCAAATTTAAACGATTACGATGAGGTCTTTGATGACGATGACGGATACCCAGATTAAATTAGTCAGTACAACACCTGATGCTGAACAGCATATGGCATATGTTGCTCGTGTTAGTAACCCTAGCAATCAGGGCAATGATAACTTTGCAGGTCTTCTTAGGTATTGTATAAAGCATCAGCATTGGAGTGTCTTTGAACAGGCATTCATGACGGTAGAGATCAATACTACCAGAGGACTTGCTGCACAGATACTACGACATAGATCATTTACATTTCAAGAGTTTAGTCAGAGATATGCTGACACCAATCTACTTGATAGTGTAATACCTGTCCCAGACCTTCGCAGTCAAGACAGTAAAAACAGACAGAATAGTAACGATGATATACCGCAAGAGAAGAAGGAGGAATATCAAGCACTTATCTCTAGGCATTTTTCTGAGGCAATGGATTTATACAATGCGTTGCTACAAGAGGGAGTTGCAAAGGAGTGTGCGAGATTTGTTCTCCCGTTAGCAACACCTACAAGAATCTATATGACTGGTAGTGTACGTTCATGGATACACTACATTGATTTGAGATCTGCACACGGAACACAGAAGGAGCACATGGATGTAGCAAAGGGAGTTCGCAAGTTATTTACCGAACAATTCCCTGTTGTTGCAGAGGCTCTTGAATGGTCTAAATAACTACCTATTATTTTATTCATATGGCAACATACCCTGTCGTTAATCAACAAACTGGTGAACAGAAGGAGGTTGTGATGAGTGTTCATGATTGGGATCAATGGAAGATTGATAATCCCGATTGGGAACGTTATTACACTCCCGAAAATTCACCAAGTTTAGGAATTGAAGTTGGAGAGTGGAGAGATAAACTTGTAAATAGAAATCCTGGTTGGGGGGAAGTCTTGAAGAAATCTGAAAAAGCAGGTGGTATTTCAGGACGTTTAGCCAGCAAAGGTTCTTTTGAATCTTCAACACAATCTGCAATGATGGAAGATTAGTATGCCACGTAAAAAGAAATCAGAGCAACCCATTGGTGTTGGGTACACTTCTAAGCAAATGAAAAGAAGAAAACCAATTAATTTGGATCTTCTAAGAGATGTAGAACCACTTACTGATAATCAAACAAAACTATTTGAATCATTTAAAAATGAGAAACATCTAGTTGCGTATGGTTGTGCTGGAACAGGTAAGACCTTTATTACTCTCTTTAATGCATTACAGAATGTATTAGATCCTCATACTCCATATGATAAAATTTATATTGTAAGGTCATTGGTATCAACCAGAGAAATTGGTTTCTTGCCAGGTGATCATGAGGACAAGTCTGACATCTATCAAATTCCATATAAGAATATGGTAAAATATATGTTTGAGATGCCTACGGAGTCAGACTTTGAAATGTTATATGGTAGTTTAAAAGCACAAGGAACTATATCTTTCTGGTCTACTTCATTCATACGTGGTACTACATTTGATAATTCAATCATCATTGTAGATGAGTTTCAGAACCTCAACTTCCACGAATTGGATTCTATTATCACTCGTGTAGGGCAGAATACAAAAATTATGTTCTGTGGTGATGCAGTTCAAAGTGATCTAGTTAAGACTAATGAACGTAATGGTATTCATGACTTCATGAGAATATTGCAAATTATGCCATCCTTTGATATAATAGAGTTTGGAGTAGATGATATCGTCAGATCAGGTTTCTGTAGAGAGTACATCTTATCAAAAATGCAACTAAATTTATGACCTTTGATCATGTTGACCTTAATCTTTCTCCATTAGAAAGAGAGACTATTGATGGTGTTCGTTACTACAAGATTCCCGAATCGGATGAGATTAAGAAATTAGTTTCTATCACATCTGTAACTAGTCATTTTAATAAAGCTATTTTTTCTAAGTGGAGGAGAAAGGTTGGCAATGAGAAAGCAGATAAGATAACTAAAGCATCTACAACAAGAGGAACTGATTTTCATACTCTTACTGAAAATTATTTGTATAATAAAGATCTTCCTTCAGTTCCTCCCATATCAGAGTTTCTTTTTAAGATTGCAAAACCAACACTGAGTCGTATAAATAATATTCACTCTTTAGAAGGTTCTTTATACAGTTCTTTCTTGGGTATTGCTGGTACGGTAGATTGTATAGCAGAGTTTGATGGAGAATTATCAATAATAGATTTTAAAACTTCTAAATCACCTAAACCAAGGAAGTGGATTGAAGGTTATTTTGTTCAAGCAATGGCATATGCTTGTATGTTGCACGAGTTGACAGGAATATCCGTTAAGAAATTAGTAATTATAATGGCATGTGAGGATGGTGACTGTGTTGTTTATGAAGAAAGAAATAAAGAAAAATATATCAAATTGTTAGTGCAGTACATAAAGAAATTCGTTGATGATAAACTTCAAGAAATTTGTTGACCATTTAGTGATTTTGATATAGAATGTCAATAGAATGTAGAAAGAACCTTGTCCTTTACCTTACTCAACGCAATGGAACTTGATAAAAAAATAAGAAAGGATGGTAAAGGTTCAGTTCGTAATCCTTCTTTCTTTAAGAATTCTCCTAAGTATGAAGAAGAGAATGAACTTGAGAAAGTTTTAGAAAGTAAATTTTATAGTTCGTCTAAATTTGCCCAAGAGATTGAAGAGTTGGTAAAAGACAATGAATACATGACTTATATTGATGCAATTATCCATTTCTGTGAGAAGAATAAAATTGATTTGGAGTCAGTGCCTAAGTTGATACCTAAACCGTTGAAAGAGAAGATAAAGTATGAAGCAACCGAGTTAAACTTCTTAAAAAGAAGCTCCCGTGCCAAATTGCCGATTTAATTCCAAAAAAGCGGGAAAAAAAATCCTGGTAAAAAATTGCCCTATTACTTTTTTTCATGACACCTTTTGAGTGCTATAAAACTTACATAGCAATGAAACAGCATTTTTGTAAGGATTCATATGATTATCAACGATATGGTAATAGATTCCCAAATATGCATATTCAGCAATTTTATGAAAGAAAGGATAGATTCTTTTTTGAGAAAATGTCGAGAGAATTTTCAGATAAGGATGTAGAGAGTTTTTTTCTATCTAATTTTGTTTCTGACAAAGATCCAGAAAAAGTCTTTATGGCAGAAATGATAAAAGGAGGTAGAAGCACCTTTGTAGAGTGGAAAAAGAGAAATCAGGCACTTTTGTATAATTTTAAAGAAGAAGCAAATAAACTATTTGAAGGCAAAAATATAAATGACGTTTTTGACTGCTCAAACGGACATCCTCCAATATTGAAGGATTATTTGGGTGGAAGGATAAGTATAGAGACATTAGTGATATGTGATAAAATACTGAGATTTAGAAATGACTTTGATAGTAAACTAAGTCCATATGTATGGAAAACCGTCAGTGAAAAAATTAAAAATTATGAACCTTTCATAAATATTAATGTATTTGACTATAAAAAAACCTTAAAAGAACTAGTGTTATGAAATTCTTCGATTCAGAAGTTGTACGTGCGGAAATGACAGAAATAGCAGAACTTCAAGAAGAAGTTTATGTTAATGTTTTTAGATTTCCATATATGACTCTAGAAGATCAAAAAAATCACATTGATCTTTTGGAAAAATTAGTCGAGAAACAGAAAGTCTTATATGCTAGACTTAGTTTGTCTAATGACCCTGAAGCAAAGAAAATGCAAGAGAAAATTAGAGAATCTGCCTCTACTATGGGAATTCCTTCCAATGTTGATATAAGTGTTCTCTTCAATCAAATGACACAAACACTTACAGTTATGAAAAAACAGATTGACAATAGTTAATTTTAGGTGTAATATAATAAAGTACACAAAGGCCAAATCTAACCAAATCCGAGGTAATCTTAATGTCTTTCGCATCTCTAAAAAAACAATCTAAACTAGGTTATACTGATAAACTCGTCAAAGAAGTGGAAAAAATGAATTCTACTTCTAGTGGTGGAGCAGATGACAGATTCTGGAAACCAGAAATGGATAAAACAGGAGTCGGTTCTGCTATTATCAGATTTCTTCCCTCACCCGATGGTGAAGAACTTCCTTGGGCAAAGATCTATTCTCATGCTTTCAAGGGACCAGGTGGTTGGTATATCGAGAACTCTTTAACCACAAACAACAATGGTAAAGATCCTGTTTCTGAGTATAATCGTGAACTTTGGAACAGTGGCAACGATAAAGATAAAGAAACTGTTCGTAGACAAAAGCGTAAGCTTTCCTACTACAGCAATATCTACGTTGTAAAGGATCCTGCGAATCCTGCAAATGAAGGAAAAGTCTTTCTATATAAATTTGGTAAAAAGATCTTCGATAAGATCTTGACTGCGGTAAAACCAGAATTTGATGATGAGACACCAGTAAACGTATTTGATTTCTGGACAGGAGCAAACTTCCGTCTTAAAATCAAAAAAGTAGATGGATATTGGAATTATGACAAATCTGAATTTGATGCACCATCACCATTACTTGATGATGACGATGCATTAGAAGCATTATGGAACAAACAGTATTCTTTAGCAGCATTAGTTGCTCCTGATCAATTCAAGTCTTATGAAATTCTTGAAAAGAGATTGAAAACTGTCTTAAACGCAAATGTCTCTTCCAGACCTCTAGATGATGAGGTTTCAGAAGAAGATAACAGTCGTGGTTCTTTTAAACCAGATTTTTCTGCTCGTAAAGAACCAGTAGCAGCAAGTGCTCCTACAAAAGAGGAAGATGATGCATTAAGTTATTTTCAACGACTAGCTGAAGATAATTAATATTGATATAATCTGATATTTTCCGCAACTTTAAGGGTTTCACTCACATACTGAGTGGAACCTTTTTTGTATTCCATTATATTCTCTAAATCATTGAATACAGTGTTTAAGTATTGTGGTTTGAGAATGAATATATTTCTCTTATCATCTTCTATCTTCGATTCATGCTCATAGTTAGTTACTGACTTTAACATATGAGATGATGGTATTGTTTGATAACTTTGTAAACCAGAATCAAAATATTCAAAGAAAAATGCGTTACCAACAGCTAGATTATCATCCACAGTGAATATTACTTGTTCAGTTCCGTTTATTGTTGGTTGTGCAACTGGGGGATTAGATGCTAATAAGTAAGTAAATGAAACGGTAAATCCACCATTAGTCACAACTGATGTTATTGGAAATCTTCCATTAAAAGCACTATTTGACACATTTTCTATCAATACTTCATCACCAATTTTGAGATCTTTTATCCCACTATTCATTGTAACTGTTATGGTTGATGATATTTCAGATCCATCACCTGCAAATATTTGATTTATTGTTGTTTTTGTTGCTTTTATGAAATTTCCGTTAGTATTCCAAGTATTTGGAATATTACGTCCTTTTTCTAATACAACAGCACCTTTTGAATCCTTTATTTCAAGAGTTTCGTAGTGATGTATCCCTGAGAATATATTTTCATCAGTTCCGTATTTTGATTTTAAGAAATCATCAAATGCTCTTTGTGGTAAAGGCCACTCATCTTCTATATTAAGAATATTGTTTGATATTAGAACAACCCAATCAAGATTGGGACTTTCATAAACGTCAACTGACACATTATCTGGTCTATCATCCCCTATAATTTTATATTTTGTGAAAAAATTAAGATTACCAAGTATGTCTGGTCTTAATTTTCCACGTTTAAATAGATTTTTTACTGTTATGTAATTTGATATTTCCTTTTCACCTTTGTTTCTATTGACATAATCAAAATCTGGAACTCTATCGAAATATGATTGATAGCTCATAGTTCTAACTCCCATGCGTCAGGGTTTATTCCACCAGGATTATCCCCATAATCATCTTGATAGATTGGATCTAGTTCTTTAAACTCTAGAGTCATGTTATATGCTGTTGGTGATCCGTCTCCGTAAGTCATATATTGACTAGAAGGAGTATAATTTACATTACAAGATGTTAATGCACACATCTTTATCCTATTTAGAAAAGGATGTGGAACATCTATACCATCCTCTTTGTATTTGTATTGTAAATGGAATACATTAGGTGACTGTAGGAATATTTTTTGCTCACTTACTCTTGGAGCCATGTTCTTCTTAAAGAACCAAATAATCTTTTTAACTGCTTGTGCTTCTGCTTCACCTCTTGGTGTAAAATTGTAACTATATGAGAAAGATCTTAAATTTGGTCCTCTAAACAATAGTTCTAAATTATTATTGATTGCCAATCCACCTGCTCTCTGTGCTAGATTTCCTACTCCCACTGCTTGTCCTGCAAAATAATTTTTAAGAAATGTTGTTGTACTATCCCCACTGGCTGCCAATGCAGCAATACTTTGTCTTCCTTGAGCAACTAAATCTCCAACTGCTCCCATAATATCCGCATCTGCTAAGTTATCAATTGCTTTACCAGCTATTTTTGCTCCTGCTATTTGTAGTGCATTTATATTTGCGTCACCCCAATCAGTTCTATTTGCCTCTGATAAACCACCTGTCATAGGTAGTTGTACAATTCCAAGTGTTTTTGAGTTACTATAACTATATCTATCTCTCATTGTGGTAGGAGCAAGAGCTCGATCCAGTTCACTTTTGGTTATGGTATATCCCTTTTTCTTATCTTTTCTTCTATTTTTGTCATTTCGATCACCATCGTATCTTATAAAATCACTTAAATTTGTATCGGGTTGATACTCTTTACACACAACTTGCAAATAATCATATCCTTCCACTTCTGCTAGTGGATAATATGAGAAAAAGAATTTACCAGATCCAGATCCACCACCATATCCACCACTTGATGCTTCATTTACTTTCTCATCTTCACCACCAGTTGTTAAACTTTGATCCTCTTGTGTTGTTCCAGTATTAGGTGGTAATTTATTTAATGCGTCTCTTACAGCAAAATTTGCGGAGTGTGTAGACAGAATTATTTGTTTAAAAGCATTATCTGTTGCACTCAATTGAGTATACTTAAATGATCCATTAGGATTTTCTCTTACTCTTGCAAATGGTATTCTTACTGTCTTTCCTTCACTATTTGTTTCATTGGTTCCATCAGCGATAGCTTTTTCCAACTGAGAAATGGAAATAAATCCTTTGTCAGTTTGATATATAATGGATTCAAAAGAATTTGGTATCTTTTCTAATTGAAACGTTTTTCCGCTTAATGAAAATTCTGGCATGATACTCTTTTGGTATAGTTATTTATTACGATATTTTGCATAGTCTAACGATCTAAGGTAATCTATCTCATTATTTTCAATTACGTGAAGAGAACCAACAACTTCTTGCCATGTATAATTTCTCATTGTTCCCCAATGAAAATTTAATCCTTTGAAACCCCATCTTTCTAATGACATACAAGCAATTAATGGATGTTCGTCATATATTTTGTCAGGACTTTTTGCTATGTATATAAAGGTATAGTATTTACCTGGTTCAGGAATCCATTGAGTATCACGAAAGGTTTCCATGATGCTCATCATAATTAAATCAGGATCCTCAGAACCATCAATTTTTTCTTCTAGTTCTGCTACTCTATCCATTACTTAATACCTAATTCCTTTTCGGTAATAATTTTAAATTCAATTTTTCTATCTTTGCACCATTCAGATGCAGCGTGCCACTTTGCTTGATTTACTTCAAATGTTTTGCACTCGTATAAAAAAGATTTAGTCATTCTCTTTCTTTTTTTAGGAGGAAGAGTTTGTTTTTGTGGTTTCACTTCAATAACATAGGTTTTGACTTGACCAGAACTTTCCTTCACTTTGATTATAAAATCGGGAAAGTATCTTCTCACCTTTTTAGTAGTTGGATCATAATAGGGGATAAAAAATTCTTCACTTCCCCAAGAGATAATATTCTCATTCAAATCACACCAAGAACAGAACTTGCGTTCCCAACTACTTCTGCATATAATATTATTGTAATCACCCTTGTACTTTTGAGGATGATGTGGCTTGTATCTTGATTTGATACTCTCTGCCATCTTGTATACATAATATATAACGTAAAAGTATTTATAGATGGTAGCCCAAGCTCCACAAAATCTTACTTCTTCTTTTATTAAATCTAGACTGTTAAATGTTGCACAGACATCATTTTATGGTCTTACAATGCCTTTGCCCGAAGGAGTTCAAAGATTAGGAAGAAGTCGTGGTTTAAAAGTAGCAGGATCTCTTAATGATTTAACTCAAATAGAGTTGCTGTGCCACGAAGCCTCATTGCCAGGATCTTCACTTGCAACGCATGATGTTACTAATGATTATGCTGGTGTTACTGAAAAGATGGCATATCGTAGAATATATGATGCTGGACTTAATTTAACATTTTATGTTGATAGAGATTATCATGCGATAGAATTATTTGAAACATGGATTGATTTTATAACTGGTGGTGAAGATAGAGGTTTGTCTAAGAGTAGACATAGAAATTATAGAATGAGATATCCTGAACAATATAGACAAGAGATATTCATCACAAAATTTGAAAAAGATCAACATTCTAATTTAAGTGAGAGAAGAAAAAACATCATAAATTATACTTTCGTTGGTGCTTTTCCTCAAAACATAACTGCAATGCCAGTTTCATATAATACTCCTGACATATTGAAGGTTAATGTTTCATTTTCATATATTCGTTATGTTAGTGAAAGGTCATTGATGGGAGCAAGACCTAGAAGAAGTGATACAATGAGATCAGTTCCTGCGGTAAGATCAAGATCAATACCAGCAGCAGAAAAAGTATCTGATGAAAGAGATCCTTATGTAGATGCACCAATGCTTTCGATGATTGATTATCATCAGGCATTTAAGAAAGATAGTTTTGCTTCTATGCTTGGTAACAATCAAAATCCACTAGAAAAAACTTTTGGTGGACTTTATGGTAAGAAATCTAAGGAAGCAGCAAGAAAAAACCTTGATGAAGCAAAGAAACAAGGTTCTGACTTTTCTAGTTACGCTTTCCCATTTTAATATAAATAAACTACTGAAAGAATTATTATGCCATTACCAACAATTGCTACACCAACTTATGAACTTGAGTTGCCATCTACAGGAAGAAAAGTAAAGTACAGACCATTTCTAGTAAAAGAAGAAAAATTATTAGTATTAGCTCTTGAGTCTGAGGATACAAAACAAATTTCAAATGCTATCAAAACAGTTTTGAAAAGTTGTGTTCAAACAAAAGGTGTGAAAATAGACATTCTACCTACGTTTGATATTGAATATTTGTTTCTTAATATCAGAGCAAAATCAGTTGGTGAAGTTATTGAAGTTAATTTAGTTGCACCTGATGATGGAGAAACATCAGTTCCTGTTGAAATAAATGTTGAAGACATTAAAGTTCAAAAGAATAATGATCACAGTAACAAAATTCAGTTGGATGAAAATTTAATTATGGAGATGAAATATCCATCTCTTGATGAATTTATAAAAAATAATTTTGATTTTGATGAGGACATGTCAGTTGATAAGTCTTTTGATTTGATTTGCTCTTGCATTGCAAAAATATATAATTCTGAAGAAGTTTGGTCAGCATCTGATGTAACTAAAAAAGAATTGATTTCTTTCTTGGAACAAATGAATAGTGCTCAGTTTAAAAAGGTTGAAGGTTTCTTTACAACGATGCCAAAACTTGCACATAAAATAACATTCGTCAATCCAAATACAAAGAAAGAAAACACTGTGGTATTAGAAGGGTTAGCGTCTTTTTTCGATTAGCATTGATCCATATGGATCTTGAAAATTATTACAAGATAAATTTTGCCTTACTACAGTATCATAAATATTCATTAACTGAAATAGAAAATTTGATGCCTTGGGAAAGGGACATTTATATTTCCATGCTTCAGCAATACCTTGAAGATGAGAAATTAAAACAACAACAAAATGGTTAAACCTTCAAAAAAATTAATAAGGTTAGCAGCAGAAAAGATCATATCGGATCAGGTAGAAGAAGGCGCTAGAGAAAATAGAGCAGTCATAAGAGGATCAAAGATTAATAATGAGTCTTTCTTTGCAAAGAAACAATCTTTAAATTTAAGACAAGAAATTTCAGAGTCATCTGAATCAAACAATGCAAAGTCTAATGCATTCATTTCTGATGGTTTTTCTCAAATATTAAGCACGTTAAGTGCTATTGGAAAATCACTTAATAAGAGTGCAAAGTTAGATAAGAAAGAAGATGAAACTGAGAGACGTAAAGATAATAAATTTAGAAAAAAAGCAAGAGAAGCAGAATTAGAAAAGGAATCTAAAGATAAAGAGAGAAAAAAGGTAGATCTTAAAGCAGTTAATGTAGGTAAAGGAATTTTCACTAGTATTGGAAGTTTCTTTGGTAAAATTCTTGTTGGATCTACTTTATTATCTTTAGTTAGATTTGTAGAAAGTGGTAAATTAAAAAATCTAGCAGCATTTACTGCTCTTCTTGCTGGTGGATTAGTTGGATCCAATGTTTTAGGTATTGGTAGTCTTGTTGGTGGTGGTATCCTTGGATCCAAACTTTTAACTAAATTAGCAAGTCCTGCTGGTAAAAGGGGATTGTTTGGTAGAGCAATCAAAGGCATGGCGGGTGGATTTAGTGTTACTGAAGGTTTTGGTGATGGTAGAAAAAGTGCAAGAGGTCTTGGTGGTCTTTTATTAAGAACAAGAGATAAATTTGGAAACTTAAGAAAAACTTTTTCAAAGGGTGAACGTAATCTTGGTGTTTTATTCCGAACAGGAAGACAATCTGATATAAAAAGAGGAAATATACAAAGAGGAATAGGTAAACAACCTATCACCTTCACTGGTGAAGGATTTGTAGATGATATTGACCGTCCTAATATGAGGGTGGCGGGAAACGATGTCAAAGTATCAAAAAAACCAGATGTTTTTAAAGTTGAAAATCTGTCAAGAGCAGATGTTGGAATGGCTCCAGATGATGACTTTATAC
>Ga0098043_1000821_pt1 | contig 11079 bp, 12 predicted proteins | sample 9B_taG_FD_92581 | JGI IMG/M metagenome (GOLD analysis project Ga0098043, IMG submission 92581) | Marine viral communities from the Subarctic Pacific Ocean - 9B_ETSP_OMZ_AT15188_CsCl metaG | ecosystem: Environmental > Aquatic > Marine > Oceanic | place: Subarctic Pacific Ocean | collected 2015-01-10 | reverse complement strand
TAATGAAGATGGGGCTCAAGCCAAGAGAGGTATATACTAAACCTAATGAGATTAACAAAGTTTTGAGGCTGACAAAGGGTTTGGAAGAATTTGTGCATAGCACAGAATCTCTTGAGCATGTTAGATTATTAAATGGAAGGATCAAACAACCCACTACTCACTCGGAGGTCCTTGAAACATTAGATAGAATAGATACTATCATTTCCGAAGGAGATGGGAGTGAGTCTTAATAAGTAGAATTAGGATAGGACCTATCCCCGACGAGGTGTAATATTATGATAAGCAATGAGAGTTTGAATAGATTAAGTGAGCAAAAAGGATGGAGCAAAGAAGATACTGAGGAAAAATTGGCTAAATTTATAGCCGAGTCTTTCCCTGAAGTATGGAGTCAGAACGGCCAAAAGATAGACGGCCTTGACCCTGACGACTTAGATTTCTTTATTTCTTCATTTGATGTGCACATGAACAGAAGAACCAGCAGTGGTGGCGGCAAAGGCGACGAATATGTTGGCATGATTGTAGCGTACAATGGTAGAAGAGATACAATGGAAAGGCAAAGAAACTTAGCAATTGAAAGTGCTGAGGGCAACCTTCCACAAACGCTTAGGTATGGAATCCAATACAATGGCAATTCGGTCCCTATAGGTAGAGCCTTCAAGAGAGATAGTGGTGACTGGGTGCTGATGGACGCCGACGATAAGCAAGTCCACAGTGAGAAATCCGATACCCCTCCACGATGGTGCATTCCCATCAATAACGGGCAGATGTATATCGGCATGATATCGCAAAAAGATGGTCGAAGATACCCTAAGCCTGCATTCATGGCTAAAAGAGAATGGCTATTCATTGGTAACAAGAAAGACCTTTTCTTACAAGAAGGGGCTTTACCTCCAAAAATTTTGGAATGTTCATTCGAGAGTGCCGATGTCGATTTGCTGATGCACCAGCCTATTCGGTTCAAAGCGGAAGAAGCAGACGGATGGCCTATCAAGGAGAACAAAATACTGAGGACTGGCAACATTGCCGCATCTTATGACCTTGAATGGGTTCCCGATGACCAAATGGATGTTGCACTTCAATTGTTCAAGCCTGACCAATTCTTAGCACAGTTTATGGATGTGGTAGACCTTAATGATTTGATGGACCACCATAATTCTAAAGCAACGATGACTCCTAATGGCCGAGAGGTTGGACCAACATTTGCGATTACAGGTACTATTGATTACATTGACCATGACGGCAAAGAAGCACCAGCGTTCATTGAAGGTGGTTTCAAGCATTCATTGACTTTGACCAGTAACAGTTTAAGAAGAGATAACCCTGATGCTAATGTATGGGTCGAATTGAACCGATACTTAGTAGAGACTCACCACGCTTTCAAGGTACGAAAGGGCGAGGGATGGAAGCCTTATGCAAGAGGTTCAAGAGTTTGGATAGTAGTTTCTTCAAGAACATGGGAAAACAATGACGGCGACATGAACCTGTCTCTTGACGGGAAGAGTGTATATGCAATGCCATTGCGTTCTATTGTGGCACAGGAACCATCCGAAGCAGACAATGACCTAACAGGACTTGATGACTTTGGGGGCTACTGAGCATGGGAACAGGATTTTTCGATCAAGTCAAACTGATTGACACCAGCAAAGACCCATCCGAGATGGCAAAGTCGACTCCTGTTGAAGCACTGCCTTCTACATCGGATGTTGGTAAAGCACCTAAAACTTCTATAAACCCTAACTCCCTTCCAAAGGTGTCTGCTGAGAGAATGATAGAGCAGACTAAGAAATTGAACCCTAAGCCTGAGATTACACACCCTGTAGCCAAAGACGATGGCGGACTAGATACGGTTGCTAAAGAGGTAGTCAAAGATTTTCCTTTGTCGTCTCAATTTAAGTCGGTGGGTTCTCAAATAGTCAAAGTGGCAAGAAGCCAATCTCTTTGGAAAGGCAACTATGTCATGGCCTTAATTAGTGGCGACCCTAAAGGCGGGAAGTCCGGTATGGTATTAGATAGTCTTACGGAAGAGGAGATTGCAAACGGTGCTGAGATATGGCATATTGATTTTGACATGGGTGGAGAGACCACTAAAGCAGCGCATCATAAAGATAAGGCAGCCAACCTCATCGTAATGAGTCCGTATGTATTGATCAAGAATGCTCAAAGTGAAACTCCATTTGATTTTCACGCTACATATCAAAGAGTGTTGGACATATTGAATCACGCATACGAGCAGGCGGTATATCAGCGGCAATACTTTGAAAAGAATGGTAAGATGCCCACACCCTATCTAAAGACTATATGTTTCGATGGAGCAGACCAATGGCTAAACATATGCGGTACTGTGATGAAGATAGTGGACTTGAATCTTGGTGACAGCGGCGTTGCTGTTACTGGTCAAAAGACCACTACGAAGATTGGTAGATTCAATTGGGAATTCCGTAAGAACAGGTACAGGGCTGCTTTGACTACAGGATTGCAGGAGACTGCAAGGCTTGGCGTTCACTGCTATGTTATAACTCACATGAAGCCATCTTATGACCGAAATGGCAATGAGATACTTGGTGCTGATGTACCTGATATACTACCTCGTAGCGAGGGAGATTACCAGCAAAGAATCAATGTAAGGACTGTGGAAGAAAGAGACCCAAAGACAGGTGAAAAGACTGGCGTTAATTATGGAACCGCCACATTAACCGAGAACAGGACCTCTTTGCGAAGCGGAGAGGAAGTAATCTTGTTTAGAAGAGATGCTGAAGGTGGCGAGTGGTTTGGTTACAAGGGGTTACAAGATGGCTCTTTTCACCATACAGGCGATGTCTTAGGCTCTACTATATCGGAGTAATTGAAATGGACCCAATGCGCTCGGGGATAAAGGGCATTAAGGCTCCAAGGCCTATGTCAATACCGTATCAAGACAAACTGATGTCTACATATGGTTGGCACCCTAGCATACCTGATGAGAATTTGATCCTTCGTGTATCTAAATCATCGCTGAGCACATTTCAATTCTGCGAGCAGCAATACTTCATCAAATACATATTAGGTGTGAAAGAGGAGCAGAACGATGACATGCTGAGAGGTACTAATGTTCACGACGCTATAGAGGATTTCTACGATATTGTAGACCTTGACAGGGCAGGAAATGATATTCAAAGTGTTAGGGACCATTTCTATTCTTACATCCCCCTTCAAAGTAAAGAAAAGGAGTGGGGTGGTGAGGTAATAGAATCACAACCGTTTGAGTTGGGTGAGCGCACTCACCTTCAACGGATGATGGATTTGGAGTCTGTAAGGTTTATGCACTCCGATAAAGAGCATTTCTTGCCGGTCATCAACGAAGATTCAATCGATGCTATAATTGATTTAGAAGTAGATGGGCAGATAGTATTCATTCACTTGACAGGAATCATTGACAGGGGTTTTATGGCTGATGATGGCAGATTGCACCTGCATGAATTGAAAACTGGCAAATGGAAAGATAGCGAGTTTAAACTAAAGAGTATGCAGAAGGAGATGGCTTTCTATGTGTATATGCTCAAGCACTCGAAGAATCATAAGTATTCGGGTATGACTGCTGCATACTGGGGGTGGGACCATACTAAAGGAGATTCAAACAATCCTGAGGCTGCATATCGATTCGCTGAGCCCGTTAGGACAGACGCAATACAAGATATGCTGCTTGAATTACAATCATTAGTTAGAATGCACCTCAGGTACAAGGGTGATAATGCGGGGGCAATGTTCCCCCGTAAAGCAGATGGCTGGGCTACGGATAACCTGTGCGAGCCATGGTGTAGAGTCAAGGGTTTTTGCCCCAAATATGGGAGGGTATTGATGCCTGCTGACATGAAAGGAGAGATTATAGTATGACTGATTACGATAAGAAAAATAGCAATAAAGAGAAGCACGATAAAGCAGTAATAGAGGCCTTCAAGAAAAGGATGGACGGCAGTATGGTAGATTTAAGCAAACTGCCGTATAAAGATGCCATTTTTGTGAAAGCATTGATCGAATGTTTGAAAGAAACTACATTGAGATTCAAGGTCCCAAAGATGAAAGAATTTTTGAAGAGGTTTAAGCAAGAAACACAAACTAAGGAGCAGGATTTGATTTTCTTGAATTCTGTTACTGAACAGAAAAGTTTGACTAACTATCCACCATATAACCCAAAGTCGCTCAATACAAAGGGAGAGGGCAAATACTCATACGAAGCCGCTGCGAACCTCGCTGCGTTAAGTGACCCTTTACCGCCAAAGAAGCCAAAGAAAAATAAATTTAGATATCAATGTGGCAGATGTGGCAGGATAGGACACAATAGAAGGTCATGCACATTCAAGACGCATGTTAATGGTGGAACATTGATTAGGAAACCGAAAAGAAAAAAGAAGTGATTTACATGGCGAATATGTTCAGGCACTTTCCACGCGAGGTTTGTATGAAAACCCGTAAAGTAGTTAAGAACATGAATGAATTGCAGCGATATGTCTCCGCCACTAATGGTAAAGATAACATCACTACTACGGTATATGGTTTTAGAGAGTTAAAGCCAAAGGGCAATAGGGGCGAATATAACACTGCAATAGTCCCGCACTTTGTAATTGACATGGATAAGGACCGTTTAGTGCAGAAAGGTTGGACCGATAAAGAGGCAGGAGAGCGTTGTGCTCAAGAGGCGTGGCGGATATCTGCCCACCTATTGAAGAATGATTGGAAGCATGGGGTATGGTTCACTGGCGGCGGTTTTCATATATGGGTGAACCTTGACCAAGAATACAGATTGCCTCCTGCCGAGTTAAACCATCTGTTAGTATCGGGCCGTCACTTGATCAATAAGTGGGTAAAGGAATTTGATTTACAGACACTTGACCCTGTTGTCTCATTCCGGCCTGACAGACATATTAGAATTCCAAACTCATACAATTTCAAGAGAGACCTGTGGTCTATACCAGTTTATCTTGGTTGTCTGTCCGAAGGCTGGGAGATGATAGAGAGTATGGCATTGAAGCCTTGCCGTCAAAAGATGATGCTGATGGGTGAGGGGGGTATGCCTATTGAAATCATAGAGAGAGACCCCGATAATCCTTATTCGTATGCGACACAGGAGTTTGATGGTAGCGACATAGAGGTGGAGATGGGGCGTCTACAGAACATACCCGTATTGCCTTGTTTAGCACAGGCTGCGTGTGAGATAGGCGGCAACCCCTCGCACTTGCCAAGAGTCTACTTGATGATGTATCTATTAGACTATTTCGGTAAATTTGCAAGACCTCCATCATCCAGCGTGGTGCCATTCAATGAAAAGATTGCACTGGCTCACAAATTCATTCAAGGACTTCAATGGTCAGATTATAAGCCTGAAGTCACATTGAAATATCTTACTCACGGAGCACAGTCACAATATCAAACACCGACCTGTCCCACGATATATAGAGAGGGTTTGTGTATTGGGAAGTGCCCATTTTACGATAACAAGGGGGCGGTCAATTGAGAAATAGAAACAATTGCCAGTCATGCAATGGGAAAGGATATGTCCCAGCCTATGGATGCCCTCAGTATAAAATTCGATTAATTAGATGTCGAAGATGCAGGTGATAGCATGGAAAATAAATGGAACGCAAAAGTAGTAGAGGACCAGTTTGGAAATAAAGCAATACAGATATGTCAAGGTGATAATGTAATCGCCATGACTCAAGACTTAGATTGGGCGATGCTCGTAGTAGATTTACTCGAGTCTCACAGAAACCCTGCGTTTATTGAAGCACTCAAGGCTTCAAGCGAAGCGGGGGCGGAAGGTATGTCCGATGAAGAGGTAGAGGAAAAGAGCGACTTATACGAGGCTGAAAAGCGTAAAAGGTTAGAAGCATACAATAACGAAGAGGAGGAGTAATTTTTGACAGAATCCTATAATTTAAGACGCTATGGCACTTATACAAGAAAAGGGCATAGAGATGTGTGTTGGATATGTGGGGGCAGATTGATTTGGCAATCTGATTTTAGTCCTGAAGATTTTGGATATGAAGAGGGCACGGATGGCTTGATAGCAATACTCAATTGCAGTGACTGCGGTGCCGATGTTAAATACACATTGATAGACGAGGAGGATGAGGAGGAATGAGACTCACTCAAAATACCTGTGTAGTCAAAGGTTGTAACAAGCCGACTCCTCCCGGTTTTAGAAGATGCCTTAAATGTCTAACACTCAAGAAGAAATCTAAAGATAGTAGGAGCGAAGAGGAATGATACGAGAGTGGATCGATTTAATGATTCGATTGTTAATGTGGGACTTGTGATGTTATGGTTGAAAAGGTCTTATTCATTGACAACCGTGAGCGTTCAGGTCTTGAAACACTTATCAAAAAATATTGCGATAAAAACAAACTCAAATACCAAACAAGGCAAAACATGATCACAGATTACGCCTTTGGTAGTGTGGGTATAGAAGCCAAGTCAATGCAGGACTACATGCAAAGTTTGTTCAGCGGACATTTAGAGAAGCAGTTAGCAAACTTAGATGATAACTACAACCAAGTTATATTGGTCATTCACGGGACCATCGACAAATACATTGCTGGCGTGATGAAAAGTGGTCGAAAGGCTAACTATGCAAGAACATGGTCCACATTTATAGGGTCTCTTGCAAGGTGGGATGTAGATTATGACATTACTATAATCACATTTCCCGACAAGTCATCTGCTGCAAGATTTATTTGCAAGCGATTTGAAAAGCATGATACAATAGGCTCGGCTTCAACATATAGAGTCATGAGGAGAACCAAATCGGAAGACATGAGAGTCGATGTTTTGAGAGGGGCTGGATGTAGTGAAGTGATAGCAAATAGGCTGTTAGACGAGCATGGCTCTATTATGGAAATATCAGGGCTAACGGTCAAAGACCTAATGCAAACGGAAGGCGTTGGTAAAGTAAGAGCAAGTAAAATTGTTCAAGTGTTCAATGTAGAAGAACCCGTTGTAAGTGAGAAAGTAAAGATGACGAGGGCATGAGTCTTGAAATACTTGACACTGTTTGCAACAAATCCCCGAAGGTGAAAAAAGAATGGTAATGCTAAAACCCACAACAGATGCAGGCGGTAGAAAATGGGATGACTATACATTAGTCACATCAGATTTTGAGGGCAGTAAGTTTATTCGTAATTATATTGCAAGATTCAATACTGTATCATTCTTCAACGAATATGCGGGTCTTCTGTCGTATTTCTTTGCTGTTGGGCAGGTATTAGCCCCTTACATGAGAATGCCCATACACGGGACTCATATCGATTGTAGAGTGCATGTTTATTGGATTCAGCAATCTCGAACAGGTAAATCAATCGCATACGAATTTACTGCTAAATTATTGCAAGCATGTGGGATAGAGACCGAACAATTCAGTGCAGGTTCGGACGCTAAAATGATTGGTACTGTTCAAATGAAAGCAGTTTATGATGATGATGGAAAGCCAATAGGTGAAGAACCCGAAACTATTCCGGGTCTCTTGAACGGCTACAAGACTTTACTATTTGATGAAGCGAGTGTTTTATTGAATGACGCAAAAGCATACTTTAGCGATAAGATTCTTTATCTTCAACAAGCAATGGCAGCCATAGGTAGCGAAACAAATGTATTGGTCAAGCACTTAGTTTCAGGCTCTATTAGAACACCCTCGGGGGTTTCGCTATGGATGACTACTTTCCCCCCAAAGGATATCATGGCGCATGTTCTCGAGAAAGGATTCTTTCAGCGTGTCTTTCTATTTCAAAATGATGTTGGTGTCGAACAAAGACAAACGACCAGTGAACACCGTATGTCAGGGGTTTATGTCCCGGTTCCCGATAAAGTATGGTCGTATGAAGACCTTGCGGGATTTATCTTAGGTGTCCGAGATAAAGTCAAGGGCAGGTTGCTCAAAGCGGCAGGCCTCACCACATTAGAATGGGACGAATTGAGCGAGGGGGAAAGGGAGGACATAGCAATAAAACACTCTTATGACATATTTACAATAGGGCCATCTTATCATGCAGCAATACTAAACGCAGTGGACGATTATTATTCTCTAATTAAAAGTATCAACAACGATAATATCAGGGAGACAGCAATGTCCTTTATACCCAATGTAGAAAACTATACCGTTATATTTTCAAACATAATTGCCGCTTCTATGGGTTCCTCAGTGATTACGGCAGACCATGTTATGATGGCTACTGAAATCATATATGACAACTTACATAATTTGATCATATGGCTTGAACAAAAAAGCGATATCAAGGCTCAAAAGAAGCGAGAGGCTGAGCAACACGCATGGAAAAAGGCATACAACAAATGTGGCCGCTTTGCACATCCAAAAGGAAAGGAGGTTGTTGGTAAGAAAGACTTGGAAAAGAATTACGCCATAGAGGCTGCTGTTAGCACAAGAACGGCTACGAGAAGGCTCGACAAACTGATTTCCAGCGGTGCTGCTCAAAGACTGATGGATAAAAAGAATGCATTCATACATTTGAATTGGTGATAATATGTTTAAGGATAAGAATAAGGATTGGATGATAAAGAACGGCATATATACAATCAAAGCATGGTCCCCGACTGATGCTTCAGATTTACCTGATGGTTGGAGTAAGCCTGAGGCATTCAAACTGAGCGCAATAGTGGTTGACGATGGTGAAAACTTCTTGCTTTACTGTGACGATGAGGACATCGATTATATGCCAGCAAGTATAAGAAAGAGGAAATTAGTAGTGAATAGTCTAAATGAATTCAAGAGTTTCTATGAGGCCATACCCGAAGGCAATACATTACTTGGTTATGGGACAAACGATTGGGATTGGCCTTTGATATTTCACCACTATGACATCAACAAGAGAGAGGACTTGAAGTATATTGACTTGCATGAATTATGGAGTATAGCGGAGGAGGAGTTAGAAGTCCCTTACATCAAAAGAAGGCATGTCGACGCACTGGCGCACATGAACAATGCTAATGTAACGGATATATTCTATGTAAAATACCTATACTTACAGGTATCTATGGTTAGAGAGTGGGCAAGAGGCAGGAAAGGAAAGGTGCTAGATTCAGTTTATTCCAGCACTCGGTTTACATCTGTTCTTGCTCACAAGATATATCGCAAAAAAGGTTTCAAGATAAGGCACCCTGATACAGACAAACTGGTGTTCATTAAACACTCGCTGTTTTGATCATCTCTTAGTAGAGGCTCTCTTTCCACCTGCGCCTAACTGTCTACGCATTGCAGGCCTTACATTGCCTCTATCTTTATTTCTCTTATATCTGCGTTGAGTCCTTCCTCGTTTTACTTTACGGCTCACGCCCCAAGTCTTATTCTTAGCCTGTCTTACTGGCCTATCAGATATATTAGTTTTAGTGTAACCACGGAACCGACCACCCTTTGCTACTGCAAATCCTGTGTCGAGGGCGAGTCTTTCAACATCGGCCTTACTCTCCGCCATATGTTATCGCAAAGCGGACATTCCCATAAAAATATTCTTTCTTTGGAACCAGCGTAAAAGCCATTAATCCTTATTGCAATGACCGCCGAATCACATTCAGGACATCTTTGTTTTATCTTATCCTTATATTTCTTGATAGATATCAAGAGAATCACCCTCAGACTCCAGCGTGAGTATAACATAAAGTGATTCGGTTATAGACAAGACCGCCCAATCTCGGGTTCGAGGATTGTATTGTTGTGCCAAAAGAAACAGGAAATAATGTGAAATCAAAGTCATAACCACTCAACGGAACAACAGGTATGGTCGGAGTTGATGATGACCAAAGATATCCCTCGACCATGGGCGCATTGTAAACAGCGGTAGTATCGGTGTCAGTTAATGGCAGGTATAGCAAACCCCCCGCCGAAGCCAATGCCCCTATTGTAAAGGTCATAGCAGCCCCCGTATATGCGAAACTAACTTTTGAGGTCCTATGAACCGGAGTTATTTGATATGACTTAAGAGGTGATGAATCGGTTTGATAGAACAAACTGGTTTCTCCTGCCCCATGAGGTGCGGGTATTGCGGTTCCCGCAGGCGTAGTGACAGCGGTGGGGTCTCTTGCATATATTAGCCCCATGTCCGTAATAGGAAGGTTAGCAGCGTTCAGTCCAGCAATCATATCATTTCTTGGGTTTTCATGGTCGGTTGCACTGTCTTTATCAATTAAAGATGTTATTGGATATGGCCCGGGTCTAATGAATACTCTTTTATCTTCTACTTGATGAATTACAGGGTGAGTAGCACCAGTGCCTATCCTAAGCCATGCCAACACTGTAACCTGCCTCACTAAGTGCCCTGAAGGGGCGAGGGGGAATACACCAGTGGCTGTATCAACATAGGCCCCATATGTCAGCCCAACATTGTTGGGTGCCCTCGGGTCTACATATACCAACAATATTGCCTCGGAGGCCGCTGTTGGACCGTTTGGAATTGGGTCTACATTTCCGCCGACACCTCCGGGCGTGGACCCGGGATGGTATGCGTTTAGATAATTAGCAGCGGCTGTTATATCAATGACGGTTCCGCTACCCACATTGTAATACATTCCATCAATACAAACTACCCCTGCATCAACATAGATTTCTTTGGTAGCCCCCATTGCTCCGTTTGGCCTGACGCAACAGTTTCCTGAGATAGGGTTGTTTCGATCTGAATTATTGTAATTGTTAAGGGTAATAGGTATCACTCCATTGCCCATCATGTTCTCGGTTATATTGGTCAGCGTCGTTGAAGAAATAACATCAGTATCTCTAAGGCCCTCGAATTGATATGTAGCGGTAGTAGCGGTTTTGTTATGGCCTTCCGATAGGTCTGTATTCGGCATATTATCTAATCTCCATTAACACATCTACTCTTATTTCATTAGTAAGGTCCTTATTTATTGGCAAAAAGGTTGCACGATACGCCGGGTCCTGCATGACAGTATCTCCGTGAACAAATACCTCTTTAATACTGTTAGCGGACACTAATTGAGTATCAAAAACTGCGGACATAGATATTATTCTGTCATCGATACGATTTATTGTAGGGGTGGTAGTTATCTGTGCGTTACCAGCGTTTGCGTCACGATTCGAGGATT